>WNFV01007256.1_pt1 | contig 22058 bp, 20 predicted proteins | sample 5400101 | NCBI WGS metagenome assembly WNFV01 (sample SAMN13153361, study PRJNA577476) | soil metagenome | isolation source: 115 cm soil or saprolite under grassland replicate 1 | place: USA:California | collected 2016-06-15 | reverse complement strand
GGCTCGATGGCATCCCACAACTCGGCGTTTGGGAGCGGCTGCCCCTTGGCGCGGACACCGCCAGCAACAAGCACGTGACCGTCGGACAGCAATGTCGCAGTGTGACGCGCACGTGGAGTCACACCGCTGGATACCAAGTCGGTAAAAGCTTGCGTGGACGGATCAAAGAGTTCCGCGGTCGCGACGATTTGTTGGTTGTTGCCGAAGCCGCCAAGAATCAGCACTAAGCCGTCCGGCAGCGTGGTCGCCGTATGCCACGCCCGTGCTTGAGTCATGCGAGCCGATAGTTGAGTTGTTGTGTTGTTGCGCGGGTCCCAGATCGAGGCGGCGTTGATTCCGCCACCAGTGCCTTCGCCGCCCAACAATAGCAACCGACTGTCAGACAGCGGGGTCGCGGTCTGGCCGGGAAGCAGATTGGGAGATTGTTGCTGCGACTGGGTGATTTGGGAAAATAGCGGCAGCAAGCCAGCCATTGTCATCGTCAATGCCAAGATGATTGCCAGGAGTAACTTTTCTCGTTGGTCCTTATTCTTTTCCCAGATCATCCCAAGCTCCTTTACTACCGGTTGTCAAAGTGAGAGTTACAATGTCGCGCGAACTTCTTGGTCGAAGCTCCTAGTACTAATTTGTACCGATGACTTTGATCGCGAGAGTGCAGGCATTGAGTCAATCGGACAAAGTGAAAGTGACGCTTCCTACACCGGTTCCCGTCGGACGAAGCAGGATCGTGTAGGTGCCGGTCACCGGCAGGGTCATGTTGGCAAAATTACCAAACGCAGCTAGAACCGTACCGTCCGGCTTTTTGATATCTGCAGCAAGATTGGTGAACGTGTTACTGTTAAAACCCACGCCCATTATCTGTCCCGCTGTGCCGGTAAATGTGACACGGGCTCGCTGGCCAATCCGATTAATGGTTACGGTCTTCGACGCTCGTCGTGCTGACAAAATTACCAAACCCAACCAGAACCGTGCCGTCCGGCTTCTTAATATCCCCAGCAAGATTGCTGAACGTGTTATTGGTGTACGCTAAACCTATTGTCTGCCCCACCGTGCCCTCAAAAACTATCAAAGCAATCTTATTGGCCGTACCAATTGTTGCAGTGTGGCTGCCTCCTCCAATCACCATTGATCCGGTATATGCAACATCGGTGGCTGCATAAGGAGCAGGAGGAATAAACAAATAGTTTGCGCTTGTAGCCTGACCGCGCGGAGTAACAACAGAGATACGTCCGGACCCGGTTGAAGTCGGAACCGTTGTACCAATACTAGTCGAAGTTACGGAACTGACTGTCGGATATCCCGTAGCGACTTTGACTTTGGTTTTTAGGGGAACCGTGTCGAAGTTCGTACCGGTGATCGTTAACGGAGTCCCAGCAGTGGCTATGCTCGGCGTAAAACCCGTTATCGTTGGCGCACCATTGGATCCAACTGTGAAAGCCGAAGCGCTCGTGGCCGAGCCGCTCGGGGTCGTAACGCCGATGGGGCCAGTGGTCGCACCGGATGGGACGGTGGTTACGATCCGTGTTTCGGTTGACGAGGCAACCGTCGCGATGACACCGTTGAACTGTACCGTGTTTTGGCTGGGCGTTGTGTTAAACCCAGTGCCGAATATCGTGACGGTTGTCCCCACAGGTCCCGATTTGGGCGTGAATTCCAATATTGAGACCGTCGAGGAACTCTGCCTTGAGATGGAAAGAAGGTTTCCAACAGCATCGTAGTTGTAGATGCCGGTATCTGTGGCGGGATCAATTACTGCCTTCAGACGGCCCAAATCGTCGTACACATATGAGATCTCGGCTGCTGCTGCTGAATCGATCCCCAGCAGCATGAGACAATTGGCGCGAAAGCCCAGTAAGCTCAGAAGTAACCCTGCGGCTATCGGCGCCCACTTCACTGAAAAACGAGACATAGAAACTCCCTTTGCCTAACTGAAAAACCAAACTCGCCGAGAAAGTTGCTGCCTCAAATGGGCTGGAGTCTTACGCTTGTTCTTCGCAGGCGTTGGAATCTCAGCGTCTGGCGCGCCTCTGAGGCTAAGAGATGAATCAGCGACAACAATCGACAGAACGAGCGTGATCTGTCGTCGAGAAAAATAGAACGTGGACGCCGATCTCAGGCGTACTAAATTCGTGCGAAAATATCGGGGGCGAGTGATTTAGACTCAGTACTCTACTTGAAACCGCTCAGTATTCTGAGTTCTTATCGTACCGTTCGTGAATGGACGTCCTCTCGGACTTATGAACGTTTCGTAACGCGGGATGATTTTTCGTAAAACGAACACCTTGGCTAGGAAACCTTCCTTTTCCAGCTCGGCACCCGCGCATAGTCTCGCTCAGAGCTTGCCGTGACAATCTTGGAAATGCCGACAGCGAGCAGCGAACAAAAGCCGCGACCACGGAATGCCGGTGCCCCGTCTCGACGACGTTTAAAACAAACTCTTTCCCAGCTGTAGTGACCCTGCGCGCCTAAGGCGACGAACGGTCGCCTTCGAGCCTTCTACTCCCGTAATTCTCAAACTTTGCGAGTCCCCCAGCAGAGCCGGGGGTTTGCCTTAGATTAATTATTCAATTGCGTCACGGTTTCGTTCTTGCCGAAGAATTCGGACATTAGTAAGCTGGGAACCAATTATGGCCGCCGGCACCTATGCTGAGACACTGAGACAGAAAGGCTTCCTGCCCTTTTTCTGGACTCAGTTCTTAGGTGCGTTCAACGATAACTTCTTGAAAATCGTGGTTTCCTTCGTCGCACTGAATGTGGCGACAGCAGCCGCCGATGGCTATGTCGAGCTCATCGCGTTTCTCTTCATGCTGCCCTCCGCGCTATTTTCCGGCTACGCGGGCCATCTCGCCGACGTTTACAGCAAGCGAAGCATCCTGGTCGCGGTGAAAGTCTGCGAAATCATCATCATGATCTTGGCCCTCGGCGCGTTCTTCACCGGCCACATCGAATCCATGCTAGCGATTGTGTTTTTAATGGGACTCCACGCTGCGTTTTTCAGTCCTGCCAAGTACGGCATCTTGCCCGAAATGCTAACTGAAAAGGATCTCTCACGCGGCAATGGGCTGCTGGAGATGAGCACGTTTATGGCGATCATCTTGGGAACTTCAGTGGGCGGCGCCTTATTCGCCATGTGGAAACACAATCTCCCGCTCATTGGAGTGCTGATGATCGCGATCGCCGTTCTGGGCGTGCTCACAAGCTTGGGTATCACGCGCGTTGCCGCATCGGGCGCTGCAAAGCTCATGCGCCTCAATCCGTTCGGCGAGGTCTTCGATGGTCTGCGTCGTCTGCGGGCCGAGAGGCCGCTTTGGCTGACGGTGGTTGGCATCTCTTATTTTTGGTTTTTGGGAGCGCTGGTGCAGATCAATATGCTCTTTTTTGGCAAGGAGCTGCTCCAGTTGGATGAGTTTCACATCGGACTACTCGGCACCTTTCTGGCAGTCGGCATCGGCGTCGGCAGTCTCGCGGCGGGGCGGCTCTCGGGCGACCACATCGAACCGGGCTTAGTGCCACTGGGCTCTATCGCCATGGGCGTCTGCCTTGGCCTCGTCGCGCTTTCCGCGCCCTCTTATGCGCTCACGGCGGCCGCTCTTGTCTTGCTCGGCTTTTCCGCAGGATTATTCGCCGTGCCGCTGAACGCCCTGCTCCAACAGCGAAGCGGTAAGGAGGAAAAGGGTCAGCTCATCGCCACCAATAATTTCATGAATACGCTCGGCATCTTTCTCGCGGCGGGAATACATTGGTTCCTTAAGACTCCCCTTCAACTCTCACCCGATACAATCATCTTGCTGATCGGCTTGCTCACCATCGGCGGTACACTCGTCATCCTGTATTTTCTGCCGGACTACTTCGTTCGATTCGTCCTCTGGGTGCTGACCCATACACTGTACCGCATTCAAATCGTCGGCGAGCAAAACATTCCCCAGCGCGGGCCGGCCTTGTTGGTGACCAATCACGTCTCGTTCGTTGACGCGCTGCTGATCGGCGCCTCGATGCCGCGCTTCGTGCGCTTCATGCTGCACCGCGACTACTACGATCTCAAATCGCTCAATTGGTTTTTTCGCTTGATGCATTCGATTCCGGTTTCGGCGACCAATCGGCGCGACATCGTCGAGTCGCTCAAGCGCGCGCGCAACGAACTCGACAAAGGCCATGTCGTCTGCATCTTTGCCGAGGGCGCGATCTGTCGCACCGGTCACCTGCTGCCGTTTAAGCGCGGCTTCGAAAAGATTGTCGACGGCAAAAACGTGCCGATCATCCCGCTTCATCTGGACCAGCTCTGGGGCAGCATCTTTAGCTTCAAGGAAGGGCGATTTTTCTGGAAGTGGCCAAAAAAGTTTTTCCATCCGGTGACCGTTTCATTCGGCCAGCCCTTGCCGCCCGGCGCCAGCGTCAATCAAGTGCGTAACGCCGTCCTGGAGCTAGAGAGCGACGCCTTTGCGTATCGCCAGAGCGCCGGCGACCTGCTCCATACCCGATTCATCGACGTGGCCAAACGGCGTTGGTTTTCCTTCTGCATGGCCGACACCACCGGCACGGAGCTGACTTATGGCAAAACGTTGATCGGCGCTCTGCTCCTCGGGCGCTGGGTGAAAAAGCACTGCCCCGAGCAGACGATGGTCGGGGTTATCTTGCCCGCCTCGGTCGGCGGCTCGCTGGTGAATATCGCGATTCTTCTAGCCGGAAAAGTTCCGGTGAATCTGAACTTCACCGCCGGCGCGGAGTCCATGGCTTCCGCCACCGCCCAATGTAAAATCGCGACCATCATTACGTCTCGGGTCTTCTTGAGCAAGGCCGGTCTCCAAACCATGGGCGGCATGGTGTACCTGGAAGAGATCAGGAAGAGCTTCGGTGGATGGGAGAAGGCGCTTGCGATCCTGACAGCGCTGCTGCCCGCGCGCTGGCTCAAGCGGCGGCACGTAAAAACGCAAAGATCCAACGAGCTCGCCACGGTGATTTTTTCCAGCGGCAGCACCGGCGCCCCGAAAGGCGTCATGTTGTCGCATCGCAATATTGTCGCCAACGTCGAAGGGATTTCTCAGGTCATACAGTTCACACCCAACGATCGGATCATGGGAGTGCTGCCGCTGTTTCACTCTTTCGGCTTTACCGGCACGCTCTGGCTGCCGTTGCTCGTCGGCTTCGCCGTCGTTTATCATCCCAATCCCACCGACGCGAAGACGATCGGCGAAACGATTCAGAAGTATAAAGCCACGCTTCTCATCAGCACGCCGACCTTTTACGCCGGCTACTTGAGGCGCTGCACGAAAGAGGAGTTTGCCTCGCTGCGTTATCTAATCGCCGGCGCCGAAAAGCTCCGCGAACAAATCGCCAAGGGTTACCAGGAAAAATTCGGCTTGACGATCCTCGAAGGCTACGGCTGCACCGAGTTAGCACCGGTCGTTTCCGTAAACGTTCCGGATGTCGTCCACGGCAATGAGAAACAAGTCGGCCACAAGCCGGGCACCGTCGGCCATCCGCTTCCCGGCGTCGCGGTGAAGGTCGTCGATCCGGACACGGAACAACCCGTCGCCAGCGGCGAAGAAGGATTGCTGCTGGCCCGGGGACCGAACGTGATGCTCGGCTATCTTAACCAGCCGGATCTTACCGACCAAGCGCTGCGCGACGGCTGGTACGTCACCGGCGATATTGCCGCCGTCGATGAGGATGGTTTCATTCGCATCACCGATCGGTTGTCGCGCTTCAGTAAAATCGGCGGTGAGATGGTGCCGCACGTGAAGATCGAAGAAGTCATCAACGACGTGCTTGGCAACGCCGCGTCAGTCGTCACCGCGATACCTGACGAGCAGCGCGGCGAAAAACTCATCGCCTTTTACACTCAGAACGGGGTCAAGAAAGAAGAGCTTTGGGAAAAGTTGAATCAATCGGAACTGCCGAAGCTGTGGATACCAAAGCGGGAGAATCTCCATCTTATCGACTCCATCCCGCTGCTCGGCTCCGGCAAAGTGGATCTAAAAAAAGTGAAAGCTATGGCTCTGGAGCACGCCCAAAAGCCGGTTTAGTGATTTATCCTTCCACCCAACTTTCCATACTTCACACTGGAGGTGAAAATGATCTCCGCCGAACAAATCAGCAAGGTTTTTGCCAACGCAACGGAGGAATTTCGGAATTCTGCTGAATATCGCGAGCTCGTCTCAGGACGCGCTGCGCCCGAAGCTGCGCGTGAGTTCATCCGCAATGTCTTTCGCACACACTATTTGTCATCGCATATTGTCGCGCTTTGCTTTGCTTCACTGCCGTCGGACACGGCGATGCTTCTCAAAGGAAATCTATTGGAAGAAATGGGCCGTTCAGAAGAAGAAAGACCACATTCTGCTCTTCTCCTGGAGATGGCGCGCAGCATGGAATTTTCCGAAGTGGAAATCGCGCGTTTAGTTACGGATGCCCGGGAAAGATTGGCGGTCTTCTGCGCCACGCGAGTTCCGGTCGCGACCTTACGCGAGCTTTGCCTTGCCTTGCTGCTCGAAACCATGAGCTTTGAAATTATGCTCTCACGTTGCTCGAGCGAGATCGCCGGCGCTCTAAACGGTCACTACGCGATCCGCAAATCCGCGCTGCCCTGGTTTGAGCTTCACTCCGAAGTGGATATCCGCCACGCCGAGGAGGCTCTAACGGTGATCCGGGACTATTTGGGCTTTCATCAAATTTCCGACGACTTGTTTAACCAGATCGCAGCCGCCACGCTAGGCGATAATCTCTTCGTGAGACATTACTTCCCGTTGCGTTCGAAGCACAGCACCCGCACCAAGGCTGCAGCGGCGAAAGCGAACCGCATCGAAATGCTGACTATCTATCAGCTCGGCATTCCATTCCACCAGGCGTTTACACACGCGCTCCACAGCCGCGAAGAGAGCGACGCCGTGATTATAAAAGTGACGGACAGCGACGGCCGCGTCGGATTCGGCGAGAGCCTACCGAGATCCTACGTCACCGGCGAGACCACAGAATCCATGATCGCCCGCGTTCGCGAGCACTTGGCCCCCAGAATTTTGCGCGAATCTTTCGCGCCCGGCTGGGAAACGGTCGAATATTTAGAATCAGTGCTGCCCGATTGGACGCCGAGCGATGACAAGAACAAATCCGTCCTTGCCTGGAACGCCGCCTTTTGCGCCGTGGAACTTGCGCTGCTCGATTGGACCTTGCGCCGAGATTGTTGCTCGCTTGCCGATTTTCTTCCTCCCGTTCGTTACGAAGTGGTTTACAGCGGCGTCATCTCCGCCGACGCGCCGGCGGACGCCGCGGCTCTCGCCAAGCGGATGGCGCGCCTGGGCATGCGCCAAATCAAAGTCAAAGTGGGCACGGACGATGATGTAGCTCGTCTCGAAGCCGTTCGTAAAGCCGTCGGCGACGAAGTCGAGTTACGCGCTGATGCCAATGGCGCCTGGACGGCGGACGAAGCGGTTGCGCAATTGCGACGGCTGGCGGCGTTCAAGCTGCAAGCGATTGAGCAGCCCGTCCGCGCTGACGACCTGGTGGGCATGAAACAAGTGCGCGATCAGTCGGGAGTCCCCATCATGGCCGACGAGTCGCTCGTAACCATTGATCAAGCGCGGCGGTTGATCGAGCTTGGCGCGTGCGACTTCTTCAATATTCGCCTGTCGAAAAACGCTGGTGTCGCGGGCAGTCTCGCGATCGCCAATTTGGCGCACGAAGCCGGCGTCAAAATTCAGGTCGGCGCGCAGGTCGGTGAGACTGGGATTCTCTCCGCTGCGGGTCGCACCGTTGCGGCGCACTTACCGGCACTCAGTTTCGCCGAGGGCTCCTTCGGTACATGGCTCCTCGCCGAGGATGTCACCTTTGAAAACGTCGCTTTCGGTCTCGGCGGCCGCGCGCCGCTCCTGAAAACGCGCGGCCTGAGCGTCACCGTGAAAGAAGAAGCCCTAGAGCACTTCGCCATGGAAAAGATTGAACTCAGGCGATAAGCCGTTATGGGCGTTCTGCTGAAAGCCACGGCGCTGATCACGCGCCGGCGCTGGGCGCGCTGGAATGATCTAACCGCCAAACCGCAGGAAACGCAGAATCAACTGCTTCGCGACATCATCAACCACAATCGAGAAACGCGCTTCGGCCGCGACCATCACTTCGATCAGATCCGTTCGCTGGCGGACTACCGCAAGCAGGTTCAAATCGGCGACTACGAACGGCTGCGCCCCTACGTCGAGCGCGCGAAGAATGGCGAAATGAATGTGCTCACCGAAGAGCCAGTTTTGATGTTCACCATGACGAGCGGCAGCACTGGCGAACCAAAACTGATTCCTGTCACAAAGAGCGCACGCGACAATCACAGACAGCTGACCCGGCTCTGGTATTACCGCGCCTACTCGGACCATCCCGGCTTACTCGATGCCAAGCTTCTCGGAGTCGTCAGTCCCGCCGTCGAGGGGCGAACGCCGGGAGGCATCCCTTTCGGCGCCGCTTCCGGTTTGATTTATCAGGGCAGTCCGCGCTGGATTCAAAACGCTTACGTGGTCCCATACGAAGTTTCACAAATTAAGGACTTTGAAGCAAAGTATTACGTCATCATGCGCTTGGCGCTCGAACATCAGATCTCCTTTTTCGGCACGCCCAATCCAAGCACCATTTTAAGGCTGCTCGAAACCGCCGACCGAAATAAAGATGAGATCATCAAAGACATGCGTGACGGCACGATCTCCGGACGCTGGAACGTGCCAAACGAGATTCGCAGCGAGCTTACACGCCGGTTTTCCAAGAATCCGGCGCGCGCGCGGCAATTGGAGAACTTCGCGGACCAACATGGCTCGTTACTCCCGAGGGAATATTGGCCGCAATTGAAACTGATCGGTTGCTGGAAAGGCGGCACCGTCGGTGTTCGTCTCGGGGAATTTGATCGCTGGTTTGCCGAAGGCACGCCGGCGCGCGACTTGGGTTACATGGCGAGCGAAGCACAGATGACGCTCCCCATCTCGGACTCAGGCTCAGCGGGCATCCTCGACGTCAGCGCCAATTTTTATGAATTCATCCCCGAATCGGAAATGGCCAGCTCAGATCCGACGACTCTCAGCTGCACGGAAATTGAAGCGGAAAAGAACTATTATCTGATCCTCACCACGCCCGGCGGGCTCTACCGCTACGATATCAACGACGTCGTCCGCGTCGCCGGCTTTTATAACCACACGCCATTGATCGAGTTCGTTCGCAAAGGCCGCGACGTCACCAATATCACCGGCGAGAAACTTCACGTCAACCAAGTGATCCGGGCGATGGAACAGGCTCAGCGCGTCACGGGATTGGCCTGGCGGCACTTCCGCGCCTTCGCCGACGTGGAAAAATCGCGCTATGTCTTCTTGATCGAATTCGACGATTCGACACCGAGCGCGGAGTCGCTATCGTGGTTGCTCCTCGAGCTGGATTCTGGCTTGCAAGAACTAAACGTCGAATACGCGCAGAAACGGGAGTCCCGTCGCCTGGCAGACCCGGTTCTGTGGCTCATGAAACCGGGTTGGTTCGAGCGCGCAGCCAGCGCAACGCTCCAGCGCGGCGCCCGTGACGTGCAATTCAAGGCACAGCTCCTGAGCACCACACCGGAGGATGCAAGCGAAATCATACTCGTCGTCGAGAAGGCTGATCGATCCGCACAAGACAACGACCCGACGTAATTCGATTCATGCACTGCATTCGTTCACGGTTCTTTTCACGCCACAGATCATGAGGTTTGCAAGGGTTCCGCCTGCGTGCTAGAAACTTGCTAATTTCGGAGGTTGGAATGGATTTTCAGCAACTCGCGGACAAAGCACTTGAAGGCATCATTCCCGAACGAGAAGAATTAAATGCGGTTCTCAACGCATCGGAGGAGCAATTACCGGAACTTTTGAGCGCAGCATTCAAAGTGCGCCGCCACTATTATGGCAAACGCGTACAGATTCATGTCTTGCAGAACGCCAAGAGCGGCCTGTGCCCGGAAGACTGCCACTACTGCTCGCAATCCTCGGTCTCCGAAGCTCCCATTGACCGCTATCCGTTCATGTCGAAAGAAAAACTAGTTGAGAGCGCGCAGCAAGCGAGAGCCGCGGGCGCGGTCCGGTTCTGCATCGTCAACAGCGGCCGCGGCCCGACCAACAAGGAGATCGACGACATCGCCGAAGCCGTGCGCGAGATCAGAGAAAAAACCGGCATGAACATTTGCTGCTCTCTCGGCTTGATGAATGAGGAAAAGATCCAGCGACTCAAAGCCGTCGGCGTGGGCCGCGTCAACCACAATCTGAATACCAGCCGCGCCTACCATCCCGAAATCGTCACCACGCACACTTACGACGACCGTATGACGACCCTAGAGAACGTCAAACACGCCGGCGTCAGCACCTGTTCAGGCGGCATCATCGGCATGGGCGAGAGTGACGACGACATCATCGATCTGGCGCTCGCGCTCCGGGCGATGGACATCGATTCGATTCCGATCAACTTTCTCCATTCGATCCCGAAAACTCCGTTCGAAGAAAAAAAGCAGCTCACACCGCAGAAGTGCTTGAAGACTCTCTGCCTCTTCCGTTTCGTCAACCCGAAAAAAGAAATCCGCGTCGCCGGCGGCAGAGAAGTCAACCTGCGCTCATTGCAGCCCCTAAGCCTTTATCCGGCCAATTCGCTTTTCGTCAACGGCTATCTCACCACCCCCGGCCAGGAAGCCTCCGACGCCCATCAAATGATCGCGGATCTCGGCTTCGAGCTCGATCAACCGGCGGCGATCTAAAGATACCCGCGGACCGAGCGAAAAACCGCCTTTTCGAAATCCTTTCCTATGGAGAGCCCAATGCAATTTTTCTTTTTGTTCATCGCGCTGTTCATTATGAGTGGCCTGGCGTTAGGGGCCTCTTCCGATCTCCCCAAGCGAAGATCCGGCCTGTGGGAGATCAAGATGTCAAACCCCAAGGTCAAAGGCGCACACGCGATGCAGCAGTGTATCGACGAGAAGACCGACGACCTGATGAAGAACGACATCGCCCGACGCCCGCCATACCCAGGAGATGTAAGTTCGTTACTGGTAACAAGCAACGGTGTTTTTAGCTCATCTAGGCCTAAGAACGCTTTTACACAGGTCAATAGCGCTGAAAACTTTTTTAGATCCACATAAGTCGGATGTTTGCCTTCATGTACGATATCGTTACGGGCATCGATGGCTTTTAGTGCATCTTCTAATGTGGCTTGGGAGACGAGAGAACTCGCGGTAGCAAGAATCCAGATCTGCGTCTTGAGGGGAAGATCAAACAGACGGTTCATCGCAGATCTTCCGTCTTTGGATTGTTCATTCGCTCGCGCAATCAAGAAATATTCTATCGACAGCTCCAATGCACTCACCGCCTGAACGAAGGCCTCTTTCAAATGACCTAAATCCCGGAGCTCATGAGCTCTACCTATAAGCCTGAGTGCTAAGGGCATATTTTGCCACGGGTTAAAATTCTCTTGTATGCGTCTCCAATCGCTCTCAGTTAAGTACTCAGCCCATTCGCGTCCTGGCAGTGGCGGTTCAGTTAGAACCCCGGTCGGTATTGTAGGTTGGAACTTGCGCCACGATTGGTTTTCGGCTTCTCGCCACTCCAGCCATAGAGTGTGCGCACAATAGCTTCCTAGAGATTGCGTTTCCGCGTTCCAAGGTCGTAGCTCGCGTAGCCAGTACTGTCCGTATTGATTGCGTAGTAGCTCAACAAACTCACTTAAAGGCACGAATAAGAAATCAACGATACGCTTCCCAAGCGCGACATACTCCTCCGAGCCTACCTGATCCTGTCGAATAGCTTCCAGCTCGGTGGTTGTTGTATGCGCGTAATGAAGTTCTCCGCACAGCGGTCCACCGTCTAAATGGGCCTTCAGCTTCATGACCTCTACGTCAACCTCTGACCGCTTGCGGTCATACCTGATAAAACCCCCGAAATCATCGACATAACCTTTCCGCTCAAACCAAAGATCGAGTCGGTCACGATTGTCCTCCATTGGCACAACGATGGCTTCTGATCTGCCGGCGGGGAGCCATCTGTGAAAAAGTGGGCCTTTGGGGCGCACTAACTCGTCAATTTCGTAGTTTTCGAGATCAACTCGGAAACTTAGAATGAGCATCGCGTAATCCTACTTTCTTGCGTCTTTCGGCGAGCCAACGATGGTGACGGTCCGCACACTCACCGTCGTCACGCGCGTGAGTAAGTCGATCACTTTTTCCTTGTAGTCGCGAACCGATAGGTGTTGAACTTTTCGCGGATGGTCGGGTCTTTGGGTTTCTTTTCTTTGTACTGGTCGAGAATCCACTTCACTGCCGAACGGTTGCCGAGTCTATAATCCCACGCTTCTGACGTGATGCCGGTTAGAGTCGTTTCGCTATCGATGATGATGCGCCCGCCATCTTTGTCGGCTTTCAGTATGCATTTGGGCGAGAGCCCGGCTTTGCGCGCTTTCTCGTCCGCAAGGTCGATGCGCGTGAGCTTCGCGGAGGTCAGGGACTCATAGCCAGTGTGCAAGCCATCAACTCCTTGCCTCAGTCGGCCCGCTGTTTTGCGTGTAGTTGATTGAGATACCGCTGAATCAGAACCTGGCTCATTTAGATGCGGGACACGCACGACAATCGTAGCTATCGATCATTGCCAAGACTAAGCACCCGCTCGCGTTCCACGCGATGCCCATTTCTCCGCTAAGCGCTTCATCGCGGGTCCAGCTTCTGGCCAATTGTGAAGTGTTGCGGGGTCAAAGTCCGCGCCGTTGGGCCAAACAAGAGTATGGGCCTCGGGATCGAGCTGAACTTGCGTGAATAAAGAAGGGTCGCGCAGGGGCGCGTAGAGATCTCCCTCCAAGACGGGACTAAAATCGATCACTTGTGCCGTGCCGTCGTCAAAGCTCACTCGCAGCGTAAATGGCGCAACGTGCTCGAATGATACTACGCGATGGATTTCGTGAGTCATCAGCAAATCCTCACTTCAACGGCTCAATCTTAGCTGGGGGGCGTCCCTCCTGCAATCGCCGCCATGCAGCCATTAATTCTTCCTGGTGGAGTTCCGCCCATGCGAGAACGAGTCGTTCCTGGCGCCTTGGCAACGAACCCGCCAGCCGCTCGATCCTTTCGATGTCGTAAATCCCCACCCGCTCCTGATAGTAAGCGTGAAAATGCGGAGTATGGTGCGATCTCCCGGCTTCAACGAACATGCGGATCGCAATTCCGAAGAACCGACTGATCTCAGGCATATTAGTTCCCGGAGTTAGTCAGATTTGGCAGTCATTTCTCGCTCTGCTTGTCGCGCACCGCCTGCATATCTTCCAAGCATCCCGCGCACATGTACGCCGCGTGGGGCAAGAAGATCAGTTCATCGGTTTCCCGCTCTTCCATGCAGATGCCGCAGAGGTGAGTTTCTTTCGTCTTGGCGTTCGATCCTTTTTTGATAGCGGCGGCGTTGGCATTCGATTCTTCGCTAGCGATGTCATTGCAAAGACCCACGCATTCATTGCAGATGTGAACCGACGGGCCGGCGATCAACTTGCGCACTTCTTGCTGATGCCTCCCACAAAATGAACAGGCGAGCTGCTTGGCCTCGTCGGAAGTCTTGGGGATGTACGAATCCCATCTGTCGCCGTACGCCTTTCTCAGCGTTTCCTCCAGCGCGGTGCCGATCTGGAGCAACTGGCGCGCGACCTCTCCTCTCTTGGGCGCGCTTTTGGATTCGACAAATTTGCTGACCGCTCGCTGAAACATTTTCAGCGCCGGGGCGTATTTTTGCTCGGCGATCAAGTCGGCGCACTCGATAAAACCAAACTTCGAAGGGCGGCGAGTCGTCAACGGAATCGCCGAGAAATGAATGGTCGAACTGGACGCTCATGGATTCCGCACGGCAAGTGGGGTCAATCGATGTGCGGCCCTTGATCTGAAAAGTTTCCGCCCACGCGCGGGTAACAGCGACTGTATCTTGGTCTCGGCGATTCGAGCCGCTTAGAACATGTAGTTGCCGCTATTGATATTGTACGACTGCCCGGTGATGAATTTCGCCGCGTCGCTGGCGAGAAAGAGAATTGAGCCAGCAATATCTTCAGGTTCTAGAATGTGCGGCAGCGGTGTAGAGCGAAGGCGTTCCATCACTTCTTCTTCAGAGCGGTGTTGGCGCGGCATCGAAGTATTCGCCGAGCCGGGGCAAATGGCGTTGACGGTGATGCCGTCGGCGCCGACTTCGCGCGCAAGCGATTTGACAAATCCTATAATCGCCGCTTTGGAGGCCGCGTAGTGGGAGAATTGCCGCATGCCGTAATGGCCGATGCCGGAAGCGACGCTAATGATTCGACCGCTCTTCTGTTTACGCATGGCCGGCACAAACTCGCGGCAGCAGAGAAAATTGCTGCCGAGATTGATCCTGCAACTCATTCGCCACCGATTGCGCTTTTTCCCCCTGCAAGTCGGCAACCACGACTCTTGCGCCTTCACGCCCCATCATGAGCGCGGTGGCTCGGCCGATGCCTTGAGCACCGCCAGTAATTACCGCAACTTTATCCTTGAGTCTCATGGCATCACCACTCCACCGTTGACGTGAAACGTCTGTCCGGTTATCGCCGCGCTCTCCGGCGTCGTCAGAAAGAAATACATCTCCGCGAGATCCTGCGGCAGCGCCGTCCTTCCGAGAGGGATATTCGGCCACCAGCGCTGCTTGCGCGCCTCCGGTGATTCTTTCTCCATCACCCGCGGCGTGTCCGTCGGTCCTGGCGCGACGGTATTAGCGAGCACGTTGTCGGGAGCTAATTCCAAAGCCAACGATTTGGTAAAGGTAATGATGCCCGCTTTCGCCGCCGCATAAGGCGCGCGCAGCGCCGAACCGGTGACGCCGTAATTCGACGCGGTGTTAAGAATGCGCCCGCTCTTTTGCTTCTGCATGATCGGCGCCACTTCGCAGCACATCAAGAAAATTCCTTTCAAGTTAGTATCGATGACCTGTTTCCATTCCGTCCAGGTGAAATCCTCGATGCGCTTGGTATAAAAGCTGCCGCCGGCAATATTCGCCAACACGTCGATACGCCCGAAGCGCTTGAAAACGTCCGTGACGACGGCTTTGACTTCGCGCGCGACCGTCACGTCAATCGACAGCGCATCGGCTTTGCCGCCCGCTTCAATAATTTCACCGCGAACCTGCTCGGCAGCCGCATGATCGTAATCGGCGATAACGACCGTCATTCCCGCTGCGGCCATGCGCTGCGCAACCGCGCGGCCGATGCCATTTCCGCCACCGGTAATGAGCGCAACCTGATTCAAACCGGAACTCCTTCCAGCACCGCATTATAAATTTCATCGATCTGTTCTTGATATCGCTCGGCAACGGCCTTGCGGTCGACTTTGATTTTTTGAAAAACGTTGACACTGCGAACTTCGGGAGGAAAATCATCCTTCATCACAGCGATCCCGCGGATTTGCTCGTACCACTCGAGCCGGCCGTTGACTCGTTCGACTTGCGTCCACAGCGCCGCTTCGATGTGAGCGTTCGACAAGGCGGCTGGGCCCCGGCCGAGCACCGCGGCGATTTGGCGACGGTCTGGAACCAGCAGCGCGGCGATGAACGGCCGCCGGTCGCCGAGAAGCACCGCTTGTCGAATGAAAGGTTCATTCTCCAGCTGAAGCTCGATAACTGCCGGGTAGATGTTCGATCCGTCGGAGCAGTTGAAGACATCTTTTTTCCGCCCAATGATCCTCAGCGAGCCGTCGGCGTCGAGCGCGCCGAGATCGCCCGTGTAAAACCAACCGTCGGCGTCGAGCGCCTGGGCGGTAGCTTCGGGATTGTTAAAGTAACCCGGCGTCACGGTTGGGCCGCGCACCAGGATTTCTCCATCGTCGGCGATCCTGATCTCGACGTTGGGAAAAGGTTTGCCCAGATTGCCGGGCCTGTTTTCGCCGATACCGCAAAGAGTCACCCCCCCGCATTCCGTCACGCCATAGGAACCGATCAGCGGGATACCGATCAGCTCAAAAAAACGCATAATGCGCGGCGGCATTGCTGCAGCGCCGTAGGCGATGTATTTCATGCGCCCGCCAAGCGCTTTGCGCACCGCATCATTCAATCTCGCCCGTAGCTCGTTGAAACGCCGGTCCTCCGCATCGACTCTCGTTGTCTTATGATCAAGATTTTCCAGCTCGTCCCAAACCCGGTGGTTTTCTCCCTGTTCGAGAATCGCGTTCCAAATACGTTCCATGACCCGCGGCACCACAGCCATGCCAGTCCCCGCAAGCGATTCCACGGCGCTGAGGTCCAGTTTCATCTCCGTCGCCTCGATGAGCGCCGTCGTCCTGCCGGAGGCGGCGCTCTTTAGGAAACCAAACCGTCCGAACAAGTGATTGAGACTGAGCACGATGACAAACAACTCTTCCGGTTTGCTGACGGTGAGCTCGCCGCCGTTGGTGATATTGGAAAGCAGATTATTCTGCGTGCGCATGACTCCTTTCGGTTCGCCCGTCGAACCGGAAGTATACATAATCGTCGCCAAATCATCGGGGTGAACCGACTCGAGAATTTCTTCCAGATGTCGAGCGTCGACGCTGCGCCCGCGCTCGATCAGCTGCTTGATCGACCAGGTACCGGGGAGAACCGATTCCTCGCCTTCCATGATGAATATGTACGATAGCTCCGGAAGCTGGCCCTTCAGGTTGAGCAATCGGCCCACCGCCGCCATATCTTGCACGAACGCCGCGCGACATGCCGCATGGCCGAGTATTTTGGCAAGCATGAGATCGGACAGCGATGGCGAGACGACCACGTTCGGCCATCCGCCGGCCAAAGTCGCCAGATCGGCGCACAGCCACGGCAGACTATTTTCACCGATGATGGCGACGGTCTCCCCCAGCGCCAAACCCAGGCCGCTAAGGGCGAGAATGAGGTTCTGCACCATCTGGCCGAAATCACTCCAGGAAATCTCTTCGAAATGCCGACCTTTTTGTAACTTAATGAACGTGCGATCGTCGAGCTGCTGGACTCGTTGAAAAAGGATCTGACCGATGTGACGTCCTTGCGCCGGGAAGCCCGGTTGGGCGGACTCAGTACTCATGGTCGCGTGAAATGGGCCGGCTCATACTTGGATCGGGTTGGATCTTCGATTCGCTTCAGCCCCGTGATCTCGTGGCGGTTTGAGTAAGCGTACAGAACGGCCTCGGCGACGTCATCCATATGTCCCTGAAGGTACTTTCGCGCCGGCACCGCGAGCCGCAGCAGATCGGTTCCACGCTCAACCTGGCTTGGCGCCGGCGGCGCTCCCTTGGTCACGCGAATTCCCGACATCAGGTAGACAAATGCCGCCAGGGCTTCAGCGGGATACTGTTCCGGGCGCACATGCGCCATAAAAGCCTTGACGTCGATGAAAACGGCGTGGCCGCTCGGAGGATTGACCAGCGGCACGCCGCCATTGAGCCGGCGCCAGAGATAATTCACTTGCCCGACCCGGTGCGTCAGGTACGATTCGGTTGCAAAGATTTCGCGCAGCGCGGTCGCTAACAGTTCCATGGCGCTCCCGGGCAATTGCACGCCGTCGAGAAAGCTCTGCATGGACGCTTTTTGGTAGCCTGTTTTGTCGCGCGTCAGGATCAGACCGCCGGCAGGAACCAACAGGTCTTTTAGCGCGCTCAAGGTGCAGCCGTCGGCCAGATCGCAGGTCTCACGAACAATTTGTCGGATCGTGCGGTTCTGATAGCCGGCTTCCCTTTCTTTGATGAGAAAGCTGTTCTCAAGGATGCGGCAGGCGTCGAGGAAAAGCGGAATTTTGTTCGCTGTCGCGATGGCTTTCACCTCGGTCAGATTGGCGAGTGAGACCGGATGGCCGCCGCAAGAGTTGACGCTGAGCTCCACGTAGATGCAACTGACCTTGTCGGCGCCATGCACCCGGATCGCCGCCTCAAGTTTCTTCGGGTCCAAATTGCCTTTGAAAGATTCGTTCGAGGTTAAATCATGAGCCGCGTCGCCAATAACGTCGACGATTTTGGCGCCGTTCATTTCGATGTGGCTTCGAGTCGACGGAAACAACATGTTGCCGGCGACCACCGTGCCGGGTTTTATGTTGATCTTGGTCCAAAGGCGTTCTGCCGAGCGGCCTTGCGTGGTGGGAATGATGTGAGAAAAGCCAAAAATCCGCTGCACCTGTTCGGCGAGTAAAGCGAACGAGCGGCTTCCCTCCGCCGCCAAGCCCATCCCCGGCTCGACAAATTTGGCGCCGGCCAATGCCGATAATTGATTTGTGCTCAATGAACTCACGCCGCTGTCAGTGCTGAGATCGACGTAAATCACGTCTTGCGGAATGAGTTCCGTGTTGTAATGAGCCGCGCGCAGCGCGCTCTCTCGTTCGTCGAAGGTCGTTTGTCGTAGCGGCCGCACCGCCGCGATCTCATATGGCACGGAAAACGTAACGCCCAACGAGCTACTTCCCATTCCGCTATCTCCCCCGCTTCAGCTCAATGCTTGGATAGCACAAAAGAGAAAAGTCGAGAAGGCGATTTCCCCGCACGGTCACGAGCTTCCTTGCGCTGCCGGAGGACGCTGCCGCCCTTGCCTGGCGGCGAGAAGGGACAGGGCCCGGTGCACCATCTTGCGCTCGGTGGCAAACTTGAGCTGTTTAATCGCCTCCTCGATTGGAAACCAACGCGCATCGTCCGCCTCATGATCGTGATCGCGCACGTCGCCCTTGACGTATCGCAGGAGAAAGAAGTGCACCCGCTTATTGATGCGGATGGGCTCATTTTTTTTAGTTTTGTCACGGTAGGAATAGCGGATATCGCCCAAACTCCGAACCAGCTTTCCCTCCAGTCCGGTTTCCTCCCGCACCTCGCGCAGCGCCGCTTCTTCGACCCGCTCGCCTTCTTCCACATGCCCCTTCGGCAGTCCCCAGCGGTTGCGTACGTGGATCAAGGCGACCTCAATGACATCGCCGTTCCTGCGGTAAATTACGCCGCCCGCTGAGACCTCTTTAACCGTGCGGATATGGTCTTCCGTTGCCGCAGAGTCCGCAACGACCTGACCGCGCAACCAATCGAGGTAACCGGCGCTGCCGGCGACCACCGGCAACGCGATGATTTCTGGAACCGAGTAACTGTGGAGCTCACGGACGCGCGTTTCCAAAGCGGGAAACAAATCTTTATGGGTTTTGATAATCAGTAATTCTTCATCGCCCTGCTCGACCTCGCCCTGCCAGCGATAAACCGATTGGACGGACTTGACACGATTAACGCACGCTGCAAGCCTTTCGCCGACCAAGGACTGCGCCAAACGATCCGCCTCCTGCGCCGACCCCACCGTCACGTAAACGACAATAAATTCGGTCATTATAATCGATCTTACAACCCGCTTTTGCCGACAGTCAATCAAGGGGACAAAAAAGCACGAGGCGTGCGGCGACAAGCGCGAGCGCAGGTGCCATAAGGCGACACTGTAGGAGCGTGCCTGGTCGCGCACGTGCAGCAAATGTGAGGACGCGGCATACCGTGCACTTACCCTATTGTCCGCCCCCACCATCTGAATTACGTTGGGCCTAATGCGAACCAAAGATGAAATCCGCCAGAGTGTGTGGAAGCTTCTCCAAGAGCAGAAGGTCGCGCGCTTTCCCGGGGCTGAAGGAAGAATTCCCAATTTCATCGGCGCCGAAGCTTGTGCCAAGCAGTTGGCTCAAACTCCCTATTGGAAGAAAGCGAAGGTTTTAAAGATCAACCCCGACTCGCCGCAGCGCGCCATCCGGCAGAGAGCCTTGGTAGAAGGCAAGGTCATTTATATGGCCGTGCCGCGACTGCGCAGCGAAAAACCGTTCATTGAGCTCGATCCCAAGAAGCTCAAATGCTCGCCCTACGTCGCCTCGTCGATCAAAGGCGCCGGGCAACACGGCAGACCGGTAACCCTCGAGGCGGTGAGAAAGATTGACCTCGTCGTTTGCGGCTCTGTCGCCGTCGACCGCCGCGGCGCCCGCGTCGGCAAAGGCGGCGGTTACTCCGATCTCGAATTTGCGCTTCTCCGTGAACAGAAGAAAATCGGCGCCGATGCTCCCATCGTCACGTCGGTGCATCGGCTGCAAATCGTTGACGAAGAGATTCCGATGACCGAGCACGATATTCCATTGAGTGCCATTGTCACGCCGGAAGAGATCATCGAGACCCAATCGTCATTTCCTCGCCCCAGGGGAATTTATTGGCGCATGTTACCCAAGGAAAAAGTCGACGACATACCGATGCTCAAGCGGAGACGCAAGTGAGATTCGATTATGGCCATTGCGTTTGTCATCTTGTTGAAGCCCTCCGGTATCTGTGTTAGCTAAACAATTCCGAGGAAAATTGCCGATGGCAGCAGCGAAAATCGATTTCGGGAAGGGCAACGGCCTGGTTCCCGTAATTGTCCAGGACTATCAATCGCGCGACGTTTTGATGGTCGCGTACATGAACGAAGAAGCGTGGGAAAAGACCAAAGAAACAGGCAAAGCCCATTACTACAGCCGCTCGCGCAAAGGCCCGTGGTTCAAAGGCGAGGAATCGGGCAATTTTCAGGAAGTTATAGCCGCGTTCATCGACTGTGATAACGACACAATTTTGCTTCAGGTCAATCAGATTGGCGGCGCCGCGTGTCACGAAGGCTACCGCAGCTGCTTCTTCCGCAAGCGCGCCAACGGCGACTGGAAAGTCATCGCCGAGCGCGTTTTCGATCCCAAAGAGGTTTACAAAAAGTGAGCGAGTTAAAGCTGGGCTTGCCCAAAGGCAGCTTGGAGCAAGCCACCATCGATTTGTTCAAAAAATCGGGTTGGAAAATTTCCGCCTCGAGCCGGAGTTATTTCCCATCTGTCGATGATGAGACGCTGCGCTGCAGCCTGGCCCGGCCGCAAGAGATGTCGCGCTACGTCGAGTCGGGGACGCTTGACGCCGGCATCACCGGAAAAGATTGGACGCAAGAGAACCAATCGGATGTCATCGTCGTCACGGAAATGGTTTACTCCAAAGTCAGTTTCCGGCCCACCCGCTGGGTCATCGCGGTGCCGCACGAGTCACCGATCAAAGGGATCGAAGATCTCAAAGGTAAGCGCGTTGCCACTGAGATGGTCAACTTTACCAAGCGTTATTTCGCCGAGCGCAACATTCCAGTGGAAGTGGAGTTTTCCTGGGGCGCTACGGAAGCCAAGGCCGCCGAAGGGCTGGTCGATGCCATCGTCGAAGTCACCGAGACCGGCACGACGATCCGCGCCCACGGCCTAAAGATCATCGGCGAACTCATGGAGAGTTGCCCTCAACTGATCGCCAATAAAGTCGCGTGGAATGACCCGTGGAAGAGAGAAAAAATCGAGCAAATCAAAATGCTGCTGCAGGGCGCGCTAGCCGCGGAAGCGAAAGTCGGCATCAAGTTAAACGTTGCGGAAGCTGATTTGGAAAAGATCATCGAGCTCATTCCCAGCATCACCGCGCCGACGATCGCCACTCTTTACCCCTCCGCCAACCTCAAAGGCGTCAAGTGGTTTTCCATAGAAAGCGTCATTGATGAGCGGCAGGTACGTGATCTGATTCCCAAGCTGATCCAGAACGGCGCCGTGGGAATTATCGAGTATCCGCTCAATAAGATTATCTAGCAAACCAGGCAATAGACTCGGGTTATGCTGTTGCCCTATTTATTGCATCATGCCCATTGCCTGCTGCTTCTCGCCTCGCCCATCCCGCCACAGAAAGTAATCCTTGGCGATTTCAGGAAAGAGCGCGTAGGTGATCACATCTTCTTCGCTGGAGGCGAAGCTTGCGGCTTCTTTACGCGCTTGATCGAGACCCGGTTTCAATAGATCGGCCGGCCGGCACGTGATCGGTTCTTTCTTGCCAAGAATCTTCTTTTTCATCTCTTCGCTCACCGGAGCAGGCGGTTCGCCGTAAAGACCCATCACGTAGTTGCGCGTCTCCATGGCGACGACGGAATAACGTTTACCCGGCATCACGTTGAGCGCCGGCTGCGAGCCGACGATCTGACTGGTGGGCGTCACCAGCGGCGGATAACTCAGATCCTTTCGAACGTGCGGCATCTCGGCCAGCACAGCCTCGAGTTTGTCTTCCGCCTTCTGCTGGCGCAGTTGAGCGACTAAAT
>WNFV01002978.1_pt1 | contig 22078 bp, 20 predicted proteins | sample 5400101 | NCBI WGS metagenome assembly WNFV01 (sample SAMN13153361, study PRJNA577476) | soil metagenome | isolation source: 115 cm soil or saprolite under grassland replicate 1 | place: USA:California | collected 2016-06-15 | reverse complement strand
GACACGCCACTGCAACCGCGCGAGCCGACGCCGGCTGACGGGTACCGGCTCGTGGGGCGGTTCCCGGATCGTTCCTCGGTCTGGGCCGTTGTCGCACCGGCAGCCCCGGCGCTGGTGACGTTGCCCGCCGGGTTCGCACTGCCGCGCCTCGTGGGCAACAGCGTGGCCTATCCGCTCATCGACTCGGCCGGCGTGGCGTTGCTCGAGATCCATTCGAAGGCGCCGGGGGTCATCCGGCTGATCTTCGACGCGACGGCACCAAGCGGGAGCCGCACGCTCCGGATCCAGGACACGCAGGGCGAACATCCCTTTACCGTGACCGGCACCACCCACTTCGATCTGAATGTCGAGGTCACGCGCGGCGTCTCGCAGCTACTGCTGAAGGTCGACCCGGCTCCCACGTCGGAAGCAGATGCCGTCGTGCTGTCGCAACCGCGTACCGCACCACGCTCCGGCAGTCCGGTGCTACTCGCAACACCCATCTCCGCCGATCCAGGCTTCTAACTCAGGCGTGCCCGCGGCGTTCGAGGTCGTCGACGATGACCTCCGAGGGCGACGCGACCGGCAATGCGGTGCGCCGGCGGAAACGAGACGGATCGGCGAGGAAGTCCCGCAGCACGCCTGCGCGCATCCCTGAGAGCAGCGCGTTCTCGCCGAGCCCTTCACGGCGTTCCGTCTTCAGTCTGTGCACGAGGCACGGGAGATCGAGGTAGTAGCACTCCTCCTGACTCCCGCCGCTGTCGGTGACGACGAAGGCGCTGCGGCGCTCGACGCGCACGAAGTCGAAGAAGCGAAGGCGCGGAACGCGAACGAACGAGTTCCCGTCGAAGTGTCGATCCAGACTGAAGCGCGTCAGCGCCGCGCTCGTGACGGGATGGTCGACGAAGAGTAGCGGCGTGCGCCGAGCCGCCTCGGCCAGAACGTCGATCGCCTCCGTCAGCAGCCTGCGGTTGTTGAGCAGCTCGAACCGGTGCAGCGAGACGACGCCGAAAGGCTGCTCGGGGAGGGCGATTGGCGGCTCCGCCTCCGACACGAGCGCGAGACTGTCGCGGATCGTGTTCGAGCCGGTGTCGACGACCTCACGGCCGTGCAGGTTCGACGCAGCCCAGGCACCCGGCGCGTAGTGGATGCGGCTGAGCGCCGTCGCTAGCTTGCGGTTCAGCTCCTCCGGAAGGGGGTTGCGCAGGTCGTAGCTGCGCAGACCGCCTTCGATGTGCGCGACCGTCACGCGCAGCGACCGTCCGATCATACTGCCGAGCACCGTCGTCATCGTGTCCCCGTGGACGAGGACGAGCGGGCGGCCTGGACCGTCGCGCAGCGCGCGGCCCACTCGTCGGCGTTCGCGCAACCACGAGCGCGTCACTCTCGAGATCCAGCCCGGGATGTCGGAGTTCACGCGCAGGTCGCGCCCCCGTGCGCCGCGCGCGAGCCAGAGATCAGGCTGGCGGAGACCAAACTGCTCCAGAAACCCTGGGATCTGCTCCACCTGCTGTCCGGTTGTGGCGAGCAGATAAGGATGCCCCCGCTCGTCGAGGCGAAGGAGCACGGGTGCCAGCTTGATCAGCTCCCCCGTCGTGCCGAACACGACGAGAATCACCGCAGCAGCTCGAAGACGCCGCGCCACATTCCAACGCCGTGTCCGACGGCGTAGAGCGGCGTGACGGTTGCCAGCACCGCAAGCTCGCGACGCGACCTCCCTGCTTGCAGCCCGTACGCCGCAGCGGCCAGGCCGCACGCCGCGAGGGACGCAGGCACGACTCCAGGGCGGCGCAGCGCCGCGAGTGCGAGCGCCGCACTCAACGGAAAGAACGCCGCCACGGCCGGGAAGAAGCGCGACTCGGGCGTGGCGTGTCCGTCGAGGAACACCGTCCCACGGTGCACGGCATGGCGGAGGAAGCCGCCGAGCGTCGTGCGTGCCCTGTACACGCACGCGAAGTGCGGCGAGATGTGAATGGGCTGTTCAGCAGCGATTGCGCGGAGGATCGGCGTGTCGTCGTTCGCGAGACGGATGTCCGCGTAGTGCGACCGGAAGCGTGCGAATGCAGACTCGAGCAGCGGTCGCGGTGCGAGGAAGCACGTCGTTCCCTTGGGAAAGCGGTCGAACTCGGCAAGCCCGAAGCTCGTTGTCCGGGGACTGTCGAAGTAGTCCCGCCACGCGAGCTCTGCAAGCAGCCGCCAGAAGTCTCCCAGCGCGTTGTCCGCATCGACGTTGACGTGGCCGTTCCAGACCGGCTCGGACTGCAGGCGCCCGTGGACGAAGCGAAGCGCGTCGGGAGCGAGTTCCACACGCGAGTCGAGGAACAGGACGTAGTCGCCCCTCGCCTCTGCGAGGCCGGTCCGCCGTGCCTCGAAGCGGCCGCGGTTCGATTGCGCCAGGACTCGGAGTGGGACGCGTCCGTCGGCGCTCGAACGAGCGACTGCGGCGCTCCCGTCTGTCGAACCGTCGTCAACGAGGATGACCTCGGCCTCGAAGCCGCCGCCGTCGATCGCCGTCGCGAGGGCGTCGATCGTTCCCGCGAGGTGAGTCTCCTCGTTGAAGACGGGCATGACGACGCTGAGCGAGTCACCTACGATCACGCACCTCATGCTGACACGACTATGGCGCAAAGCGCTTCAGGTTCTCGACCGTCCTGGGCGGCGGGGCCTGCTGATCGGGCCGGGATCGATCTGGACCAGCTTCACGTACCGAACTCCGTGCCTCGTCTACTGGCGCGACGGTACGTGGATCCATCACTACCGCGGCGGCAAGATCCCGCACGCGTCCCTGGGCCGCGCTGCGCCGCCGAGCGTGTTCACGGCGGCTGCTCGGGAGCTGTTTCTCTATGAGTACACGCCCCGCGGCGGCGATGTCGTCTTCGACGTCGGCGCAGGCATCGGGGCGGAAGCGCTGCTCTTCTCCCGTCTCGTCGGCGATTCCGGTCGGGTCGTTTCCGTGGAGGCGCATCCAGGTAGCTACAAACGGCTGGTCGACCTCTGCAACGTGAACGGGCTTGGGAACGTCACTCCGCTCCAGGTCGCTGTGTCGGACATCGACGGCGCAGTCGTGATCTCCGATCGCGAGCACCACTTGCAGAACACCGTGCTCGAGCCCGGAGACAGTGGCATCGAGGTACCGGCTCGTCGAATCGACACGATTGCGGCGGAACTGGGCATCAGGCACATCGACCTGCTGAAGATGAACATCGAAGGAGCGGAGAGGCTGGCCATCGGAGGGCTGGAGACGCTGGTCGACAAGACGCGACACGTCTGCATCAGCTGTCACGACTTTCTTGCCGACGACGGCGGCCCGGAGGAGTTGCGCACCAAGGCCTTCGTGCGCGACTTCCTCCTGGAGCGAGGCTTCCAGGTGACGACGCGCGACGACGCGCCGGATCCCTGGACACGGGATTACGTCTACGCGGTCAATACCCGAGCGGCTTGACGACGGGCGAGCGTCGCTACCGGCTGCGCTGTCTCGACAAGCTCGGGTTCACGTTCGAGGGACACGAATCGGTCCTCGACTGCGGCTGCGGAAACGGCGGGGTCGCGCGACTGATCCGCGAGCGTGTCCGAGAGGTCGTAGGGATCGACGTCGAGGAGTCCGATGCGTGGAGCGACGAGCCCGGCCTCAGCTTCTGCGTCGCCGACGCCGAACGCCTCTTTCGAGGACTCGGCGTTCGACATCCTGCACTCGAAAGACTCGCTGCACCATATGGATGCACCTGATCGCGCCCTCGCCGAATACCGCCGCGTGCTGAAGCCCGATGGGGCCGCGCTGATTATCGAGGCCAACCGCTACAACCCGATCTTCTACCCGCACATGACGCTCGCGCTGGGGCATGAGCACTTCACCCGCCGTCGCTTTCGTGCGCTTGTCTCCGCGGTCTTTCCCGATGCGCGGTTCGGCGCCTTCGAGGCGCACTACGTGCCGGGGCTGAAGCGTGCGCTGGTGCTTCAGAACTCGGTGGAGGAGGCGCTCGAGCGCTTCCCGCCTGCCCGTCCGCTCCTCTCGTACAACTTCGCCGTGGCGTGACCGTCGCCATCGTCTCCAACGGGTTCGCCGACGGTCCCGCACAAGCCCTGCGCGACTACCTCGTCGCACGGGACGTGAACGTCGTGACGATCTTTCATCCCCTCACGCCCGAGCAGGGAAGGACCCATCTCGTCAGGACGTACGCCGGTGGCGCACAAGTACGGGAGCGAAGCGTGCGCTTGCCGCTCAGGCCGCCTGCGTCGTTCGCGCTTGATCCGTTCGTACCGCTGTTCCCTCCGAAAGTCGACGCATGGTTCGGCTTCAACCCGCTGGCCTGCGCGCGTGGCCTCGTGGCGCGACGGCAGCGCCGGGCGGGCTGCGTCGTGCTCTGGTCGGTGGACTTCGTGCCCGACCGGTTCGGGCACGGGACTCTGCCCACACGGATCTACGATCGCGTCGACCGCCTCTGTTGCCAGCGCGCCGACGCGCGCATCGAGCTTTCGGAAGCGGCCCGCGCGGGGAGGAACCGACGCCACGACCTTCCTGCCGAGGTCCGCAGTGCCCACATCGTCCCGATGGGTGCCTGGGTCGAGCGCGTCCCGACGACGCCGCCGGACGGCTTCAGCCGGCGCCGCGTCGTCTTCCTGGGCCATCTCGTCGCCCGTCAAGGAGTCGCGAAGCTGCTGGATGCCTTGGCGCTCCTCGGTGAAGGCATCGCCGCCGACGTCACCAGAACCGGCCCGCTGGAAGGGGAGCTCCGTGGACCTGCGAACAGCACGGTCACGTTCCACGGGTACGTCGAAGACCATCGTGAGGTCGAACGGCTGCTGAGCGAATCGTCTGTCGCGGTTGCTCCCTATGAGCAGAGCGACGACACGTTCACGCGCTACGCCGACCCGGGGAAGCTGAAGGCCTACCTCGCTGCGGGGCTGCCGCTCGTCCTGACGGACGTGCCGCCGAACGCGCGCGAGCTGGAGCGGGACGCAGGTGCGAAGGTGGTCGCGGACGATCCTGTCGCACTCGCCGAAGCGATCTCAGCCGCCCTGGCGTCACCCGAGCAGTGGCGAGCTCGACGCGAGTCCGCGCTCGCCTATGCGCGGCGGTTCGACTGGAACGTGCTCCTCGAGGACTTGCTTGGGAAGCTCGACCTCAGCCCGAGCGCAAAGCCTACGAGATAGGCAGCCTGACTCGCCATCACGGCGGGCGGCTCGAGCGCACCGACGGCGACGGAACGGAAGCGGATTGCCGCGTGAATGCCGCTCAGGACGAGCGCCGCTGCGTACGTCAGCACGAGAGTCAGGCCGATGCGATGCAGCGTTCCGCCCGTGAAGAGAAGCAACGCCCCAACGAATGCTGCGGCGGCGGGCGCGAGCGAAAGGGCCGTAGCGCGGCTCAGGCTGCGGCCCTGCGTACGGCGCGCCACCCTGCCACGGGCGCGGGCGTGCTTCAGCACGCCCGCGAGGTGCGGCCGGACCAGCGGTGCGGGAGCAGCTGCGAGCGACGTGTCGGGCGTATAGATCGTGCGCCTTCCCCGCACTGAGAGCCAGACGACGAGCTCCTCGTCGTCGATGCCGTCGCCAAGTGCATCGAGGTAGTCGCTGCGCCGGACGACGATGCTCTCCGCCGGATGATCGAAGACAGCCCGAAGGTTGCCTGGAAAGAAGCTCGAACGGCGCGAACCTCCGCCGAGCCGGGATTCGAGCACCGCTGCCGCCACGCGCCCGCGCAGAGGGGCTCGCAGAGGCGCAAGCGTCGGCGTGACAACGGCCGCAACGTCCGTGTCGGCGAAGAACGGCACCGCCGCACTCACCCAGTTGCCAGCGGGTCGGGCTCCGCTGTGCAACACAGCGACGAGCGCGCCAGCGGCCTCCTGCGCGGAGGGCGCCAGCTCGAGCCGTGCATAGTCGAGCAGAGCCGCGGCTGCGTGATCGCCGATCACACTCACGAGCGGGAGCTCCGGACGCTGTGCGCGGAAGCCGAGCAGGCTGCGCTTGCGCTGGTACGTGCGCAGTACGCGTAGGCGGTAGAACACGGCCGCCGTGTCCCAGAGCGCACGAAACACCGTGACCGACCCGAGCGCGGAGCCGGTGAAGCGGTAATCGAGACGAACCGGCAGCTCCTTCACCCGGTCGAAGCCGAGCGCGATCGCCACGGCGAGGAGCTCGACGTCGAACGCAAACTGCTTCACGAGCAGGAGCGGCATCACCTCGTCTACGACACGCCTGTGGAACACCTTCAACCCGACCTGCGTGTCCCGCACGTCGAGGCGAAAGAGAAGGCGGTTCAGCTGCTGGTACCACCAGCTTGCGATCCGGCGCGACCGCGGATAGTGCACGACGGAGTCCGGATGACGCTTCGACCCGATCGCGAAGTCGAGGTTCTCGCGCCGCGCGACCTCGAGGTAGAGCGGCACGGACGCCGGATCGAGATCGAGATCGGCATCGATCAGCGCGACCCACTCCCCGCGTGACGCGAGCGCACCTATCTTCACGGCGTACCCCTTGCCGAGATTGCGGTCGTAGTGGATGACGCGGAAGCCGCGGTCACCGCGGGCGGCCAGGAGCTGCTCCGCCGTCTCGTCGATCGAGCCGTCCGAGACGACGATCACCTCGACGTTCTCACCGGGCAGTCCGTCAGCGAGCGCGCGGCGGATCACGCCGACGTTCTCGACGATCTCCTCGCCCCCGTTGTACACCGGCAGGACCGCCGTCAGCACCGGTTCGACTGTAACCACCCTCCGCGCCTAGCGGTACGGTCCCCACGTGAGCGAGCCAGCGCGATGGGGACGCCGACGAGGCGTGCTCGACCTCTTCGACCGGGTGCACCTCGCCAGGCTGGCGGTGCGTGGTTACGAGCTCGCGCTTGCCGCCAAGTCCCGCGTCCTCGGCCGGGAGTTGCGAGAAGCCGATGGACTCCCGCTACCGCCGGCTCGGCTGCGAGCGCAAGTCGGGCCGCTGCACGCCGATGCGCAGTTCTTCCTCGAGAGCGGCCGGCACAACGCGGACCTGATCCGGTCCCTTCTCCAGGAGGGCGGGTCGTCCGTCGAGCAGCTCGGCGCTCTGCTCGACTGGGGCTGCGGTTGCGGGCGTGTGCTGCGGCACTGGGCGGATCTGCCGCAGACAGGCGTCTTCGGCTGCGACATCGACCGGAGGATGGTCGACTGGTGCAACGAGCACCTGCCGTTTGCAGACGTGGCGCTCAACGATCTGTCGCCTCCACTCCCCTACGACGACTCCAGCTTTGACCTCGTCTACGCGTTCTCGGTGATGACGCATCTGTCCGAGGAGTTGCAGCACGTCTGGATCGAGGAGTGCCGTCGTGTGCTCAGGCCCGGCGGCTACTTCGTGTTCTCGACCCTAGGCGAGTACTACGCGTCGCGAAACCGGCTCACGGACGCAGAGCGTAAGTCGTTTGCCGACGGCAACCTCGTGGTGCTGTACGAGAGCTCTGCCGGCACGAGTCTCTGTAGTGCCTACCACCCACCGGACTACGTTCGGCGCGAGCTCGCAGCAGATCTCGACTACGTCACGTTCCGCGCGGCCGCCGACGACGGACGGCACGACATTCACGTGCTCCGCAAGGCCTCCGCCATCCCAGCCGCCTCTTGACCTCAACCCTCGCGCGTACGCTCGCGTGGCTGGAAAGGCTCGCCGGTCGACGTCTGGGAGTCGTCGTCCTCTTCGCCCTCGGACTGGCTGTCTACGCGGTGCGCGCGATCGGCTGGCCGCTCGCCGGCGGGCGCGATCTCGACGAGTACCTCTACGGCTACGTCCAGTTTCTCGACTGGCATCCCCTGCTGCCGTGGTCGATGCTGTTTCGCACGCCCGTGTCCGGGATCCTCGACGGTGCAGCACTCGGCGTCGCCGGCGGCTTCTTCGCCGAGCCGCTGATGGCAGTGCTCTTCGCTGGCTCGGTCGTAGCCTGGAGCGTCGCAGCGCGCGCCTTTGGACCGAGAGCGGCGCTGCTGGTTGCCGTGGCGCTGCTCGTCTACCCGGCCTACGGGTTGATGTTCCACGAGGTCTCGAGCGAGCCGCTCTTCGCCGCAGCGTTCGCGCTCTGGGTCCTGCTCGTCATGCGCGCGACCCAGAGGCCGTCTGTTCAGCGTTTCGCGTTCGTGGGACTCGGCACCGCACTGCTGGCGCTGATCCGTCCCGGAAACGCCGTGCTCGTCGCCTTCGTGGTCTTCCCGCTCGCCCTTTCGGGCCCGTGGCGTGACCGGCTTGTTCGTGCGGGCGCGATGCTCCTCGCTGCGCTCGTCCCGCTCGTCGCCTGGGCCGTTCTGAACGGCATCCGCTTCGACGACTACGCGCTCGCGCGCGGTGGGAACGCGGTCATCCCGTTCTACCGCGCGTTCATCACGGACAAGATCGTGTCGCCCGACAACGGCCCGGCCTCACGTCGACTGGCTGACGCAGTTCGCACTCACCTCGTGACCCGCGACCCATACAAGTCCTATGGAGTCACGACGGCTGAGGTCTTCCGCAGCGGCAGCTTCCGCATCCACGAGGACCTCTATCTCCTCTCGGACCAGGTGTTCGGGTGGGACACCAACTACTCGGTGCTGCGCAAGGCCGGGATCGAGGCGGTGCGCAAGCATCCCGGCGCGTATGCCTCCGGAGTGCTCGAGACGGTGTGGCAGCAGCTGAGCGAGTCGTACTTCCGCTCGCCGGCCGCGAAGCAAGAGCCTGCAGCACCGGCGGTCGTTGACGTCAGAGGGAAGGACCTTCCGGCCCCGACCGAAGGCCAGCCCATTCCTGCCGGCCAGAGCGTCTGGATCTCACGACCGGACAACTGCATCCGTGAGGTCTGGACGTCCGGGACCGAGCATCACTTCACGTTCTGCAAACCGGGCTACAAGCGCCGCTTCGAGGAGATCGGACGGGAGCTGCGCGACCTCTTCGGAGCTCTCCCCGATCGAACCGGCAACGCCGAAGTGGCCCTCCGTCTCAACCAGGCATCCCGCTGGTATCCGCGCTCGATCCTCTGGGTTGCGCTCGGGCTCATCGCACTGGCGATCCGCCGGCCCAACGGAGTACGAACGTTGATCGCGATCTCGCTCACGGCGTTCGCGGTGATCGTGCTCAACGCACTTGGACTGTTTGCCGACCCGCGCTTCGCACTTCCCGTTGCGCCAGCCTTCGTCTTCTTCGGGTCCTGCGCGCTCCTGGCGCGTAGGAACGGACCTTGATTCGCCTCCTGCGGTGGCTGCCGGCGCTCGCGGCGGCCGCGTACCTCACGACGGTGGCGGCACTCGGTTCCCAGATCGTCCGCAACCTCGGCTGGGACACCGACGCATCGGGTCCCTTCGCACTTGCGGAGCGTCTCCGCGGCAGCGGCCCGGTGTACCTCTCTCACCAAGGGGGGTGGACGACGCTGTGGTGGATGCTCGCGACTCGCGGCCTTCCGTGGCACGCGGAGCTGTGGAAGGCGACGGGCTATCTCTTCGCGGTCCTCGGTGCGTTGCTGCTCGCGTGGGCGACCTCGCGGGTCGCAGGCCGCTGGGGGGGCGTGACGGCCGGCGCGATCGCTCTGGTGATCGCCGGGCCGTTCACGCTACGTGCGCTCATGTCGGTCTCCGCCCATGTCACGAATCCATTCGGCGCCGTCGTGCTAGCCGTCGGACTGGTGTCTCTCACGCAGACGGGGTCATGGCCGCTCGTGGCGGGCGTTGGTCTCATTGCAGGTGCGAACGCGGCGTCGGACCCGTTGCTGTGGTTCGCGGGAGTCTTGCCCTTCGCGTTCGCGGGTGTACTTCTCGCGCGGGCGACAAGGCGCGCCGACGTCGCTGTTCGAGCGGGAGTCACCGTCGCGGTAACGGTCGCCTCTGCGGTCGTCACGGACCTGGTGATGCGTGCCTTCGATTTTCACGTCGTCGGTCTCGACGCAGGGCTGGAGCCGTTGCGCGACCTGCCCTCGAACATCGTGCACCTCGGGCGAATGATCGCGCTGTTCGGCGGAGCGAACTACGCGACTCTCGCCCCCTATCCGCAGGACCCGTTACGAGCGATCCTTGCACTGCTCGTGTTCACCGCGGTCCTTGCGCCAATCGTGGCCGCAGTCCTCTTCACCCTCCGCCGGGCCGAGCCGACGACGTGGGCGTACGCGTGCTACTGGGCGGCAGCGTCGAGTTTCCTCTGCATCATCTTCGTAATCACCCCGAACGCCGCCGACCTCGGGCCGAAGAGCTCCAACTACCTGCTCACGCTCGCGCCTGCCGCAGGCGCCGGCGTCGCGCTACTCGCTTCGAGGTGGCAGGCGCGGCAACTCGCTGTCGGTGTTGCCGTTGCGACCATCGCCGCGCTCAACATCGGCAGCATCGCCGACGAACCTGCAGAAGCGTCGGGACTCGCCGCGATCGAGACCTACGAGCGACCGCTGCTGCAGCTGCTCGAGCGAGAAGGCGTGACGCGCGGCTACGCCGGCTATTGGGGCGCGCAGAATCTCAGCTGGCAGACGGACATGCACCTGCTCGTCGCACCGGTCGGAAACTGCGGCGAACAGCTCTGTCCTTACAATGTCTTCACAATCCGCTCGTGGTATGAGCCGCAGGGCGGGCCGACGTTTCTGCTCGTCGATCCGACGGTCAACGCGATCCACCCGCCACCGTTTGCGGCTCAAGCACGCGTCACTCACCGCTTCGGGCCCATGACCGTCTATCTGTTCGACTACGACATCGCGCGGCACGTTCGTCTCCGCGGCGGATAGCCACCCGTCCAGGGGATTCACCGTCACAAGCGTTTGCTACCTTGCGCGGCGACTTTAGATCTCCGGGGCGGAAGAGAGGACACATGAAACGATTTGCACTCCTTGCTGGACTTGTCGCGCTCGTCGTCGGCGTCGTCGCGATGCCTGGATCGGCCGCGAGCTTCGACGACTCGCACCCGTGTCCAGCCCAGGGTCCCCTCCTTGTCTGCCCGACAGCGCAAGTGGGTCAGCCCTATTCCCTCCAGCTCATCGCTTTGGCCGGGTGCGACCAATACCGGTGGGAAATCTCGAACGGCGGGCTGCCCGCGGGTCTGACGATGTCCTCCAGTGGCCTCGTCACCGGCACGCCGACAGCCTCAGGAAAGACGCAGCCGTGGATGACCGTCCATGACCTGACTGCACCGGAGGGCGGGTACCCGTGGTGCGGGGGCGACAACAAATCCGAGCGTCAGTTCATCTTCGAGGCCGTCCCGGGCCTCAGCATTCAGAACCAGTCGGTGCCCGGCGGAACAGTCGGCCAGGCGTACTCGGTGTCGTTCACGGCACTGTCGGTCACCAACACGAACCCGGTCCAGGGCTCGCCCGCCGCGCCAACGTGGTCCGTGCAGTCCGGCAACCTGCCGCCCGGCGTGACGCTCTCCTCGGCAGGAGTGCTGAGCGGAACGCCGACCGCAGAGGGCTCGTTCACGTTCGTCGTGCGCGCCGTGGGCGGCGGTGGTGCTTCCGACACCGAGACGGAGACACTCGTCGTTCGGCAGCCCGTCGCGCTCACCTCGGCGCTTCGCGGCGTGGCCACAAAGGCGGAGGTCGGCATACCGTTCACAGCGGCGCAGAGCGCGACCGGCGGGAACGGGACGTTCACGTGGGCGCTCGCCAGCGGCTCGCTGCCGGAAGGGCTCGATCTCGAGCCGGACGGCACGATCTCGGGCACGCCGACCTTCCCGGGACGTTTCACGTTCGCGGTCAAGGTCACCGACGGCGAGGGGCGCACGGCAACGGTCAATGCCACGCTTACCGTTGCGGCGAAACTCGCGATCACGACGCTGCGCCTGAAGCCGGCGAAGGTCGGCCGTGTCTATCGCGCGCAGATCGCGACGCTGGGTGGTGTCGCGCCAAAGCAGTGGACAATCCTGCGCGGCAAGCTCCCGGCGGGCGTCAACTTCGGGAAGAAGCTAGGCCTGTTCCTCGGCAAGCCCACGAAGGCGGGCAAGTACAAGGTCGCAGTGCAGGTCGTCGACGCGCTCGGCGCGACGTCGTCAAAGAATCTGACGATCGTCGTCGGGGCTTAAAGAGTCGGTTCGCGCGGGCCCCGGCGCCGGGGTCCGCGCGTACTAGCATCCTGGCGTGGCGACAAGCGCACCGCCCGTCACGCACGACCGCACAGGGTTCTTCTCTCGCCCCAGGGAAGGGCTCGCCGCCCGCGCCCAAGGCGTCCTGCCGTTCGCACTCGTGGGGATCTTCTTCGCATCGACGCGCGGCGCACTCCTAAATCGGTTTCCCGGGTTCATCGACGAGGCGGCGTACGCCTCGTGGGCGCTCCGCGTGCACGACAGCGTGAACGACCGCTTCGTCGCGCTGGCGTACGGGAAGCTACCGCTGCTCTCCTGGCTCGGAGCCGGACTGGTCTTTGCCGGCATCGATCCGCTCGACGCTGTGCGACTCGTCTCGATCCTCGCCGGGCTTGCCACCTTGGCGATCGCGGCGACGTTCGGCCGACGGCTGGGCGGGCGGGAGACTGCAATCGCCGCCGCCGCAATGTGTGCGGTCCTCCCCCTCGCGTTCGTACACGACGTGATCGGAGTAATGGAGCCACTGGTCACCGCCCTGCTCGTCGTGGCGCTGTACCTCCAGGTTCGGCTGGCCGAGCGTCCGCAAATCCTGACCGCACTGCTGCTCGGCCTTACCACCGGCGCTGCACTGCTGACGAAGGAAACTGGGCGCATCGCCCTCATCCTGCTTCCCGTCTCTTTGCTCGTCTTCGATTGGACGCGCAACGGGCTAACTCGCCGTTTGTCGGCATGGATCGGCTGCGCACTCCTTTCCCTCGCGGTCACGGGGGCGGTCTATCTGGTTCTCACGCTCAGCGAATTCTGGGACGACTATCCGAAGGCCCGTGAATCGCTCGGCATCGTGCGGACGTTCGGCGACGGCGTCGCGCATCCCGTGCGGTGGATCCGGGAGACCTGGCCAACGTACCGTCCAGAGCTTGTCGGGTACGTCACGGTGCCGATCGCATTGGCGCTGGTCGTCGGCGCCGTCTATGCCATCCGGAGACGCCGCCGGTTGGGCCTGCTCTTGCTCCTCTGGTTGCTCGTGCCGCTGTTCGTGGATCTGATCTTTCTCCCTGGCGCCTTCTCCCGCTACCTCGTTCCGATGGCACCGTTGATCGCGGTCTTTGCCGGCTACGGCGTCGTCTGCGGCGGCCGCGCCCTTGCAGAGGCGCTGCGACGACCGCAGCACGCAACCTGGATCATCACCGCCCTCGGGCTCGTCGTCGTGTCGACCGCGCTGGTCCTCGACGGTCGTGTGCTCGCGAGCCCGTCCACAGCTCCCTACCCCGGCACCAGCCGCGAGGAGTACGCGAGCGGCTGGGGCGCGGGAACCGGCTGGTCGCAGCTCGCCGCCGAGCTAAGCCGGCATGCCGCGGGTGGACACCTGGTAGTCGCGACCTACGCGGGCCAGACAGAGGCGCTGCCTATGCTGCTGCGAGAGAACGACAGCATTGAGATCGTGCGCGGGCAGCCCGGCCAGTCCGGACCGGAGGCGACGGCGGACTACATCGTCGTGAACGGGACGCCTTTGCCCGCGGACGCGGGCCTCGGCGACCTGCGGCCCGTCTGGACATATCAGCGGCCGGGCGGCGGCACCCCAATCGTCCTCTACCGACGCGGCGTCGTCTGGAACGGGACCTTCTACGAGACGCCCGCGGCATTACGCGAGGGCCTCGCGCTGAGCGATCCGGATTTCGATCAGTTCATCGCCAACCATCCACGTATTCGGGCCTGGTACATCGCCGAGAGCTCGCGTTAGTCGCGGGCTAGCACCGGCGACGCGCGTCGGTTCGCCGGCAGCTCCTCGCGGAGCAGCAACAGACAACCAAGGAGCCCGAGCGCAACGAGCACGGTGGTGACGGCGCCGCCCGGCGTCTTCACGCCGTGGAGCCCGTAGAGCGGCATCGGCCGGTCGAACCACATTTGCTCGTGCTGGCAGCGGTTCCATTTCTCGACACCGCCGCGCCACGGTGCGTCGCACGGAGGATCTTGCTGCCGAAAGAATGCACCGGTGGCGTTCGGTCGCCACATGGTGCCGATGCTCGGGAGCGTGAAGGCGAACACAACGGTGAAGACGAGCAACAGCCGCCAGGGCGATGCGAGCACGCGCGCAACGACCGACCGAAGGGTGTCGCCGTACGCAACGAGCACGAGCAACACCAGCGGTAGCCCCCATGGCAGCGCAAGGCGCGGCCCGATCGCCGACCAGCCGAACGGGGTCCACCACGACGCAAAGCCGAACGTGAGGCCCAGGATGACGAGCAGGACCACCAGCGCCGGGCGCACGTCGACGTCGCGCCGCTTGCGCCAGATGATCGCCGCGACGCAAGCAGCGAGGACGATAACGCTCGCCGCCGGCCAGAAGACGAACATCCCGCCGCTCGGCGAGACCAGCACGCCGAGTGCGTACTCGAGCTTGCGTGCAACTCCGGGAGTGTGCAGCCCCTCGTCGAAGAAGTTAGGACTGATGATCTTCCCGTAGCGCACGACGTTGAAGAGCGACGCCGCCACAATCGCGACGACGAGGCCGGCGCCGCCCCAGAGAAGATGCGGCCGGATGCGTGTTCCCGTGCGACGCGCAGCGAGGACGAGCCCGAGCAAGCCAAGCGCCGCGATGAACGGGTAAGACGTTTCCTTCGTCCAGGCGGCTCCCATCGCCGCGAGACCGACGAGGACGGGATGTGCGGGGAGCAGCGTCGCGCCGACGAAGCACACGAGCAGCCCCGTCGCCAGCGCTTCGGCTGCCGTCGTCCGCGCGTACCAGATCAACGGGCTGCTGAGCACGACCAGCATGAAGGCCCAGAACCAGGCGCGACGACCGGAGCGCGACAGAACGACCCACGCCACGAGCACGGCGGCGACGACACCGACGACGCTGAGCAACTGGAGGATGCGCTGGCGCGCCGCATGCCCGTCTGCTCCGAGACCGATCGAGATCAGGTCGGGAATGTGCTGGAGCAGTGGCCAGTCGCCGACAGGTGTCATCAGGCCCCAGTAGTTGAGCTTGCCCGTGTAGCCACACGCCGAGTAGTCGTGATTCGAGAGACAGGTGAGCAAGGCATTGCTGCCGTCCATCACGAAGGGCGTGTCGCCGGCAACCCAAGGCATTGCAATCCACGTGCTAACGAGGAAGACGAACGACCCGGCGACCACGACGATCGCAGCGGTCCGCAGGCGCAGGGTCATCCGGCGACTATCACGATCGCGTCGACGATGGACCGTATGACGGCGTCCGGCGACCTGAAATCAATTTGGAAAGACAGGCGCACGACGCGGTGGCCGGTCCGGTCTTCTTGGGAGGGCCCTCGCGCTCCCGCTAGAAGCTCACTCATGCTGCGGCTGGAAGTACTTCGTCCCCACTTGGCCAGGAACGTCTCCTGATCTCGGGCGGCCTGCTCGCCCAGATCCGGGTGTTCTCCCGTGTACCCGTTGTGATGCAGGTGGGTGCGCTCTAAGCCCGGCACGAGCACGGACCCACCTCGTCCCCGGGCGGTCCAGTCAAAGTCGTTATCTCCGCACCACCAACGGAAGGACTCGTCGACCCGTTGCCCCAGTTCGCCTCTCAACATGAAGCACCAGCCGGTGATCCGGGGTGGGCCCGGTTCGTAGAAGATGCGTTCAGCCGTGTCACCAGGCGTGCCGGCGAAGGCCAGCGCCGCCCCCGTGCGGCGAAGCGCCTCTGACAAGCGGGCGACGGCTCCTGCGCCGAGGATCACGTCGTCGTTCTGAAAAGTTCGTTGTGGGGCGATCTTCGCTCACATGCGCGTGAACCTGCGGGTCGAGGTTGTCGAGCGCGCGGACCTCGTGGTCGTCGGCGAAGAGCCGGTCGGCGAGGTGCGAGCCGATGAAGCCGGCGCCGCCTGTGATCAGAACGCGCACGACCGGCGCTGACGCTATCTCAGGCGGCTACGCAGGGCGTCGAACACCCCGGCGCGGATGCCGAGTCGATGACGGATTGGGCGCGTAATGGCGTACACGGCCCAAACGACAGGGCGGAGCCAACGCTCCCAGTGGTAGTCGAAGGTCAGCGGGCTCGATCGGCGCCGAAACCGCCTGCGAGTGAGGACGTAGGCGGCATCACGGGTCGACTCGACGTGCCCGTGGCCGCCTCCGATGCGGAGGTTCTCCGTTGCCTCCGGGCCCCTGTAGGCCCCGTCCTGCCCGCCGGAGACGTGCGCGTAATCGTGTCGTTGGTGGATCGCAGTGACAGCAGATGTTGCATCGACCACCGCGGCGCCAAGCTCACGCGCCCTACACACGAGCCAATTATCGAACCACCCCCTGCCGATTGCGAACGGGGGGACCTCGCCGTACAGACCGCTCGGAAACGCGAAGTAATCGATTGACCACCTACCCCGCGTGCGTTCGGTCGTCGCCACGAGCTCGCGCAGTCGATCTCGCCAACGACCATCGTCGAAGTCGACGGTCCAATCGAGCGTACTGTCCCAGCACTGGCCGATCATCAAATAACGGGATCTGCGTGCCTGCACGCGCCGGAGTGCCGGCACGAAATCGTCGAGCAAGACGATGTCGCTGTTCACGTAACAAAGGGTGCCCTCCTTCGCTAGCGCGCCTGCCTGATCGAACACCGAGCTCAACAGCGGCGTCCCGAACTCATTCCGTACCACCGTCGGAACGTGGCGAACGCCGAGCTCACGCGCCGCCTCGTCCGTGCCTTCTTCGTCTCCGAAGAGCACCACCTCGCAGTTCGGGCCAAGTCGGAGCCAGCTCCCGATCGCGTTGCGCTGAATGACGCCGATCTGGCCACGGAAGGGCTTCGAGACGGCGAAGAGCGTGACCCGGCTAGGGGCCTTGCGCCTGTGGATTCGAGTCACGGACCCCACGCAGATTCTCCACCGCCAGGATAATCGCGCCCGGGATCGTCACACCCACCGTGACGACGACGAAGAGGAATCCCGTGGCGAGCGCGGGCTCCTTCTCGCAGTTTCACTCGAGTGACGTCACGATCGCGTCGGCGACACGCTCCGCCACGCCTCCGTCGATTTCTCCGACGACCTCGCGTGCGACCCGGGCGCGCTCGGCAGCCAGCTCGTCAGGCTGGGCGAGCGCCCGCTCGATGCCTGCCGCAACGTCTTCGAAGCGATTCGCCCGATAGAAAGCGTCGGACTCGATCAGCGATTTGTAGTGCTCCCCGCTGACGTTCTTCCACGCCCAGCTCTCGCCGGCAGGCGCGCCCTCGTCGTACAGGACGCAGACAGCCGGCCGATCGTTGACGAGCGCGTCGAGCAGGATCGTCCCCGCATTCGAGACCACGGCGTCGCCGTGCTGCAGCAGCACGGCCAGCGTCTCGAGGTCGGTGAAGCTCGGCTCCTGAACGGCGAGTCCCGCTCGAACGAGAGCGGGCTTGAACCGCTCGCGCCACTCGCGGTCACGCGGGTGTGGACGGAAGAGGACCGAGAACCTCTCTGCCGCTCCGCTCTCTTCCCACCAGGCAACCAGTCGTGCGACGAATCGCGCCTCGTACGGCGCGTTCGTCGGTGTGTTGCCCATGACAAGAACGATCGGACGGGACGGATCGAGGCCAAGCCCGTGAACGATGGTTTCGTATTCCGCCCGCCGGCGCTTGCGATGGAAGACGTCGGTTTGCGGCCAGCCGGTTACGACGACTCGACTGGGGTCGACACCGTGATACCGCACGAGATCGTCGCGCATCACGTCGTTCTGGACGATGTAGCAGCGCAAACCCGGAGCGACGATCCCCTTGCCGACAGTGTGGTCCCAGCTGGCTATGTGCCCGACGACAGGGAGGCCGACGCGGCGAGCCCCGACGATGAAAGGCACGACCGAGTGCATCTGCGTGTTCGCGAGCGCGATCGCCGGACGCTCCGCACGCAGGCGATCGAGCAGGGGTCGTGGCAGGTAGCGAAGACGCCCGTAATGCCAAGTCTCCATCGCTCGGTCGAGTGCGTGCCAGCGCGGCAGTGGGCCTGCGCGTTTCGGATCGAGGAACCAGTTCTGATGGCCGGGATGCATGCGCTCGCGGTTGAAGCCGTGCCGCAGGCTCTGACGCAAAGAGAGTGGATAGAACCCCGCGACGGCGTCTACGCGGGTGTCGACGCCCTGCCAGATGGAAGCGTCCGAAGACCTCAGGTCCGCGCGCGCAGTCACGCGCACGTCCGGTGCGCGCTCCGCCCATTCTCGTTCGCCCTCGTCGAGCACAAGCTCGAGCCTCTCGCCGACACGCGCGCGGAGGTGCTCGACGATGCCTGTGTCAAAGAAGAGCCGCGACGAGAAGGGATCCGGCAGGACCAGCCATACGGCTGTCACGATTTCGCGTGGGTGCGGAGAGCCGGCGCGATGAGGTCCGCAAGCGAGGCTCCATCCAGGCCGTGGTAGCGCAGCGCTTCGAGGGGCGTTCCACAGGCCGGCCAGCCTTCGACGCCGAACACGGTGATCGGACGGTCCAGCGCGCGGCGAAGCGAGTCGCCCAGCGCGCCGACGGGCGCGTGATCCTCGAGCACGAAGACGTCGCCGAACGGCTCGACGACGTCGGCGAGCCATTCCGCATCAACGTAGTTGAGCCAGGGCATGTTGACGACCTGCAACCGGTCGCCGAGCGCCTCGGCCGCAGTCAGTGCTTCGTGCAGCATCACAGGCCCGTACGCGAAGAGGACCGCGTCTCTGCCTTCGCGGAGAGTCAGACCACGGCCGGGTGTCACCCCGCTCGCAGGAAGGGTGATCCGACGGGGCGACGGACCGATGACGAGCCGGATAGCGACGTTCTCCTGTGCGTCCTCGACCGCCCAACGCAGCAGCGCTTCGGTCTCCGCGGAGTTCGCCGGCTGCACGACTGTCATGTTCGGCAGGGCCGCCAGCAACGATACGTCGCGGATGCTCTGGTGCGACTTCCCCGGGCCCGCCGGAATCAGCCCGGCGTAGTGCAGCGCATACACGACTTTCGTTTGCTCGCTTGCCTGGTTGTAGATCTGCTCGTTCGCGCGCGCCGCGAGGAAGGCGGCGAACGAGTTGACGACCGGGAGCAACCCTTGCCGCGCCATGCCCGCGGCCGCGGAGACCATGTCCTGTTCGGCGATACCCGACTCGTGGAACCGGTCGGGATACGCGAGCTCAAAGGGGCGGATGCGGCAGTCCGAGGACAGGTCGGCATCGAGAACGACGACGTCTGGATGGCGTTCGGCCAGCTCGAGCAGCGCCTCGCCGTACGCCTCCGCGACGTATTCGTCGGTGACGCGAGGACGGACGGCAATCCCGGACTCGGGCTCGCCCTCGCTGCCTCGATCCTCGCCCGAGACGGTGACGAGCCTCAGGTCAGGCAGGCGCTGCCGAATGCGCTCGATCAGCTCCGCATGCGCGCGCACGAAGGCATCGTCGTCGGGCGCGCCAGCGTGCCAACGGTAGGTCCCGCCGCCTTCCTCGAGCGCGCGCGGATGCTCCATGAACGAGACGCCCTTGCCCTTGATGGTGTTGGCTACGAGCACCTTGGGGAGGTCGGTGACGCCTCGGAACTCGGCGAACACCTCCGCGAGCGCCTCGTGGTCGTGGCCGTCGCAGGACGCAATGTGCCAGCCGAACGCGCACAGCTTCGTCTCGAGGTCGCCGAGCGCCAAGATTTCCTCCGTTCGCATGTCGGACTGGAGCTCGTTGCGATCGACGATCACCCAGAGGTTGCCGAGATCGTGCGCAGCTGCCGCTTGGAGGCCCTCGAAGTTCTGGCCCTCCTGCAACTCGCCGTCGCCCGTCATCACGACGACGCGGCCGTCGCGATGGAGGAACCGCTTGGCCCAAGCGATCCCGCTCCCCTTCGAGATGCCCATCCCCAGCGAGCCGGAGTTCGCCTCGATTCCCGGCACGCCAATGTCGGGGTGACCGTCGAGCCCGCCGAGCCGGCGCAGCTTCAGTAGCCGTTCCGCCGGCAGCACTCCGAGCGCGTGCAGGACGGCATAGAGACCGGGCACGTCGTGACCCTTCGAGGAGAAGTAGACGTCGCGGTCCGGACTGTCGAAGCCGACCTCGGCAGTGTTCAACTCCTCGTAGAACAGATGAACGACGATGTCCATTGCGCTGAAGCTCGAGCCGAGGTGTCCCGACCCGGCGCGCTTCACGGCGACGAGCGCATTCGCGCGGCACATATCGGCGAGCAAACCGAGATCGTCGCGCGCGCGTTCGAACTCCGTGCGTGGAATCAGCGTCAGTTCCACGGGTGCTCCCGCAGCACGTCCTCGTTGACCTCGATCCCCCAACCAGGACCAGACGGAATCGTTAGGACGCCGTTTTCGATCTCCGGCACGCCAGTCGTCAGCGTCTCACGCCACGGTACGTCGTCGACGTCGACCTCGAGAATGCGAACGTTCGGGATCGCCGCGCACCACTGCGCTGCGATGAACGTCGCGAGGTGGCTGTAGTAGTTGTGAGGCGCGCAGTTGACCTCGAACGTCTCGGCCAGGTCGGCGATCTTCTTCGCCTGATGGAAGCCGTTCCAGATCACGTCGACCGACGCGACATCCATCGCGCCAGCTTCGAAGAACGGACGGAAACCGCGGTTCGTGTACAGGTTCTCGCCGGAGCACACGGGGATCGCAGCGCCGTTCCGAACTGCGGCCAGCGACAGCGGGTCGAACGCGTCGACCTCGAGCCACATCAGACCGTGTCCATCCAGCGCACGCGCGATGCGGAGCACCCCCTCCCCAGTGAGATTGAAGTTGAGGTCGACGATCGGGGCGGCCTTGCCGCCGGTGCCCTCGCGGAAGGCGTCGAGCAGCCGCATGAGAGCCTCCTCGAGCTCGGGAGAGGGATTGCGGTCGAGCCCGTCACCCTGGAAACCGGGCATCAACACCTGTGGCTCGTCGCCCGGGACGACGATGTTCGTCTTGAACACCTTGAAGCCGCGCTCGACGACTTCGCGGCCGAGGGCGACGACATCGTCGTACGACGCGAGCTTCGCCGTCCTCGTCACCTCCGACGCCCGCGCACGCGTCGTGCCGCAGTGCGACCAGTAGACATCCACGGTCTCACGCGTTGGCCCGCCGAACAGCTCGTAGACGGGAATGCCGAGCGCCTTCGCCTTCAGGTCGAGCAGCGCGTTCTCGACTCCCCCGATCGCCTTCTGGATCACGGACCCGGGGCTCTGGCGCGTCGCGCGGAAGAGATCCCACACGATGCGCTCGACCGCGCGTGGATCTCGCCCGACCACGTGCGGCGAGAGATCCTCGACGATGCCCGCGAGGCCGCGTGGGGAGCCGTGCGAGTCGGTGATCTCGGCCCAGCCGACGGCGCCGTCGTCGGTCGTCGCCTTGAGGAAGATCCACGGACGCCAGCCGGCGTCGCAGTAGAGGGTTTCGAGGCGGGCGATCTGCACGGGGCTAGGTTACGTCGGGGAGGGAAACGTCCCCCGTGTCAAGCAGACGCCGGGCTCGCTCCCAGTCCTCCTCGTCGTCGATGTTGAACCCCTCGTGGCCCTTCGTCAGATAGGGCGCGACGACGCGGCCCTCACGCGTCGCGGTCTGCGAGACGACGCGCGTCCACGCGATCTCGAGCGCGCTGTTCTGCACGTAGATCTGCGGCAGTGCCTGGTACTGACCCGCGTGCCAGGCGCTCTCGAGGTGGGACTGGTCCAGCAACGGGCGCATCGTCTTGCCTTCGAGCACCCACATCTTGCCCGGGTGCTGCTTCACGAGCTCGACTGCCCGAATCGAGTCCGCTTCCGGTGTCGCCAGCAGCTGCTCGAGTCCGCGCTCCAACACGTCCGGGCCGCGAAACGGGTTCGTCGCCCGCACGATCGCAAAGAGGTCGTAATGCTCCTCGAGCCGCTCGAGCACGTGTGTGATCCACTCGATGTCCGGCGAGGTCGACGTCGCGAACTTGGCCGGACGCAGGAACGGCACGTCGGCGCCGTATCCTTTCGCGACGTCGGCGATCTTCGTGCTGTCGGTCGAGCAGACGACACGGTCGAACACCTCGGACTGGCGTGCCGTGGCGATCGCGTAGGCGAGTAGAGGGTGGCCGGCCAGCGGGCGGATGTTCTTGTCGGGGACGCGCTCCGAGCCCGCGCGCGCGGGGATCAGCGCGATAGCGCTTGGCACGCGTCCTCCGCTTCGACGAGCAGACGCTCGAGCGTCGGCGCCGGAACGTCAAGCCGCCGTGCAGCTCGCACGACGGCCCCGAGGTGCGC
>WNFV01003075.1_pt1 | contig 22086 bp, 21 predicted proteins | sample 5400101 | NCBI WGS metagenome assembly WNFV01 (sample SAMN13153361, study PRJNA577476) | soil metagenome | isolation source: 115 cm soil or saprolite under grassland replicate 1 | place: USA:California | collected 2016-06-15 | reverse complement strand
CCAGGTCGCGCGCCTGCTCCTGGTTGACGAAGATCTTGATGTGGCGCCGGATCGCGTCCTGCTCGTCGATCATGCGGAAGCGGATTCCCGGATGGCGGCGCTCCAAGTCGGCGAGCAGCTCCGCGAGCGTCGCGCCGCGCGCCTCGACGTGCGCGCGCCCGCCGGTGTAGTCGCGAAGCTGCGAGGGGATGAGGACGTTCATCTGCGCTGCAAGCGCTTCAGGCGAGCGCCGCCTCGACCGAATAGATTTCCGGCAGGTGGCGCGCGATGCAGCTCCAGCGGGCGCCTTCGCTCGAGCTTGCCCAGATGTCGCCCGCGGTGGTGCCGAAATACACGCCCGCCGGGTCGCGCGCATCCGCGCACATCGCCTGGCGCTTCACGGTGAACCATCCTTGCTTGGGCGGCAGGCCCGCGTCCTGGCGCTTCCAGCTTTTGCCGCCGTCGCGCGACACGTAGGCGGCGGGCTTGCCGCCGGGGCTCACGCGCGGCCACACGGTGCCGCCGTTGGTAGATCCGGTCGGGCGCGACCGGATGCAGCCGCATGCAGTGCACGTCGTGCCCGTACTCCGGGTCTTTGACGGGGAGAAAGTCGACCGCCACACCCTTGTTGAGCGGGCGCCAGCTCGCGCCGGCATCGGTGCTCTCGAACACGCCGCCCACCGAAATGCCGATGTAGAGGTGCCGGGGATCGCGCGGATCGACGTTGATCGAGTGCAGGGTCGCGCCGCCGGGCGGCCCTTGGTTCTCCTCGCCGCCGATCCACGGCGAGCGCATCGGGTTGGCGTTGAATCCCGCGACACCTTCCCAGGTGACGCCGCCGTCCTCGGAGCGGAACAGGCCTGGCGGCGAGACGCCCGCGTACCACACGCCGGGCTCGGACGCGTGTCCGGGCGCAAGCCAGAACACGTGATCCACCGCGAGCCCTTTTTCGCCCTCCGCGGCCTTGGGGAACGCGGGCGGGCGCTGCGCCTCCTTCCAGTTGCGGCCGGAGTCGGTCGAGCGGAACACGGTCGGCCCGAGATGGCCGGCACGCGCCGCGCACAGCAGCGTCTTCCCGTCGCGCGGGTCGAGAACGACGTGGTTGACGATGTGCCCGAGGAAGTGCGGCCCGGCGAGCGCCCATTGCCGTCTGGCGCGGTCCGAGCGGACGAAAAATGCGCCCTTGCGAGTTCCGACGAGCAAGGCGACCGGCCCCGCGGCCGGACGCGGCGTTTTTCTGCTGCTTGATTTTTTCGGCATGGACGTCTCCTTATCCCTTCAATCCTTCGATCCAGCGCTCGTAGAGGCGCACGGCGATCTCGTTGAGCGAGCGCACGCGCTCGTCGAGCCGCTCGAACATCTGCTCGGGGGTCTGCACCGACGGTCCGGCCTTGGCGACAAGCTCCTTTTCCCAGTCTTTGCACCAGGCGCGGATCAGCCCGGGGGTCATCTCGACGTGGCACTGCATGCCCAGGTGCTTGCCGAGCGCGAACGCCTGGTTCGCGCAATACGGGCTCGCCGCGATCTTCGTCGCCTTCGGCGGGACGGTGAAGGTCTCGCCGTGCCAGTGAAAAGCGGAAAACTCGCGGGTCGCGCCGAACCACTCGCGCGCCGGCGCGTTGTCTTCGACCGTGACTGCGCCCCAGCCGATTTCCTTCACGGCGTTGCGCGTCACTTTGCCGCCCAAGGCTTTCGCGATGAGCTGCCCGCCGAGGCAGTGGCCGAGCACCGGAATATCCGCATCGACCGCTTTGTTTACGAGTCCGAGCACCCGCGGTATCCACGGCAGGTCGTCGTTGACGCTCATCGGCCCGCCCATGAACGCGAGACCCGAGAACTCGCGCGGATCCGCGGGCACCTGCTCGCCCGCGTCGACTTTGACGAGCCGCCACGGAACGCGGCGCGAATCGAGAAACGTGGCAAAATAGCCCGGCCCTTCGGTATTGCTGTGACGGAAGATCGCAACGGGCTTCATGCGGGAGGCATCTTGTTCAGCCTGCGTATTGTAGCGTCCCTCTGGTTGCTGTTGGCCGGCGCCGCCAACGCCGCCGAAGTCAACGTGATCGGCCTCTTTCCGAACAAGGCCGTCGTGGTGATCGACGGCGGCGCGCCGCGCGTGCTAACGGTCGGGCAGAAGCCGGTGGGGGGCGTCACGCTGATCTCGACCGACCGCGAGTCGGCGACGCTGGATATCGACGGCCAGAAAAAGACCCTGAGGATCGGCCAGCATCATACCGGGCCGACCCCGGCCTCCCCAAGCCAGAGCGCGACGCTCACCGCCGATCCGCGCGGACACTTCGTCGTCGACGGCCAGATCAACGGCGGACCGGTGCGCTTTCTCGTCGATACCGGCGCCACCACGATCGCACTGTCTTCGGGCGACGCCACTCGGCTCGGAATCGACTACCGCAAAGGGCAGCCCGGCATGATGGGGACCGCCAACGGCATGGCCACCGCCTACGCTTTGAAGCTCGACACGGTGCGCGTCGGCGACATCGTGCTCAACAACGTGGACGCTGCCGTGCTGGAGGGCAATCCCATGCCCTTCGCCTTGCTCGGGATGAGCTTCCTCAACCGCATGGAGATGAAGCGCGAGGGTCAGACGATGGTGCTGATCCGGCGGTTCTAGCACCCGATCCCCACTGGTTTTCGGTTGGGGAGGGGGTAACGGGGGAACCGTAGGGTTCCCCTGTTCGTTACTTGCTGCTTGGCTTGGTCTTGTCTTTTTCTATCAGCGCGTAGGCCGAGTGGTTGTGGATGGACTCGAAATTCTCCGACTCCACCCGGTACCACTCGATGCGCTTGTCGCGATTCAGCTCCGTCGCGATGTCGCGCACCATGTCCTCGACGAACTTGGGGTTGTCGTAGGCGCGCTCGGTGACGAACTTCTCGTCGGGGCGCTTCAGCAGCCCGTAGAGCTCGCTCGAGGCGTGCTTCTCGGCGTAGTCGACCAGCTCCTCGATCCACACGAAGCCCTTGGTGCGCGCGCTGATGGTCACGTGCGAGCGCTGGTTGTGCGCTCCGTAATCCGAAATGCGCTTGGAGCAGGGGCAAAGGCTCGTCACGGGCACCACGACTTTCATCTTGAAGCACTTCTCGCCCTTCGCGATCTCACCGACGAAGGTGACCTCGTAGTCCATCAGACTCTTCACTTTCGAGACCGGCGCCGATTTGTTGACGAAATACGGGAAGCTCATCTCGATGTGGCCGGACTCGGCCTCGAGCCGCTCGACCATCTCCTCGAGGATCACCTGGAAGGTCTCCGGCGAGATCTCGCGCTCGTGCGCGTTCAGGATCTCGACGAAGCGCGACATGTGGGTGCCTTTGAAGTGATGCGGCAGTCCCACGTACATGTTGAAGGTGGCGATGGTGTGCTGCGTGCCGCCGCTGCGCTCGGCCACGCGGACTGGATGCCGGATCGCCTTGATCCCGACCTGGTCGATGGCGAGCTTGCGCCTGTCCTCGGAGCTCTGGACGTCGGGGATGGCAAGCGGGTCGCGGATGTTCATGAGCGCTCGGTGTTGGACGATTCTAACATGCGTCCCGTTCCCGGAAACTTCAAGACCCTGTACAGCGTAGGTCTTTTCCGGTCAGCCCAAGCGCGCGCGGATCGCAGCGACGATCCCCGTCTTGTCCAGGCCGATCGAGGCAAGCAATTGCGCCTGGTCGCCGTGATCGACGTAGCGGTCGGGAAGCCCCAGCTGAAGGAGCGGCGTGCCGATCGAGCGCGCGGCGAGCGCTTCGGCGACGGCGCTTCCCGCGCCGCCCATGACCGCGTTCTCTTCGACGGTCGCGACGAGCTCGTGGGTCGCCGCCAGCTCCGCCGCGAGATCCGCGTCCAGGGGTTTCACGAAGCGCATATCGGCGACGGTCGCGTCGATCTCCTCGCCGGCCTCGAGCGCGGGCTTCAGCAGGTTGCCGAACGCGAGCAGGGCGACACGTTTTCCGCGCCGTCGCACTATCCCCTTGCCAAGCGGCAGCGCGCGCATCTCCTCGCTTACCTCGGCGCCCGGGCCGCTGCCGCGCGGATAGCGCACCGCCGCGGGTTGAGCGAGGGAGAACGCCGTGGTGAGCATCTGGCGGCACTCGTTCTCGTCGCTCGGGGTCATCACCACCATGTTGGGCACGCAGCGCAGATAGGTCAGGTCGAACGCGCCGTTATGCGTCGCGCCGTCGCCGCCCACCAGGCCCGCGCGGTCGAGCGCGAACACGATCGGCAGGTTCTGGATGCACACGTCGTGGATCAGCTGGTCGTAGCCGCGCTGCAGAAAAGTCGAGTAGATCGCGAGCACCGGCTTCAGGCCCTCGCAGGCGAGCCCCGCGGCAAAGGTGACCGCGTGCTGCTCGGCGATGCCCACGTCGAAGTACCGGTCGGGGAATTCCTGCGCGAAGCGCACGAGTCCCGATCCTTCCCGCATCGCCGGGGTGATGCCGACGAGACGCGAGTCGAGCCGCGCCATGTCGCACAGCCACTCGCCGAAGACTTGCGTATAGGTCGGCTTGCCGCCGCTCGCCTTCTTGATGCCCTGGGCGGGATCGAACTTGCCCGGACCGTGGTAGAGCACCGGGTCCGCCTCGGCGAGCTTGTAGCCCTGGCCTTTCTTGGTGACCACGTGCAGGAACTGCGGGCCTTTCAGCTCCTTGATGTTCTTCAGCGTCGGTATGAGCGAGTCGAGATCGTGGCCGTCGATCGGGCCGACGTAGTTGAACCCGAATTCCTCGAAGAGGGTCGAGGGCACCACCAGGCCCTTGGCGTGCTCCTCCACCTTTTTCGCCAGCTCCCACAGCGGCGGCACGCCGGCGAGCACTTTCTCGCCCGCCTTCTTCGCCGCGGCGTAGAAACGCCCCGACATCAGGCGCGCGAGATAGCGGTTCATCGCCCCGACCGCGGGCGAAATGGACATGTCGTTGTCGTTCAGGATCACCAGCAGATCGGTGTCCGTCACGCCGGCGTTGTTGAGCGCTTCGAAAGCCATGCCCGCCGACATCGCGCCGTCGCCGATGACTGCCACCACGTGGCGCGCCTCCCCTTTCAGCTTCGCGGCTTTCGCCATCCCGAGGGCGGCGCTCACCGAGGTGCTCGAATGCGCGGTGCCGAAAGTATCGTATTCGCTCTCGGTGCGGCGCGGGAAGCCTGAAATGCCCCCGATCATTCGCAGCCGAGCCATCGCCTCGCGGCGGCCGGTGAGGATCTTGTGCGGATAGGTCTGGTGTCCGACGTCCCACACGATGCGGTCGTGGGGCGTGTTGAACACGTAGTGCAACGCGATGGTCAGCTCGACCGTTCCCAGATTGGAGGAAAGATGCCCTCCGGTCTGGCTCACCGACTCAAGGACGAAGGTGCGCAGCTCCTCGGCGAGGCGCCGCAACCCGGGGCGATCCAGCTTGCGCAGCGCCGCCGGTTCGTTGATGGTCTTCAGCAGCTCGTACGCGCCGGGATCGTATTCGGCCGATCCGGCCGCGGATCCCTTGCCCGGAAGGTCTGCTTGTCCGATCGCGCTCATGAGTGCGCATTATCCTTCAATTCATCAGAATTTTCGCAGCACGATGAAATCCGCGAGCTCCGAGAGCCGTCGCGCGCCGGCGCCCAGCTCGGAAAGCGCGGCCTGCGCTTCTTCGCGCAATTCCTCGGCGAGCGCCTTCGCGCGCGCGAGCCCGAGCACCGAGACGTAGGTCGGCTTGTTGTTCGCCGCGTCCTTGCCGGCGGTCTTGCCGAGCGTCGCCGTCGAGGACTCCTGGTCGAGCACGTCGTCGACCACCTGGAAAGCGAGACCCACGCATTTCGCGTAGTGGTCGAGGCGCGCCAGTTGTCCGGATGCGAGCGCGTTCGAGCAGCGCGCGCCGAGCGCGACCGACGCGCGGATCAGCGCGCCGGTCTTATGGATGTGCATGTGCTCGAGTTCTGGCAGCGTCAAAGTCCCGCCCACGCTCGCCAGATCGATCGCCTGTCCCCCCGCCATGCCGCGGCTGCCGCAGGCAAGGGCGAGGATCTTCACCATCTCCACCCGAACCGCGGGATCGTCGGAGAGCCGGTGCTCGGCGAGCAATTGAAATGCGAGCGACTGAAGGCTGTCGCCCGCGAGCAGCGCGGTCGCAACGTCGAATTCGACGTGACAGGCGGGCTTGCCGCGCCGGAGCACATCGTCGTCCATGCACGGAAGGTCGTCGTGCACCAGCGAGTAGGTATGAATGTATTCGACCGCGCAGGCCGCGATCTCGAGCTTGAGCGGATCGGCGCGGGCGGGATCGTCTGCCGCGGCTTCTCCCGCGGCGAACACGAGCAGGGGCCGTATCCGCTTGCCTCCGCCTAGCGCCGCGTAGCGCATCGCTTCGTGCAGGCGCTGCGGCGCGATGCCCGCCGGGGGCAGAAAGCGCTCCAGCGCCGTTTCGGTCCGGGCCTGGACCTTCGCCATCCAGGCGGTGAAATCACTTGTCGTCGTCGGCACCGGAGAAGTTTTTCAGCGTGTTTTCTTCGAGCACCTTCACCTCCTGCTGGGCCCGGGCGAGGACCCCCTGGCAGTATTGCGCGAGCTCTAGGCCCCGCTTGTGCGCGGCAAGGGACTGCTCCAGGGTCAACTTTCCCGACTCCATGCTGGAGACGATTCTCTCCAGCTCGGCGAGGGCCGCTTCGAAGCTTTCGGGCTGATCGGTCTTGGCGGATTTGGACATGGTGGAGAGGCCGGCCCGGGAGCGCGCCGTTCTGTCAGGAAACGGCAAAATAGCCCATGAGGAAAGGACGGTCAAATGAAGCTCAAGAGCGACCCCCGGCGGGGGAGCGTTGTCCGGCGGGAAGCGGGAGGCTCGGAGGGGAAAAACCTCTGGTGCCTCCTGGAAAAAAGGTCTAGAATCGCGCGCATTTTACGATTTAGTGCCACAAGGGAGCCCTCCAGCCGTATGTCCGACCTGCCCAGTTCGCGAACGCTTACACCCAACACGTCACAGCTTCCCGTTTCCTGGTACTTCGACCCGCAGGTCTTCGAGCTGGAGCAGAAGCAGCTCTTCGCGAGCGGTCCCGGTTATGTCGGGCACGAGCTGATGGTGCCGAACACCGGCGACTATCACACCCTCGCCTGGATGGACCACGGGAAAGTGCTGGTCCGGAACGCGAACGGCATCGAGCTCCTCTCGAACGTGTGCCGCCACCGCCAGGCGATCCTGCTCGAAGGCCGGGGCAACGCGCACAACATCGTCTGCCCGCTGCACCGCTGGACCTACGACATGGCCGGCGGGCTCCTGGGCGCGCCTCACTTTCCCGAGAATCCCTGCCTGAGCTTGAGCAAGACGAAGCTCCAGAACTGGCGCGGCATGCTGTTCGCGGGCAAGCGCGACGTGGCGAAGGATCTCGCCGGGTTCGCCAGCGCCGATGACTTCGATTTCTCCGGCTACCTGCTGGACCGCGTCGAAATCAAGGAGTTCGAGCAGAACTGGAAAACCTTCATCGAGGTATACCTCGAGGACTATCACGTGGTCCCCTACCATCCGGGACTGGGCAACTTCGTCACATGCGACGACCTCAAGTGGGACATTGCGGACACCTACTCGGCGCAGGTGGTGGGGGTGAAGGATGGATTCGCCAGGGCGGGTACGCCCGTCTATGCCAAATGGCACGAGGCGCTTACCCGCTACATGGCCGGCAAGCAGGCCAAGCAGGGCGCGATCTGGTTCCTGTACTACCCGAACGTCATGCTCGAATGGTATCCGCACGTGCTCGTGGTGAGCACGCTGCTTCCGCGCTCGCCCACGCACACGACCAACGTCGTCGAGTTCTACTACCCGGAAGACATCGTGCTGTTCGAGCGCGAATTCATCGAGGCCGAGCAGGCGGCCTACAGGGAGACCGCGGTCGAGGACGACGAGATCGCCAGGCGCATGGACCGCGGCCGGCGCGCCCTGTGGGAGCGCGGCGAGAGCGACGCCGGCCCGTACCAGTCGCCGATGGAAGACGGCATGATGCACTTCCATGAGTACCTGCGCCGGGGGCTGGCCGGACACATCTAAACGACGGCTGTCATTCCCGCGCAGGCGGGAATCCAGTGGCGTTGGACGCATCCGTGATGCCGTAGCTTGCTCCGCGGCTTAAGATAACGGCATGATCCTCACCGCGCTCGTCAGCACCGAAATCCTCGCGCGGCAGCTTGCCGATCCCGATTGGGTGGTGTTCGACTGCCGGCACGACCTCGCCGATCCCGCTCGCGGGCGCGCGGACTACGAAAGCTCGCACATACCCGGTGCCCGGTTCCTGCACCTCGACGAGGACTTGTCGGCGCCGAAGACTGGGAGGAACGGCCGGCATCCGCTGCCCGATCCCGATGCGCTCATGGAAAAGTTGGGGCGCGCGGGCGTCGATTCGAGAAAACAGGTCGTCGCCTACGACGCTCAAGGGAGCATGATCGCGGCGAGGCTGTGGTGGCTGCTGCGCTGGCTCGGCCATCTGCCCGTGGCGGTGCTCGACGGCGGCTGGAACAGGTGGACCGCCGAAGGGCGGCAGCAGAGCGCGGAGGTGCCGCGGCCGCAGCCCGCGCGTTTTGCCGGAAAGCCCGGCAGCAGTTGGGTGAACGCCGAGTACGTACGCTCTCATCTCGATGATGCGGGCACGGTGCTCGTGGATGCGCGCGCTCCCGACCGGTTTCGCGGGGAGAACGAGACGCTCGATCCGGTGGGCGGCCGGATTCCCGGCGCACGCAACCGCTATTATCGCGACAACCTCGACGCGAACGGCAGCTTCAAGTCGGCCGCGGTGCTCAGGCAAGACTTCGCCGGCGTCCTCGATGGCGCGGATTCCGAAAGCGTCGTGCACTACTGCGGCTCGGGTGTTTCCGCCTGCCACAATCTTCTTGCGATGGAGGCCGCGGGGCTGCGCGGTGCGCGCCTCTATCCCGGCTCCTGGAGCGAATGGTGCGCCGACCCTTCGCGGCCCGTCGCCAGGGGCGAGCCGCGATGACGGGCTGAAGACATGCCCGCCGGATGGCTCGCCGACGCCGTCCTCGCCCTGCACGTGCTCTTCGTGCTGTTCGTGGTCGGCGGTTTCGCGTTGATCCTCATCGGGGCGCGGTGCTGGGATTGGGTGCGCAACCGCGCGTTCCGCACGGCGCATCTCGCGGCGATCGCCTTGGTCGCCGCCGAGGCCCTGCTCGGCATCACCTGCCCCCTCACGCGCTGGGAGGACATCCTTCGGGCGACCGGGCGCGAAGAGCGCAGCTTCGTCGGCCGCTGGCTCGCGTGGCTCCTCTATTACGATCTGCCGGAGTGGGTCTTCGCGATCGCGTACTGCGCGTTCGCCTTGGCGGTCGTTTGGGTATGGCGCGCCGTGCCGCCGCGCATGCGATCAACCCGATCGATTAACGCGCTATGATTCAGAACCCGCTTCCGCCCCGATGAAGCAATACCTGGATCTCATGCGCCACGTGCTCGAGCGCGGGCACAAGAAATCCGACCGAACCGGCACCGGCACGCTGTCGACGTTCGGCCGGCAGATGCGCTTCGACCTCGCCGGCGGCTTCCCGCTTCTCACCACCAAGAAGGTCCACCTCAAGTCCATCATCTACGAGCTGCTGTGGTTTCTCAGGGGCGACACCAACGTGCGCTGGCTGCAACAGCACGGCGTCACCATATGGGACGAATGGGCGGACGCGAACGGCGAGCTCGGGCCGGTGTACGGATCGCAGTGGCGCAGCTGGCCCGCGCCGGGCGGCGGCGCGATCGACCAGATCGCGCAGGTGGTGAATTCGATCAGAACGCGGCCCGATTCGCGCCGCCACGTCGTGACGGCGTGGAACCCGGCCGAAATCGACAAGATGAAACTGCCCCCGTGTCACGTCCTGTTTCAGTTCTACGTGGCGGATGGACAGCTTTCTTGCCAGATGTACCAGCGCAGCGCCGACATTTTCCTCGGCGTGCCGTTCAACATCGCCTCCTATGCGCTGCTCACGCTGATGGCGGCGCAGGTCTGCGATCTGAAGCCCGGGGAGTTCGTGCATACCCTGGGCGACGCGCACCTGTACCTCAATCACCTCGAGCAGGCGAAGGAGCAGCTTTCGCGCTCGCCGCGGCCGCTGCCGCGCATGCGGCTCAACCCCAAAGTGCAGGATCTCTTCGGCTTCCGCTACGAGGATTTCGCGCTCGAGGGCTACGACCCGCACCCCGCGATCAAAGCCCCGATCGCGGTGTGAGCGTCTCCCCGAGCGGCCGCAGGAGCGCGGCCGGCGCCGCCTTCGTCGCGGATACCGGCGGCTGATTCAGCGGCGCCTGAGCTCCATTTATGGGAACGCCGAGGGAAGCGCGCTGGACTTCCTTTCCCGAAACATCGCGATAGACCAGCTCGTTGGTGTCGAAATCGTACTCGGGGTGGCGGGCGTCGTTCCACTGGTTCAGAAAGACCATGTAGAAGGGCACGAACAGTCCATGACGCGGCTCGCCGTGCTGCAGGGCGAACACGTACTCGGGCTGCTGCCTCACCTGGAACCCGCTGTGGCAGTGCTGCACCCAGACGTAGTCGCCGAGCACGATGAGCTTCCAGAACGGTTCCTCGTCGTAGAACTTGAGCTTCACCTTCTTGCCGAACCGGCGCAGCCCCGAGAGATACCCGATGGTCGCCTCGATCTCGGTGTGCAGCGTGAGCACCGTGATCTCGGGCGGCAGCGAATCGGCCCGCTTGCGCAGGCCCTTGCCGAGCGGATTGACCAGCATCACGCGGATCTCGTAGGCCTTTTCCAGCGCCTCGCGCACCAGGCTGCGTGGGGCGACGAAGGTGTCGTGTCCGGTGACGCTCAGGACGAACGCGTCGCGCGCGGCCGGAAGCCGTCTCAACAGCGCGCGCTCGCGCCGGCGCGACAGCCATCCGGTGCCGGCATTGCGCGCGTACACCAGGGACGCGAGCTTTGCCGTCGCCACTTTCTGCCGGTTGTCCCAGGCGATCTTGGCGAGATTGAACAGCAGCGCGAGCACGAACGCGAGGCCGAGCTCCGTCGCGAGCAGGAGATTGGCGTCGCCCTCGACCTTCGGCCACCATTGGTTCAGGATGTAGCTTGCGGCCTGCGGCAGCGAAAACGCGACGGCGACCGCAAGCAGGGTGATGACACCGTGCGAGAGAATCTGCCGCAGACTGAGCCACAGGCTGTGCATGGGCGTCCCGGAGTGCGTCACTCTCATCAAACCCTTTACGGTCTAGCGGCCTTCGCCCAGCCTAGCAAGCCCGGGAAGAAAGATGCCCGCCGCCGTGAGGCGGCGGGCGACACACCGGCGCGGTCGAGAGGGGAGGATCACTTGGCCGGCCGGGTGAAGCTGAAGACTTTGGTGAAACCCAGTATGTCGGTTATGAGAAGGACGACGAAGACGAGGAATCCGAACCAGAGCAACGATCCCAATGCGTCGCCCGCCGCCGGAAGGGAGTCAAACCGCGCCGCGAGGCGCTCGACCTCGTCGTCGCTCAACGCGTCGACGCGGGCTTTTGCATCGTCGGCGCTCACGCCATGGCGCTCGAGCGCGGCGCGTACGTCGGCCCGCTCAAAAAGGGAATCCACGCGTTCCCGCGCGGAGAGCGGCGCCCGCCCGGCGGTTTCAAGCCGATCGGTCGCGATCAGCTCGGCCTGCGCGAGCCGCGTCGGCAGGCCCGCATAGCACAGGCTGACGACAAGAAGGCGCACGATGTTTCGGTTGAGGCTCGTCATTGTTCCTCTTATGCGCGCACCAGCCTGCCTTCGATCACGCGCACCTTGTCGCCTACGTTGAAGGGAGGCGTGCTCGACACGGAGACGGTGCGAAAGGAGCCGTCGTCCATGCGCACCGTCACGCGGTAGGCCCGGCGCTTCCTGAGCTCGCTTCCCGCAAAAACTCCCCCGGCGGCCCCGAGGACCGTCGTGGCCGTGCTGCCGTTTTCTCTGCCCGTCTGGTCGCCGATTTCGGCACCGGCAAAGCCACCGGGAACCGCGCCGGTTCCACTGGGCTCACCGCGCACTTCGACGGTCCAGATCGACTCGACGGTGCCGCACAGGGCGCAGTTGCCCGCCGGAGCGCTCTTGCGCGCAGCCTCCGCCGGCTGCGCGTCTTCCCGCGCATCGGGCAGCAGCCGCGTGATTGCCCCGACGCCGATCAAGCTCAGAATCATCACCGAGGCCGTCACCCCCGCGATTATCGGATTGATCCGTATCGATGCCGGTTTGAAAGTGCTTGCCTTCATGATCCGTCTTTGGGTCCCGCGCTTGGCGCCGGACTTGGGCAGCCGTGTGCAATCCCCGTGCCAGCGTGAGTCTTTCCAATCGACTCAACGGCTTATTCTGAAATCGCGAAAGTCTGCAGAGCTCGACATGTCGCCTGCCGACGACGGTTTCCGGCACCTGCGAAAGACCAGGCTGTAGGGAAAGGGATTTTGCTGTCGCCCCGCGGCGACAACGCGACCGAACGCGCGCCCGGGTTTCAGCCCTTCTCGGGCTTGAACATCTTCGACTCGAGCCGATGGCGGTCGAGCAGCTTGTAGAACTCGGTGCGGTTGCGCTGCGCGAGCTTCGCCGCCTGGGTCACATTGCCGCCGGTCATGCGCAGGATGCGGGCCAGATATTCGCGCTCGAAAGCGCTCCGCGCCTGCTCGAGCGAGGCGAGCGGCGCGGGCTCTTCCTTGAGCGCCTGCTGCACCAGCGAGGCCGGCACGACACCCGAGGCGCAGAGCGCCACGACCTGCTCGACGACGTTGACGAGCTGCCGCACGTTGCCCGGCCAGGGCGCCGCAAGGAGCACCTCGAGCGCCTCCGGAGCAAAGGCCCGGACGTCCTTTCCATAGCGCGCGGCGGTGCCGCCGAGGTAGTGCTGCGCGAGCGGGACGATGTCCTCGCGCCGCTCGGCGAGCGGCGGGAGGGCGAGCGAGACGACGTTCAGGCGGTAGTAGAGGTCCTCGCGGAATCGCCCTTCTTTCATCTGGACGTCGAGGTCGCGGTGCGTCGCGGAGATGACCCGCACGTCCACCGACGTCCCTTGCGTGGCGCCGACCGCTCGCACCTCCCGGTCCTGCAGCACGCGCAGGAGCTTCGCCTGCAGAGCGAGCGGCATGTCGCCGATCTCATCCAGGAACAGCGTCCCTCCGTCTGCGGCGGGGACGAGCCCCTTGTGATCGTAGGTCGCGCCGGTAAAGGAGCCTTTGCGGTGGCCGAACAATTCCGATTCGAGCAGGTTCTCCGGTATGGCGGCGCAATTGACGGCGACGAAGGGCCCCTCGGAGCGGCGGCTCGCGCGATGTATGGAGCGCGCGAGAAGCTCCTTTCCCGTTCCGCTCGCTCCGTGGATGAGAACGCTCGCCTCCGATTGCGCGACCAGGCGCGCCTGGTGAAGGACGTTCTCCATTTTCGGGCTTTGCGTCACGAATTCGCGCCGCCAGTCCTCGTCGCCCGCGCCGGGCGCGGCCCCCGAGAGCCGCAGCGCCTGCTCCACCTGCTCGAGCAGGTGCTTCCCGTCGAAGGGCTTGGACTGAAAGCCGAAGACCCCGCGCCGGGTGGCGGCCACCGCGTCGGGGATCGTGCCGTGCGCGGTCAGGATGATGACGGGCAGCATCGGCGCCTGCTTGCGGATCTCATCGAAAAGCGCAAGCCCGTCGATGCCGCCCATCTTGAGGTCGGTGATGACGAGCTCCGGACGCGACGCGGCGAGCGCGGAGAGCGCCTTTTCGCCGCTGTCCACCGCCTGGACCCGGTAGCCCGCGGAACCGAGGCGCAGCGACATGAGCTTCAGAATGTCCGGGTCGTCGTCGACGAGAAGAATCGTGTTCATTTCGGCCGCGCCTGCTCGCGCTCGATGATTTTGCGCTCGATCGCCTTCAGCGCCTCGAGCTGCTCCTTCAGTTGCGCCGCGCGGCGTTGCTCGCGCAGGCGCTCGCTGATCTGCGCGTGAAGCAGCCACGCGAACTGCTGCATCGGACCCGGCGAGGATTCCGCGCCGGCGAGCGGCTCCAGCAGGCCCGTGGCCTTGGCATCGTCGTTGAACGCCGTTCCCGGCAGTGCGAGCAGCAGCGCGAGCCTCACCCGAGCGTAGGCGCCACGGTCCTTGGAAAGCATCTGGCTCGAAGCGTTCAATTCCCGCCGCTGCTCCTCGGCCTGAAGCGCGGCGATTTTTTGAGCGTAGCCGATCAGCTCCAGGACCTGGCGCGACTCGTAATTTTCGCGGACCGAATCGAAAAAGGCACAGCCGGCAAGCACCGAAACGCAGGAAAGAGCTGCAACGATCCGGATCATAGATCAGAAGGGGCCGGCGCGCGCGGAAGCGTGACGCGGAAGTGCGCGCCGGCGGCGAGATCGTCCACGACCTCGATCCGGCCGCCGTGGGCAGCGACGAATTCCCGGGTGATCGCGAGACCCAGACCGCTGCCGCTCACGCGACCGCGGTGAACGTGCTCGCCTTGATAAAACCAATCGAAAATCCGCTCGCGATCCTCGGGCGGAATTCCCGGGCCCGCGTCTTCAACGTCGAGTACCACCTTGTCTCCCTCGGGATGCAGCGCCAGCGAGATAATACCCCCGTCCGGGGAGTATTTGATCGCGTTGGAGACCAGATTCGCGACGACTGTGCGCAATTTTTCCTCGTCCGCGTGGAGCATCACCCGTTCCAGACGCAAGTCGACGCGGATTGCGCGCGCCCGGGCCGCGAGCCGGTGATCTTCGAGCGCTTGTTCCACGATCCGGTCGAATCGCACCGCCGCCAGCTCCAGGCGCCCCACGCTCTCCTCGGCGCGATGGTAGTTGAGCAGGTCCTCGATCAGCTGCTGCAGCCGCACGCTGTTTTCCCTGAGGATCCCGACGATCTCGCGCTGCCCCGCGGAGAGCGGCCCTGCCGCCTCATCGGCGAGCAGCTCCGATCCCTCGCGCAGCGCCGTGAGCGGCGTCTTCAGCTCGTGGGACACGTGCCGCAGGAACAGGCGCTTCTGCTGCTCGAGCTCGATCAGCCGCTCGCGCAGCCACTCGAGCCGGCCGCCCAGGTATTTCAGGTCCGCGGGCCCGCTGACGCGGATATCGCTGTCGAACTCTCCCGCGCCCAGACGGCGGATGGCGTGGTCGAGCTGGCGGATGGGCCTTGCGATGAGAAGCGTCACCCCGACGGCGAGGAGCACGCCGAGCGGTATCGTCGCGGCGAGCTGCAGCCAGAGGATGCGCTGCGCGCGCTCGGCGGTCCGGCGCATCGACTCGACCTCGCGGTCGATCAGCGCGTTGCTCGTATTGAGCACGCCGCGCGCCAGATCCGAGAGCGCGCCATACCCGTCCACGAGCGCCGTCTTGCCGGCCTCGGTGGCCGGTTTGCCGAGCAACTGCTCGTAGAGCTCCTGTTCCTTGTCGATCGTCTGGTTGAGCTCGTGCAGCTGCAGCTCGTCGAGCGGCTGCAGCGACAGCTCGCTCGTGTTCGCCTTGAAGTTCGCCCTCAGCCGGCCGTAATCGTTCAGAAGCTCCGCGTCGTCCAGGATCAGATACTGGCGCACCACCCGCTCGAGCGCGGTGGTTTGCTCGACCAGCAGGCGGCTGCCGCGCGAGGCCTGCGCCGCCTGCGAGACCGCCGTCTGGCTCTGATCGGCGAGCTGCTCGACGTACACCGCGGCGTTGTAGAAAGCCACGATGAGCGGGGCCGCGACGAGCGCAAAGGCAAGCAGCAGCAGGCTCAGGAACGATCTCGGGTAATAGCGCTGGGGGAAATCGAGCCCGATTTTCATCGCCGGTATAATGCCGCAGTTCCCGTTCTCGTGATTGTTGCGCCCGTTTCGACTTCCAATGTCTCCCCTTCCCCGCGTCTCCATCATCGCCGCGGTCGCGCGCAATCAAGCAATCGGACGCAAGAGCCAGATGCCCTGGCGATTGCCGGAGGACCTGAGGCGTTTCCGACGGCTGACGCTGGGCCACGCCGTCGTGATGGGCCGAAGAACTTTCGATTCGATCGGAAAGCCTTTGCCGGGACGGGATAATATCGTCGTTACGCGCTCGCGCGAGTGGCGTCATCCCGGCTGCCGCGCGGCCAATTCGATCGAAGCTGCGCTCGCCTTGGCTCAAGCGTCCCAGGAAGTGTTTGTAATCGGAGGCGCCGAGATCTACCTGCTCGCGCTGCCCCGGGCCGTTCGTCTGTATCTCACCGAAATCGAGCGCGACTTCGACGGCGACGCGTTCTTCCCCGAATTCGACCGCTCCAGATGGCGCGAAGTCTCGCGCGAATCACGTGCCCTTGACGGCCCGGAGGGCTTTGTCTACCACTTCGTCGTATACGAATCCCGCGCTTGGCTTCGCGCGCTGCGTTCATTTTTTTGAAACGCGTTTCCCGCCGCCGGGTCAAGCTTTCGTCCTGTCCCCGATGACGACACAGTTACGCCCTGACTGCTTGGCCCGATAGAGGGCGGCGTCGGCGGCTCGCAACACCTCCTGTCCGCTCGCGCCGTGAACTGGAAAAATCCCGATGCCCGCGGATACCGTGACCGGCCCGACACGCCGACCCTCATACTCGATCTCGAGCTCGTTCACGCCCCGGCGCAGCTTCTCGGCTCGCTCCCAGACCGTGGCCTGCGGGGCCTGGGCCATCACCAGCACGAACTCTTCGCCGCCGTATCGGGAGGCGATATCCTCGCCACGGGCCGCCGACAGCAGGTACTGGCCTATCCTACGCAATACCGCGTCGCCCGCCGCGTGGCCGAGCGTGTCGTTGAACCGCTTGAAGTTGTCGATATCGATCATCATCACGCCGAGGGGCTGGCCGCTGCGTCGGGCGCGGCTTTCTTCCCGGCCGAGCGACTCTTCCAGGTAGCGGCGGTTATAGAGGCCGGTCAGCCCGTCGTGCGCAGCCTGGTCTCGCAGGCGGAGGTTTGCCTGCGTCAGCTCCTGCTCCGCCAATAGCCGCTTCCTGATCTCCTGGTCCAGGGCGGCCCTCGCCACCTCGAGCTGCGCGTCGCGCTCGGTGATTCCGTGATCCATCTCGGCGTTCTGCCTTTCCAGAATCGCCGTGTGCTGGTGAACCTTCCTCGCGATCGGCCGCAGCAAGCTGTCGATGGACCGGCGTTCGGGATGCGGCTCCCCCGGCGGCGGTGGCGGCCCGGAAAGAGCCGCATCGACGACCGCGAGCAGCGTCTCGGGGCCGGCGGGCTTGGCGGCGAAAAACGCGCCAAAGGCGCTCGCCAGGGCGCGAGCTTCGGCCTCGATATAGGCGGCGGCTCGAAACACCACTCGCGGCTGGACGAGGTCCGGTCCCGAGCGCAGGTCCAGCACAAACTGGCAACCGTCCATGCTTGGCGCCAGGACGTCGACGAGCACCAGATCGGGTTTTTCAGTCCTGACGATCCTCAGCGCTCCCTCGCTGTCGGCAGCCTCCAACAGGCGGTGGCCGCGGTCCTGGAGCAGGGTCACCACGAAACGGCGATTGACGGGGCGCTCCTCGACGACAAGGATCGTGGCCATAACCCTCCGAGAATCCCCCAGCGCTGGAATCCAAGGGGATGGCTATGCTTACGTCACACTATCAGTATAAGAAAGGAAATAACGCACGGGGTAGCCGAAAAGCGGGCAGGGAGCGGTCGAATTCCCGCCGGAGCCAAAGAGGATCGGACCGAGAAGACTGGTTTCGCGAAATAGCCCTCACCGTACCATCGTTTCCGCCTTGAACCACTGAAGCGCCTCCGCCTCGTCTTGAAAACTCCGAACCTCGACCCCGTGCTGTCGCCCTATCAATTCGATGTACTCATGAGAGATGCCGAGCTCCACGGAATCGCCCAGCAGGGCGATTTTGTGTGACGGATCCGCGGTGAGTTTTTTGAAGTACGCGAGAAACCCCGACCTCTCAACTGTAAAAACGGGGTTCGAGGAATGAACGGAGATGAGCACCCGCGAGCGCTGATGCTTCATCGCGGCGCCGGCCACGATCTGCAGAAATTCCCGTGTCTCATCCATCGTTTCCCGATTGAACAGTTCCGCCCTCAAATATTCCGGTTCGATGGTGATCTTGTACAACATGTCCATGGGGTGCGGTGCCTCTGTCCGCCTCCGTCTGTTTCTGGCGCCTGGCCAACCAATACCGCTTCCGCCGGCTGATCGGCCGCGGAAGAGTCACTTGATAGCAAAAAGCGATTAAGAACTGCTTCGACGACGAATGGTCTGGACGGACCACATGACGCTGGCATAGGTTGAAAATCGTCCCTCGCCCCTGCGGCACAGGACCATTGGCTACGCCGGCTGCGCCCTTCGGCTGTAGGGAGATTCCTTACAGGTCCGTCCCTCGATCTGAACCAACTCCGTACGCAGTAAGCGTAGTGAAGCGACTACTTCGAGTCATTGGATTACGACCAAAAAATCACGATTCCGCTATAGCATATAAGAGCTCGACTCATTATCATGAACTCCGTTCTGCTCACGCGCGCACCCCCCTCCCGGTGCCTATGTGAGCAGGCGACCCCGGCGCTCGCCGGGGTTTTTTTTCGTCGCGTCAAAGTTTTCGTCGCGTCAAAGCCGCTTCCACCGCTTATGTCGCCCCCGACGGGACGGCCGTTTCGCTCGTCAGCTTCGCGAGTTCGGCCTTGAGCGCTTGCACTTCCCGATCGAGTAAAGCGTAGATCGCTTGCGCTTTTTCCCGCTCCTTCTTCAAATCCAGCTCCTGCAGTTTTCCCGCCGCTTCCTGGGCCGCGCCCGCCGAAAGGCTGCGGAGCATCCCGTGCAAGGTGTGGATGTCGTAGGCGAATCCGCCGGTGTCGCCGTTTGCCATCGCCTCGCGGGCGCTCGCCATGAGATCTCCGCAGCTCCGCAGGAACAGCCCCGTGACTTCGCCGAGCAACTGCATGTCGCCGTCGACCCGATCCAGCAGCGCGGCGCGATCGAGTGTGACTTTTTCGGCTCGCGCCGATTTCGACGGCCCCGCGGGGGCAAACTGCAGCCCCTCGATGGCTTCGAGGAGCACCGTCGGCTGGATGGGCTTGACCAGATAGCCGTCCATTCCAGCCTGCAGGCAACGCTCGCGATCGCCCACCATTGCGTGAGCGGTCAACGCGATGACGGGAACGTGTTCGCCGGTGATTTTTTCCCTGTTGCGGATGGCAAGAGTGGTTTCAATTCCGTCCATTCTGGGCATCTGCACGTCCATGAGGACGAGATCGAAACGCCTGCGCTCCCGCGCCTCCAGCGCCGCGGCGCCGTTGTCCGCCGCGACCACCTTGTGGCCCGCTTTCTCAAGTACGCGCTGGGCCAGCGTGCGATTGATCGGATTGTCCTCGACCAGCAGAATGTCCAGTTGCCGCCTGATTCCTGACGCGGAACCCGGCGCCCCCGCTGCCGGTCGGGCTTCCCCGGAAGCCAAGGCGTCGGACACGGAGCGAACCGCTTCCATCGGCTCCGGCCGCGCCTGCAAGCCGAACCGCGCCGTGAAGTGGAAAGTGCTTCCCTTGCCCGGCTCGCTCTCGACCCAGATCCTCCCGTTCATCATACCCACCAGGCGCGCCGAGATCGTCAGACCCAATCCGGTGCCGCCGTAGATGCGCGTAGTGGAAGTATCGGCCTGCAGGAACGGCGCGAAGATGATCGCCTGCTTCTCCTCGTCGATCCCGACCCCGGTGTCGCTCACGATGAAATGGCAGGTCAGCTCGCCGCGGTCGCAGGACCGGGGCTGGACCCGCACGACCACACGCCCTCGCTCGGTGAACTTGATGGCATTGCCCACCAGGTTGAAGAGGATCTGGCGCAACCTGACCGGGTCGCCGAGCAGCGCGTCGGGGGTGTCGGGGGCAATCTCACAGGCGAGCTCCAGGCCCTTCCTGCGCGCCTCGAGCGCCAGCGTCTTCATGGCGTCGCCAACGCTCTCGCACAACGAGAACGGGGTGGTCTCGACTTCCAGCCGCCCCGCCTCGATCTTCGAGAAATCCAGGATGTCGTTGATGACCGTCAGGAGGGATGCGCCGGAGACCCTCACGAGCTCGAGGTACTCGCGCTGCTCCGGGGTCAGAGTCGTCTGCAGGGCGAGCTCGGTCATCCCGATGACGGCGTTCATCGGCGTGCGGATTTCGTGGCTCATATTGGCAAGAAACTCCGACTTCGCGAGATTCGCCGCCTCGGCCGCCTGCTTCGCCTTGTGCAGGGCCTCTTCGGCCCGCTCGCGCATCTCGATTTCCTTGCGCAGCAGCTCGTTCGCCGCGATCAGGCTCGCGGTGCGTTCGCGTATCTTGGTATCGAGGTCCTCGTTGACCTTCGACAACTCGCGTTCCGCGCTCTTGCGCCGGATGATCTGGGTCGCGAGCTCCGCGCTTTTTGTGTACAGGTCGACAAACACCGCCACTTTCGATTTCAGGATGTCGGGGTCCACCGGCTTGGGGATGTAATCAACCGCCCCCACTTCGTAACCCCGGGATATCGATTGCGCGTCGTCGGCCGCCGCGGTGAGGAAAATAATGGGGGTGTGACGGGAACGCCGGAGCTTGCGGATCAATACGGCGGTTTCGAAACCGTCCATTTCGGGCATCCGGATGTCGAGCAAAATGAGCGCGAACCCGGTTTTCAGAATCTGTCTCAGCGCCTCCTTTCCTGACCCGACCGGCACCACGTTCCGGTCGGACCCGGAGAGGAGCTGCTGCATCGCGACTAAACTACGCGGCTCGTCATCGACTACGAGGATGTTCGCTTTCGACGGGCGTGGCATCGTGGTCTCCGGTCACTTGGCGAGCTGAACCCGCAACAACGAAACCAGCTGTTCGATATTGACCGGCTTGGAGATGTAGTCCGAGGCGCCGGCCTCGATGCATTTTTCGCGGTCTCCTTTCATCGCCTTTGCGGTGACCGCGATGATCGGGAGATTCCTGAACTCCTCGAGCCCGCGAACGATTCGAATCGTGTCGTAGCCGTCGAGGTCGGGCATCATGATGTCCATGAGGACCACCTCGATGTCGGGATTGCTCTTCAGCGTCTCGATCCCGTCTTTGCCGTTTTCCGCGTTGAGAACCGTCATTCCGTGCCGTTCCAGGGCCCCGGCCAGCGCGAAAATGTTCCTGATGTCGTCATCGACGATCAGCACTTTTCTGCCCGCCAGCTCCGGGGTCGCCCGGTAGAGGGCGGTCAGCAGCCGGCGCTTGGTCGCCGGCAGGTCGTTGACCGCCTGATGCAGGAACAAGCTTGTCTCCGCCAGGACGGCTTCGAGCGTTCGCGCGCTTTTCAGCACGACGACCTCCGCCAGCTTTATGAGCTTGTCCTGCTCGCTCCGGTCGAGGCCGTCCGCCTCATAGATCACGAACGGCATTTCGGACGCCGTTTCGGATTTGACGATTTTCTTGATGAAGTCGATCGCCGTCATATCGCGAAGCGTCGCACCCAGCACGGTGCAATCGAACGGGTTCTTCCGCAGCGCATCGAGGGCCTGCTTGCCCGCGCGGCAAGCCGTGATCTGCACGCCCTCCTCGCGAAGCGCCTCGGTGATGCTGACCCGCTGCGCATCGTTTCCAGCCACGACAAGCAGCGCCCTGATCGGGTGCTCGATCATCCTGCGTGTCTTGGCGAGGGCCTGCTGAAGCGTCTCTTTCGCCGCGGGCTTGTGCACCGCCTGCAAGGCGCCCATGTGAAGGCATTTGTGCATCTGATCCTCCACGGAGATGACGCTCACGGGGATATGCCGGGTCTCGGGACTGTGCTTCAGCTGATCCAGGACCGCCCATCCGTCCATGTCCGGGAGCTTCAGGTCCAGCGTGACCGCGTCGGGCACAAGTTCCTTCACCAGAACGAGCGCCGTGTTGGCGTCCAGGGCGATCACCCCCTTGAAGCCGCTCTCGCGCGCGACCTCGAGCAGCGCCGCGGCGAACTTGGCGTCGTCTTCCACGATCAGGACGACGCGGTCGCCCGGCTGGATATTTTCGCGGTCGTCGCTCACCGGCGGCTGCGCGAGCAGCGCAAGCTCCGCCTTCAGTGCCGCCGGGCTTGCGATGGGTCGCTTCGCGTAAGCCGGGCTCGGCTTTCGCCTCTCGGGGGGCGTCTTTAATGCCTTCGCCTCGACTCCCCCCGTCTCGTGAGTGAGCGGCAGGTAGAGCGCGAACGTGCTGCCCTTGCCCGGGCTGCTTTCGACCCGGATCTCGCCGCCGAGCAGGCGCGTGATCTCGCGGCTGATCGAAAGCCCCAGCCCGGTGCCGCCGTACTTGCGGCTGGT
>WNFV01005235.1_pt1 | contig 22104 bp, 17 predicted proteins | sample 5400101 | NCBI WGS metagenome assembly WNFV01 (sample SAMN13153361, study PRJNA577476) | soil metagenome | isolation source: 115 cm soil or saprolite under grassland replicate 1 | place: USA:California | collected 2016-06-15 | reverse complement strand
AACGCAGGCGCGCCTGCTGTCCCCAGATATCCGGCCGCACGATCAGGCGGAAGGTCTGGTCGTTCGCCCCCGCCGCCGGCGATGGGAAAGCGAATTTCTGGTTCGGCTGCGCCGAGGGATTGCCGACCGGGTAGGGGCCATGGGCGGAGGCCGCCCAGCTTACGACCCATTTCTGGCCTTGCTGCGCCCAAACGGCCTGCGGCAGGGCGACCAGAGTGATGGTCAGGATCAAATATGCAAGCCGCCGCATCTCACGTCCTCCCGTTGATGACGTCATTCGCTGTCCGCCGGCGTTCGGGCCCGGTCTTGGCGCCATCTTAATGGCTTGGAAACCATGGACAATGCAGGAATGGCGGGCGGATGAGCGCCTGCCCCGGGGGAGCACCATGGTCTCGCGCGTTGAACGCACGCCCTTTGCCGCCTGGTGGTGGACGGTCGACCGGCTGCTGCTGGCGGCGCTGCTCGCGCTCATGCTCGGCGGCATCGTGCTCTCGCTCGCCGCCAGCCCCCCGGTCGCCTCGCGGCTCGGGCTCGAGCCGTTCTATTTCGTCAACCGGCACGTGCTCTACCTGATCCCGGCGCTGGTCGTGATGCTGGCGACGTCGTTCTTGCCGTTCCGCTACATCCGGCGGATCGCGCTCGTGGTCTTTGCGGTGAGCGTCATTCTGGTCGCGGCCACGCTCGTGTTCGGTGCCGAGGTCAAGGGCGCGCGGCGCTGGATCGTCGTCCTCGGCGTCAATCTGCAGCCGTCCGAGTTCCTCAAGCCCGCCTTCGTGATCCTGATCGCCTGGCTGTTCGGCGAGACGGCGCGACGGCCGGAAATGCCGGCCAACACCATGGCGCTCGCGCTGCTCATACTGGCGGTGGCGGGCTTGGTGCTGCAGCCCGACTTCGGCCAGACCATGCTGATCGCCGGGGTGTGGGGCGCCTTGTTCTTCCTGGCCGGCATGCGGCTCGTCTGGGTGCTGGGGCTCGCCGGCGCGGCCGGTGTCGGGCTCACCGGCGCCTATTTCACCGTGCCGCACGTGGCGCGGCGCATCCAGCGCTTCCTCGACCCCACGTCCGGCGACACCTTCAACATCGATCAGGCGCTCGAATCCTTCCAGCGCGGCGGCTGGTTCGGGCGCGGCCCCGGCGAGGGCACGGTCAAGCGCGGTCAGGAGCGAGGACCCGTTCGCGCGTTTTGCCACCGCCGGGCTTGCCGTCCTGTTCGGGCTGCAATCGGCCATCAACATGGCGGTGAACTTGCATCTGATGCCGGCCAAGGGCATGACGCTGCCGTTCATTTCCTATGGCGGCTCCTCGATGATCTCGCTCGCCTACGGCATGGGCATGCTGCTCGCCTTGACCCGCGAGCGTCCGCGCGCCGAGCTGCTGGCCAGCAACGGCGCGCTCGCCCCCGCCGGGAGTGCGGCCTGATGGGGCAGGGCGGGGCGCCGCTCGTGCTGCTGGCCGCCGGCGGCACCGGCGGGCATCTGTTCCCGGCCGAGGCGCTCGCCCACGCGCTGGCGCGCCGCGGCGTCACCGTCGATCTGGCGACCGACGAGCGTGCCGAGCGCTACGGCAGCCGATTTCCGGCCCGCGATATCCACCTGATCGCGAGCGAGACCGTGCGCGCGCGCAATCCGCTGTCGCTGGCGCGCACCGCCGCGATGCTGGGCGTCGGCGTGCTGCAAGCCTACCGTCTGCTTGGACGCATCAAACCGTCCGCGGTTGTCGGCTTCGGCGGCTATCCGACGGTGCCGCCGGTTCTGGCGGCGGCGCTGCGCGGCATTGCCACCCTCATCCACGAGCAGAACGCGGTGATGGGTCGCGCCAACCGGCTGTTGGCTCCGCGCGTGCGCGCGATCGCCACCAGTTTCGCCGGCGTGCTCGATGGCGCGCCGAAGCTTGCCGCCAAGGCGACGCGCACCGGCAATCCGGTGCGGCCGGCGGTGATCGCGGCGGCCGCGGCGCCCTATGCGCCACCCGACCCGACCGGTCCGCTGCGCCTGCTCGCGTTCGGCGGCAGCCAGGGCGCGCGCATCATGGCGGATATCGTGCCGCCCGCGATCGAGCGTCTCGAGTCGCACCTGCGAACGCGCTTGGCGATCGTGCAGCAGGCGCGCGAGGAAGACCTTGCGCGGGTGAAGGAGGTTTATGCGCGGGTGAAGGTGACGGCCGAGGTCGCGCCGTTCTTCACCGACCTGCCGGCGCGGATCGCGGCGAGCCATCTCGTGGTTGCCCGTTCCGGCGCCTCCACCGTGGCCGAGCTGGCGGCGATCGGCCGGCCCGCCATCCTGGTACCGCTCCCGCACGCGCTCGATCAGGACCAGGCCGCCAATGCCGGCGTGCTCGAGCGGGCAGGAGGCGCAATACGTCTACCCCAAGAGGCGTTCACGCCCGACCGGCTGGCGGCCGAGATCGACGCGCTTGCCAGTGCGCCGCAAAAGCTCGTAGCAATGGCCGGCGCAACGCGCTCGCAGGGGGCCATCGACGCCGCCGAACGGCTGGCGGATTTGGTAATGAAGACAATGGCAAAGAAAGCGTTTTCCGGCGAAGTGGGCACCGGTTCGCCGTAGAAAACGCGTCAAACGTAAGAAGGTTTAAGGGAGTCCGCGATGAAACTGCCGCGCGACATCGGTCCGGTGCATTTCGTCGGCATCGGCGGCATTGGCATGAGCGGCATCGCCGAGGTGCTGATGAATCTCGGCTACACGGTGCAGGGCTCGGACGCCTCCGACAGCGCCAACGTCAAGCGGCTGCGCGACAAGGGCGCCAAGATTTCCGTCGGCCATTCGGCCGGTCATCTGGGCGACGCCGCGGTGGTGGTGGTGTCGACCGCCATCAAGCGCGACAATCCCGAGCTCACGGCGGCGCGCACGCAACGGCTGCCGGTCGTGCGCCGGGCCGAGATGCTGGCCGAGCTGATGCGGCTCAAGAGTTGCGTCGCCATCGGCGGCACTCACGGCAAGACCACCACCACCTCGCTGGTCGCGACGCTGCTGGACGCCGGCAACTTCGATCCCACCGTCATCAACGGCGGCATCATCGAGGCCTACGGCACCAACGCGCGGCTCGGCGCCGGCGACTGGATGGTGGTCGAGGCCGACGAGTCCGACGGCACTTTCCTCAAGCTACCGGCCGATATCGCCATCGTCACCAACGTGGACCCGGAGCATCTCGACCACTTCAAAACGTTTGAGGCGGTGCAGGAGGCGTTCCGTGACTTCGTCGAGAACGTGCCGTTCTACGGCTTCGCGGTGATGTGCATCGACCACGAGGTGGTGCAGCAGCTGGTCGGCCGCATCGAAGACCGCCGCGTCGTCACCTATGGCGAGAACCCGCAAGCCGACGTGCGCTTGGTCGATCTCGCCCACGAGCGCGGGCGCTCGCGCTTCGGCGTCGTGTTCCGCGACCGCGCGGGCGAGGACGTGCACGAGATCAAGGACCTCACTTTGCCGATGCCGGGGCGCCACAACGCGCTCAACGCCACCGCGGCGATCGCGGTCGCGCGCGAGCTCGGCATTTCCGACGATATGATCCGCAACGCGCTGCAAGGCTTCGGCGGCGTGCGCCGGCGCTTCACCCGCACCGGCGAATGGAACGGCGTCCCGATCATCGACGACTACGGCCACCACCCGGTCGAGATTGCCGCCGTGCTGCGCGCGGCGCGGGAATCGAGCAGCGGTCAGGTGATCGCCGTGGTCCAGCCGCATCGCTACACGCGCTTGTCCTCGCTGTTCGAGCCGTTCTGCACCTGCTTCAACGACGCCGACACCGTGATCGTGGCGCACGTCTACCCGGCGGGCGAGGCGCCGATCCCGGGCGCCGACCGCGACTCCCTGGTGCAAGGCTTGCGCGCGCGCGGACATCGCCAGGTGATCCCGCTCGACGGCCCGCAGGAGCTGGCGCGCATCGTCAAGCGCTTGGCGCAGTCGGGCGACATCGTGGTCTGCCTCGGCGCCGGCAACATCACGCAATGGGCCTATGCGCTGCCGGGGGAGCTTGCGGCGCTCGGCGCGGTGGCGTAACTGCGCGGCCATGACCTTCCCCGATATCGTCTCTGAATTGAAAGCATATATGCCCGAGCTACGCGGGCGTCTGCTTGCGAACCAGCCGCTGGCCGAGCTGACCTGGTTCCGCGTCGGCGGGCCGGCGCAGGTGCTGTTCATGCCGGAGGACGAGGCCGACCTTGCTTATTTCCTTAGGCGCCTGCCGGCCGAGATTCCGGTCACGGTGATCGGGCTCGGCTCCAATCTGATCGTGCGCGACGGCGGTGTGCCCGGTGTCGTGATCCGGCTCGGCCGCGGCTTCGGCGAGGTGAAGGTCGAGCCCGGCGCGCGCATCCGCGCCGGCACCGGCGTGCCCGACGTCAAGGTGAGCCGCGCCGCGCAAGAGGCCGCCATCGCCGGGCTCGCTTTCTTCCGCGGCATTCCGGGCGCCATCGGCGGCGCGCTGCGGATGAACGGCGGCGCCTACGGCCGCGAGACCAAGGACGCGCTGGTCGAGGCGCGCGGCGTCGACCGCCAGGGCCGCGTGCGCGTCTTCGCCAACGGCGACATGCATTACGGCTATCGCCATTGCGGCGTGCCGGACGACGTCATCTTCACCGCGGCGGTGTTCCAGGGCGAGCCCGGCGATCCTGCGAAGATCGCCGCCGAGATGGACAAGATCACGGAGTCGCGCGAGGCCACCCAGCCGATCAAGAGCCGCACCGGCGGCTCGACCTTCAAGAACCCGCCTGGCCACAAGGCCTGGCAGGTCATCGATGCCGCCGGCTGCCGCGGGCTCAAGGTCGGCGACGCCCAGGTGTCGGAAATGCACTGCAACTTTCTGATCAATCTGGGCAGCGCCACCGCTGCCGACATCGAGACTCTGGGCGAGACGGTGCGGACGCGCGTGAGGGAGACTTCCGGTGTCGAGCTCGAGTGGGAGATCAAGCGGATCGGGGTGGCGAAGTAGGCTGGACAGCGCGATGTCGAAGAGCGATCCCATCCTTGTCATCGGCGGCGGGCTCGGCGGGCTCACGACCGCGCTCGCGCTGGCGCAGCGGGGCCGGCCGGTGCGCGTGCTCGAGGGCGCGCCGGGCTTCGGCGCCATCGGATACGGTATACAGTTCGGCCCCAACGTTTTTCACGTCTTCGAGCGGCTCGGTGTCGGTGCCGAGGTCTTGCGCGATGCCGACCAGCCGCCCGCGGTCCTCATGCTCGATGCACTGACCGGCGAAGAGGTCACGCGGGTGCCGACCGGGCCCTCGTTCCGTGCCCGTTTCAAGTATCCCTACATCATCATTCACCGCATCGATTTGCATAACGTCCTGCTCGACGCCTGCCGGCGCGTCGGTGCGATCGAGCTCGTGCCGGACGCCATGGTGTCCCAGTTCGAGGACCGGGGTGACCGGGTCGCGGTGACGACCGAGGACGGCCGCACCTTCGAAGGCCCGGCGCTGATCGGCGCGGACGGGGTGCGCTCGCGCACCCGTGCCCAGATGCTCGCCGACGGCGACCTGCTGCCGAACGGCTTCGTCGCCCACCGCACCATCGTGCCGATCGAGCAGGTCACCGCGGACGTGCCGCGCGACGTGGTCGTGCTGTGGGGCGGGCCGGGATTCCACATCGTCCACTACCCGCTGCGGCACGGCACCCTGTTCAACATCGTGGCGGTGTTCCGGAGCTCGACCCACTCGGAAAAAGGCGATGTCGCCTCCTACCGGGCCGAGTTGCAGCACACCTACCGCACCGCCCATCCGGGGATGAAGGCGCTGCTTGCGATGATGGATCTCGGGCGACGCTGGGCGGTCGGCGATCGCGATCCGGTCCGGCGCTGGCACCGCGGCCGGGTGGCGCTGATCGGCGACGCCGCCCATCCGACGTTGCAGTCGCTCGCCCAGGGTGCCTGCATGGCGATCGAGGACGGGCTGTGCCTTGCTAAATTCATCGAGGCATCGGACGGCGACTACGAGACGGCCTTTCGGCGCTACGAAACCGCGCGCTCCGTGCGGACCGCCCGCGTCACGCTGGAGTCCCGTTATTTGTGGGAGGTCTATCACGCCGACGGCATTGCCCGTGAGGTGTATTGGCAGACGCTCGGTGAGCGCGCCGAACAGGACGTCTTCCAGTGCCTGGCCTGGCTCTATGACGGGTTTGCGCCGCCGGCCGTCGCCGAACGCGCGCCGAAACGCTCGACGGCCCGCTAATTCTCGATTCTATTTGGGACGCAAGCGAATCAGCGATCTCCGCTGACACCAGGTCTGCTAGGCCATGAGCAAGCACGTCGCCGTTCTGATGGGAGGCTGGTCGGCCGAGCGCGAAATATCGCTGCGTTCCGGCAAGGCCTGCGCCGAGGCGCTCGTGCGGCTGGGCTTCCGGGTGACGCGCATCGACGTCGGCCGCGACATCGCCACGGTGCTGGGCACCGTGAAGCCCGACGTCGCGCTCAACGTGCTGCACGGGCGGCCGGGCGAGGACGGCACGCTGCAAGGCATCCTCGAAATCCTCGCCATCCCCTACACCCATTCCGGCGTCATGGCCTCGGCGGTCGCCATGCAGAAGGACGTGGCCAAGGAGCTGTTTCGCGCCGCCGACGTGCCGGTGCCGGAAGGGATCGTGGCGTCCCGCTTCGATGCCGCCAAGCGCCACCTGCTGCCGCCTCCTTACGTGATCAAGCCGATCGCCGAGGGGTCGAGCGTCGGGGTGTTCATCGTCACCGAGGGCCACGATCATCCGCCGCAAGAGCTCTACCGCGACGACTGGGCCTATGGGGACCGGGTCATCGTCGAAAAATACATTGCCGGCAAGGAGTTGACCTGCGCGGTGATGGGGGAGGAGGCGCTCGGGGTGATCGAGATCGTGCCGACGGTACGATTTTACGACTATGAGGCCAAATATGCCCCAGGCGGCTCTAAACATCTGCTGCCGGCCCCGGTTTCACCCTTTGTTTACCAACAGTGCCGAAGAGTAGCGTTGGCGGCGCATCGCGCGCTCGGCTGCCGGGGCGTGAGCCGGGCGGATTTCCGCTACGACGACCGGATCGAGGGGACGGGAGGACTGGTCTGTCTCGAGGTCAATACGCAACCTGGCATGACCGAGACGTCGCTTGTGCCCGAGCTCGCGGCGCACGCGGGCATTCCGTTCGATGAGCTGGTGCGATGGATGATCGAGGACGCCTCGCTCAACCGCTGACGTGGATCGCGCAAGGCGCGCGGCCCACCGGGCACGCGGCGGCCGGGGACATGCAGGATGCGGCGGCGCGCTTCCGCTTCGGGCGGCTGGTGCAGCGCTGGGCGCTGCTGCTCAACACGCGGCTGCCGCGCGGGGTGGGCGCGACGGCGTCCGCCGCCATCATCCTGGCGAGCCTCGCCTACGGCGTCGTCAAGGGCGATCACATTCCCACCCTCGTCACCGCGTTGAAAGACGCGCGCGACGGCCTCGCCAATGCGGCGGGCTTCCGCATCGTCGCGATCGCGCTCGCGGGTCATCTCCACGTCAGCCGGGAGGAGGTTCTCGCCACCGCCGGCGTCACCGGGAGGAGCTCGCTGTTGTTCCTCGACGTCGAGCAGGCGCGCGAACGGCTCAAGACCAATCCGTGGATCGCCGACGCCACCGTGCTCAAGCTCTATCCCGGCGAGCTGCAGATCGGCATCAAGGAGCGGGTGGCCTTCGCGCTCTGGCAGAAGGACGGCCAGGTTTCCGTCATCGCCGACGACGGCACCGTGCTGGAGCCCTATGTGGCGCCCGGCCTGCTCCGCCTGCCGCTGGTCGTCGGTCGCGGCGCCGACACCCGGGCCAAGGAATTCCTCGCGCTGCTCGATCGCTATCCGCAGATGCGCGACTTCGTGCGCGCCGCGGTGCTGGTCGGCGAGCGGCGCTGGAACTTGCGGCTGAAGAACGGCATCGACGTGCAACTTCCGGAATCCGACGCTGCCTCCGGGCTGCAGCGGCTGGTCGCGCTCGATCGCGAGAAGAATCTGATCACGCGCGACATCGTCGCCATCGATCTGCGGCTGCCCGACCGCGTGACGGTGCGGTTGTCGGACGCGGCCGTGCAGGCGCGCGCCGACGCGCTCAAGGACAAGAAGCCGAAGAAGAAGGGCGGTGCCGCATGAGCGCCCTTCAATTCGGCCTCACGCCGAAGATGAAGCCGCTGGCGCCGAAGCGCTCGGCGCTGGTCGGCGCGCTCGACGTCGGCACCAGCAAGATCGCCTGCCTGATCGCGCGCCTCAAGCCGCGCCCGCCGCAAGAGGTGCTGCGCCAGCGCAGCCACTCGATCGAGGTGCTCGGCTTCGGCCACACGCTGGCGCGCGGCATGAAGGCCGGCGCGGTGATCGATCTCGCCGACGCTGAAGGAGCGGTGCGCCAGGCCGTCGACGTCGCCGAACGGGCGGCGAAAATGCAGCTCCAGTCGGTGGTGGTCTCGGTCTCCGCCGGCCGGCCGGCGAGCGAGCTGTTCTCCGCATCCGTCGAGGTCGTGAGCTCGATCTCCGAGCGCGATATCGCCCGCGTGCTGGCGGCCGGCAGCCGCCATTCGGTGCGCCCGGGGCGTGCCGTGCTGCATTCGCTGCCGATCGGCTACGTGCTGGACAACGCCTCCGGCATCCGCGATCCGCGCGGCATGCTGGGCCGTCGCTTCGGCATCGACATGCACGTGGCGACCACCGACGTTTCGGTGGCGCGCAACCTGATGCTGGCGATCGAGCGCTGCCACCTCGACGTCGAGGCAATGGTGGCGAGCCCCTATGTGGCGGGGCTTTCGGCGCTCGCCGACGACGAGGCCGATCTCGGCGCCGCCGTGATCGACATGGGCGCCGGCACCACCACCATCGCGGTCTTCGCCGGCGGCCGCTTCATGCACGCCGACGGCTTCGCGCTCGGCGGCCGCCACGTCACGATGGATCTGGCGCGCGGCCTCAACGCCCGCATTTCCGACGCCGAGCGCATCAAGACCTTGTACGGCAGCGTGCTCACCGGCGCCGCCGACGAGCGCGACATGATCGCGGTGCCGCCGGTCGACAACGACGAGCGCGAGGCGCCCCAATTCGTTTCTCGTGCCAACCTGGTGCGCATCATCAAGCCCCGCATCGAAGAAATTCTCGAAATGGTCCGCGACCGACTGGCGTCGTCGCCGTTCGCGAGCGAGCCGCGCGGACGCGTGGTGCTCACCGGCGGGGCGAGCCAGCTCACCGGGTTGAGCGGACTTGCGACGCAGATCCTCGGCCGTCCGGTGCGGATCGGCCGCCCGCTCGGCATTTCCGGCTTGCCCGAGCAGGCCAAAGGACCGGCTTTTGCCGCCGCTACGGGACTCTTGATCTACCCGCAGTCGGCGCATCTCGAACATTTCGAACCGCGGCCAACGCGGCACTCGGCAACAGGGAACGGCGGCTATATCGCACGGGTCGGACGATGGCTTCGCGAGAGCTTCTGATGACTCGATCAGGACAGACCCATCGGCCGGTGGCGGACCGGCCCGACCCCGGCGGTAATTTCCGCGTTATGAAGAGGCAGACATGACCATCAACCTGAAGATCCCCGACATCCGCGAGCTCAAGCCGCGGATCACCGTGTTCGGGACCGGCGGTGCCGGCGGCAACGCCGTCAACAACATGATCGCGAGCGGCCTGCAAGGCGTCGACTTCGTCGTCGCCAATACCGACGCGCAGGCGCTCACGATGTCCAAGGCCGAGCGCATCATCCAGATGGGCGTGCAGGTCACCGAAGGTCTCGGCGCGGGCTCGCAGCCCGAGGTCGGACGGGCGGCGGCCGAGGAGGTGCTCGACGAGATCCGCGACCATCTCCAGGGCGCCCACATGGTGTTCGTGACCGCCGGCATGGGCGGCGGCACCGGCACCGGCGCGGCTCCGGTCGTGGCGCGTTGCGCCAAGGAGGCCGGCATCCTCACGGTCGGCGTCGTCACCAAGCCGTTCCACTTCGAGGGCGTGCGCCGGATGCGCGTCGCCGAGAACGGCATCACCGAGCTGCACAAGGTGGTCGATACTCTCCTTATCATCCCGAACCAGAACCTGTTCCGGGTGGCGAACGAGAAGACCACCTTCGCCGACGCCTTCGCGATGGCCGACCAGGTGCTCTATTCGGGCGTCGCCTGCATCACCGACCTGATGGTGAAGGAGGGCCTGATCAATCTCGACTTCGCCGACGTTCGTGCCGTGATGCGTGAGATGGGCAAGGCGATGATGGGGACCGGCGAAGCGTCCGGCGAGAAGCGGGCGCTGTCCGCCGCCGAGGCCGCGATCGCCAACCCGCTGATCGACGACGCCTCGATGAAGGGGGCGAAGGGCCTGCTGATCTCGATCACCGGCGGCAAGGACCTCACCCTCTACGAGGTCGACGAGGCGGCGACCCGTATCCGCGAAGAAGTCGACCAGGACGCCAACATCATCGTGGGCGCGACCTTCGACGAGACGCTCGAGGGCATCATCCGGGTGTCGGTGGTGGCGACCGGCATCGACCAGGCTCTGTCGCAGCAGCGCGCGGCAGCGGCGCCCGAGGCCCGCATCGCCGAGCTCACGCAGAAGCTGCGCTCCGACCAGCAACGCGCCGAGCGTCTCGAGCGCGGCGAGACGCGCATGGTCCCGCTCGCAACGCCGACCATCCCCGCGAGCCCGCCGGCGTCCATGCCGGAGGCGATCGAGAACGCCGCGAAGGCGGCGGTGGCGGCGGCGCTGCTGCCGATGGGCGGGCACGAGGAGGTCACTATCCGTCCGATCCAGCCGAAGCCCTCGCTGTTTCCGGAGACCGCACCGCCGCCGGTGGGCGAAGCGCCGGCGCCGCGGAATTTCATCCCGCCGCCGCCGGAGCGGCCCGCCAATCGCACGCCGCGCATGCCGCGCATCGACGAATTCCCGCTTCCCGGGCAGAACGAGCTGCGGGCGAAGCGCGGCGAAGGGATCGACAACGAGCAGCCGGAGAAGCGCAGAGGAGGTCTGCTGCGGCGGCTCGCCGCCGTCGGCCTCGGCCGCCGCGACGACGACGAGCCGGAGAAAATGCCGAGCAACGTCCGCCCGGTCCGCCCGGCGCCGCGACCGGCCGACCGTGCTCCGCCCGCACTCGACCGTGCGCCGCCGCCGCCGCGTCCGACCGCCCGGCCGCCGGAGCCGCGGGGTCCGGAGCCGGTGTCCGAATACGCCAGGCGCCCGACTCACCAGGGGCTCGATCCACATGGGCGACCGGCGCCTGTGCATAATAGCGTGGAGGACGATCAGCTCGACATCCCGGCGTTCCTGCGCCGGCAGGCGAACTGACCGCACCCCAGCGTCCAAGCAAGCGGTCCCGGCGCGAACCGCCGGGACCCGCGCCGGGGCACCGGCGCGCCCTCCGCGCTACTATCTAACCATTTGAACAAAAATAGATAATTGCTGACGCCTTGGCCCCCAACGGAGCCCTCCCGACACCTCGCAGGCGGCGAGTGGTCGACCCCGAAGGCTGCTCGACGCAGCCGATTCGCGCCCCGCGGACGGCGGGATTGCGGCCGCTTGATGGTAACAGTCGGTAAAAAAGCGTGAGTTGGACTTCCCCGCAACCGTCGCTAAGCTTCCCACGTCAAAGGGGTTTTTGTCGGGGGACAGCGCGGCCGAATCCTTGCCCGCCAGTGTTGGTCAGCCTAATCGATGGCAAGAATGCGACCGCCGACGTCGCCCAGGTGATCAGCCTCGCCGCCGCATCGCGGCAGGATAGTCTGTGGGACGGGAATGAAAGCCGGTAGGCAAGCCACGCTTCGCGATCATACCGCATTGTTCGGTGTGGGCGTCCATTCCGGATTGCCCGTTACGCTCGCCCTCCATCCGGCCGACGCGGGTAGCGGACTACGGTTCATCCGCACGGGTGCCGACGGCCGACACGATCGCGAGATCCCGGCCGATATGGAGGCGGTCACCGCCACCGAATTCGCCACCGTGCTGGGGGACGAGTCCGGCCCGCTGGTGTCCACGGCGGAGCACGTTCTGGCGGCGCTGTCCGGCCTCGGCATCGACAATGCGGTGGTCGAGATCGACGGTCCCGAAGCGCCGATCATGGACGGCAGCGCGGCACCGTTCGTGGCGGCGATCGATCTCGTCGGCATCGAGGCGCTCGACCAGCCGCGCCGCTATATCCGGGTGCTCAAGCCGGTGCGGGTCGCGATGGGCGACGCCTACGGCGAGATCGGGCCCAATCCGCGCGGCTTCCGCATCGAGGCCGAGGTCGAATACGACCATCCGCTGATCGGCAACCAAGCATTTGTCATCGACATCAAGCCGGACAGCTTCCGCCGCGAGATCGCGCGCGCGCGCACCTTCGGCTTCATGCGCGATGTGGCGTCGCTGTGGAACGCCGGCTACGCGCTCGGCGCCTCGCTGGAGAACACGCTCGTCGTCAGCGAAAACCGCATTCTCAACCCGGAAGGCATGCGCTTCCCCGACGAGTTCGTCCGCCACAAAGTGCTCGACGCGGTCGGCGATCTGGCGCTGGCCGGAGGGCCCTTGCTGGGCACGTACCGCTCCGTGCGCGGCGGCCACAAGCTCAATCACGCAGTGCTGTGCGCGCTGATGTCCGATGCCGCCGCCTGGACCTGGGTCGACGCGGATACCTTGCGCGCCCCGGCCCGCGGCCATGCCGATGTGGCGGTCGGGCGGGTCGCCCCGGCTTTCGGGCCGGATATCTCCTGATTCAGCGCTAGGGTTGGTTCCGCCTGCCACATTCCGGGCGGAATGTCCGCCTATTTTGCCAACCGGAGCCGCGAGTTACCGGATTGATCGGCCGGCGCGGCGGCCGGTTGAACCTCGCACGGGGACGGGATTCATCCGATCCATGGTTGGGCGTTCACACACGATGAATGGCCTTGCGCCGTTGCGACGCGTGCTGCGTCTGGTGGCGTGCGCGCTAGTCGTGGCGTTGCTGGCCGGCTGCAGCCTGTTCGACACCGACAAGGTCGTTCCCGACGAGCCGGCCGACAAGCTCTACAACGAGGGTCTCTACCTCCTCAATCAGAAGAAGGACCCCAAGGAGGCGGCCAAGAAGTTCGAGGAGGTCGACCGCCAGCACCCCTATTCCGACTGGGCGCGCAAGTCGCTGATCATGTCGGCCTACGCCTATTACGAGGCCGGCGCCTACGAGGAGTCGATCACCGCCGCGCGGCGCTACATCACCTTGCACCCGGGCAGTCCCGACGCGGCCTATGCGTACTTCCTGATCGGGTCGTCCAATTTCGACCAGATTGCCGAGGTGTCGCGTGACCAGGAGCGCACCGAAAAGGCGGTAGCGAGCCTGGAAGAAGTCGTCCGCAAATATCCCAATACCGAGTATGCGGTCGCCGCCAAGCGCAAGGTCGAGATCGCGCGCGACCAGCTCGCCGGCAAGGAGATGGAAATCGGCCGCTGGTACATGAACAAGAAGGACTACACTGGCGCGATCAACCGCTTCAAGGTGGTGGTGACCCGCTATCAGACCACGCGCCATGTCGAGGAAGCGCTGCTGCGGCTCACCGAGGCCTACATGACGCTCGGCATTGTCGATGAGGCGCAGACCTCCGCTGCCGTGCTCGGTCACAACTTCCCCGACAGCCGCTGGTACAAGGACGCCTACAATCTGGTGCAGTCGAAGGGCTTGCAGCCCCAGGAGAATAGGGGTTCCTGGATCAGCCGGGCGTTCCGGTTCGGATAGGCCGACAGCAGACGTAGCTTACACACACCGTCAATGGCCGGCCTTGTGCCGGCCATTGACGTCTTTGATGATAGCGAATCTGCAAAGCGTGCTCGGAACAAGCGTCCGGGCCTGACGAAACGCAATTGGGAACACGCATGCTGGCTCGGCTCTCGATCCGCGACATCGTCCTGATCGACCGGCTCGATATCGACTTCACGTCGGGTCTCTCGGTGCTGACCGGCGAGACCGGCGCCGGCAAGTCGATCCTGCTCGATGCCTTCGCGCTGGCGCTGGGCGCGCGCGGCGACGTCGCGCTGGTGCGCCAGGGCGCCGAGCAGGGGCAGGTGACCGCCGCCTTCGAGCTGCCGGTCTCCCACCCGGCGCGGGCGCTGATGGCGGCCGACGACATCCCGGCCGAGGACGAGCTGATCCTGCGCCGGGTGCAGTTCGCCGACGGCCGCACGCGCGCCTTCGTCAACGACCAGCCGGTGAGCGTGCAGGCGTTGAAGCTCATCGGCGCGGCGCTGGTCGAGATCCACGGCCAACACGACGAGCGCGCGCTGGTCGATGCCGCGAGCCACCGCCGGCTGCTCGACGCGTTCGGCGCGCTCGAACGCGAGGCCGAGGAGGTGGAACGCCTTTGGGACGCACGCCGCGCGCGCGAGGCGGAAGCGGCGGCGCTCCGGGCCGAGGTCGAGCGGGCGCAACGCGAGGCCGACTGGCTGCGCCATGCGGTCGAGGAGCTCGAGCGTCTCGCTCCCGAGCCGTCGGAGGAGACCGCGCTCGCCGAGCGGCGCACCGCCATGATGGCGGCCGAGAAGGTGGCGGGCGACCTGCGCGACGCCCACGAGGCGGTGGCGGGGGCGCAGTCGCCGGCGCCGGCGCTGTCGGCCGCGCTGCGCCGGCTCGAGCGCCGCTCCGCCCAGGCGCCGGCCCTGATCGAGCCGGCGGTGCGGTCGCTCGACGCCGCGCTCACCGCGATCGAGGACGCGCGCGCGCATCTCGACGCCGCGCTGCGGGCGGCCGACCACGATCCGCGCGAGCTCGAAAAAATCGAGGAGCGGCTGTTCGCGTTGCGCGCCGCCGCGCGCAAATACAACGTGCCGGTCGACCAGCTCAAGGCGCTGGCCGCCCGCTACGCCGCCGATCTCGGCCTCATCGATGCCGGCGCCGAGCGGCTCGCCGTGCTGGAAGGTTTGGCGAGCGAGGCCCGTGAGGCCTACCGCATCGCCGCCGCCGCGCTCTCCGAAGCCCGCGGCAAGGCCGCCGAAAAGCTCGACCAGGCGGTCAATGCCGAATTGAAGCCGTTGAAGCTCGAACGGGCGAAATTCTCGACCGAGATCGTCACCGAGCCGGAGGCGCCCGGCCCGCACGGCATCGACCGCATCGAGTTCTGGGTGCGGACCAATCCCGGCACCCGGCCGGGCCCGCTGATGAAGGTGGCGTCCGGCGGCGAGCTGGCCCGCTTCCTGCTGGCGCTCAAGGTGGTGCTGGCCGACCGCGGTTCGGCGCCGACGCTGGTGTTCGACGAGATCGACACCGGCGTCGGCGGCGCGGTGGCCGACGCCATCGGCGTGCGGCTCGCGCGGCTGTCGCGCCGGGCCCAGGTCATGGCGGTCACCCACGCGCCGCAGGTCGCGGCCCGCGCCGACCGCCACTATCTCATCAGCAAGAGCCCGCTCGACAAGGGCAAGCGCGTCGCCACCCGGGTGGCCGAGGTCGCCGCCGACAAGCGCCGCGAGGAGATCGCGCGCATGCTCGCCGGCGCCGAGATCACCGCCGAGGCGCGCGCCGCCGCCGAGCGCCTGATCAAGGCGGCGGGGTAGGGGGCCCCGACAGGCAGATGCGCAGGGGCTATTCTTGCGGTATTGTTGTAGGGGTTCAGGGGTCAGCCGGTAATGAAGATTCTTGTGATCGACGATCACGTCTTGATTCGTCAAGCAATGCAGGGCGTGCTCAAGAAACTAAGGCGCGATGCCGTCGTGCTCGACGCGCAGAATTGGAAACAGGCGACGCAGGTCATCGCGGACCATCCGGACATCAGCCTTATCCTTCTTGACTTGACCCTGCCCGATCGCGACGGCTTCTCGGTTCTCGCGGAATTGCGCGAACGGTATCCAACGATTTCGATCGTGGTGCTATCGGCTGTGCAAGACCCTGACAATGTCATGAAGGCGCTCGATCTTGGCGCGCTCGGTTACATCCCAAAATCCGCCCAGGGCGACGTGATACTCAATGCCCTTCGTTTGGTAATTTCGGGGGGCATTTATGTCCCCCCGGAAATTCTCGCGCGCGAGGAGCGGTCGCATGTTACGCCGAGGCAACCCGCCGGCGATCGATCTCAGGTTTCGCCCGCAGATTTCGGCCTGACCGATCGCCAGCTGGAGGTGCTCGCGCTCATGATGCAGGGCAAAAACAACAAGACGATCTGCAGAATGCTCGATCTGGCCGAGCCCACGGTGAAAAATCACGTCACCGCCATTCTCAAGGCATTGAAGGTCAGCAATCGTACGGAGGCGGTGGTCGCCGTCAACCAGTTGGGGTGGAAGCTTCCCACAGTCGCCAAGCCGTGAAATCTGTTGTCTATTTGGGAATACCGCCGCTCAGGTCCCTCATGCTGCCTTAGTGAACGTGGGCGACCTGCCGCTTCTTTAATACCTGCGTGAGCGTGGCGCGTAACGCCAGCGGGTCCACCGGCTTATGCAGCAGAGGGTAGCCCTTCGAGCGGGCTTCGCGCAGCGGCCCGGGGTTCGTATCGCCACTCATCAGGAACGCAGGAATCGGAGCCGACAGCACACTGCGCATCCGCATGATCGCCTCGATGCCGGTCTTGCCACCGCACAAATGATAGTCCGAAATGATCAGGTCTGGCGGCTGATCGTATTCGGCCAACCCGGCAAGCGCGGCGCTGTCGGTGCTTGCGGTAACAACACTGCAGCCCCAACTTCGGATCAGCCCGCCCATCCCCTCCAGAACAAGCGGATCGTCATCGATCACGACGACGAGCTTGCCGTTGGATGTATCGAATCGGTCGACGATGGCAAGGCCGAGGCCGAGACCGCCACGTTGATCGCGATCGGATTTGCGGAGCCGGTAGAACTCGCCAAAAATGTGCTGCCGCTGGTCCTGCGGAATCCCAGCCCCTGTGTCCCATACCTCGATTCGCAACTGATCGCTCCGCTTGCGGCAGCCGACGAGCACCCCTCCGGTCGTGGTGTAGCGGATCGCATTCGACACCAGATTGGACGCGATCCGCTCCAGCAGAATGAAGTCGCTGCGCACCCAGGCACCGGTCCCAACAACGCGAAAGGATAATCCCTTCTCACGCGCCGCCTCTGCGAAGGTGGTCTCAATCCGCTTCAGCAGTTGCGCGATCGGAAATTCGGTGAGATTAGGCGTCATCACGCCGGCGTCCAGCCTGGACACGTCCAGCAGCGCGTTGAAAAGTTCATTCATGGCGGACAGCGCCGCATCGATGCGCGCAGTGATCCGCTTTCGCTCATCGACGCTGGTGCGCCCGCGCAACTGCGCGACGAACAGACCCAGCGCGTGCAAGGGCTGCCGCAGGTCGTGGCTCGCAGCAGCCAGGAAGCGGGACTTGGCAAGGTTGGCGACTTCAAGCTGGCGCGTGCGCTCCTCGACCTTGCGTTCAAGCTTGGCATACGAGTCCTGCAGCCGCATTGCCATACTGTTAAATTGATCCCCAAGTACCTCGAGCTCATCGCCGGTCTTGATCGAGATGCGTTGAGTGAGATCGCCGCTTCCAATCCGCGCGGCACCGTCGCGCAGCGTACGTATCGGCACAACCATTTTGCGAGCAAGGAGCAGGCCGGCGAAAAATGCCAGGGCGAGCCCCGCAAGGAGCAGCACCCCGGAGCGGATCATATTGTCATAGAGCGGCGCATAGGCCTCCTCGACCGGCAATTCGGCAAACACCAGCCAGCCGAGCGGAGCGACCGGCGCATAGGCGCTCAGCACCTCCCGTCCCTTCAGGTCGACCGCTGCGCCTGGCTGGTCCGACGGTTCGGAGGGCTGCGACGCGCGGGCGGCCTGCACATGCGCAAGCCGCGACAAATCGGTGTTGCGCAGCACGAGGCTGATATCCGGATGCGCGATGAGGCGGCCTCGCGCATCGACAACGTAAGCGCGACCGCGATTGCCGACCTTGATTTGCGACACCACATCCCAAATGAATTTGAGATTCACCTGGCCGACGATCACGCCGTGGTCGCGCCGCGCGCCAGCCACGGCCAGCGTCATGTATGGTTCCGACTCGCGAACGAAATAAACCGGTCCGTAGTAGACCTTGTTGGCCATGGCCTCGATGAAAATGGGGTCCCGCGAAAAGTCGGACAGGCTGCCGATGACGTCCATCGCCTCCCGTGACATGCGGTATCGTTCCTGGCCGCCGGCATCCAGCTGGGCGACCTCGGTCACCGCCGGCGCCTGTCGCAACAGGCGCACGGCCTCGAAGCGCCATTCGTCGTCCGGCTTTGCCTGCAACGGCAGCTGCGCGGCCCACGCCATCTGGCCTTCGATTTCCTTGACGAATTGGGCGATCTTCTCCGCGGTCGACTTCGCCTGTTCGCTTTGGATGCGAACCAGCAGGGTTTTGAGTTCCTGATAGGAGAACCAGATATTCACAAGGCCGTTGGGGATCAGCGCCAGGCCGACGACGGCCAGAAGGAGAGCGACGTATTTGCGAAACAGCCGGCCGCGGGTCAGGGCGGGAGCCAACGCATCCCGTCCAGCCGCCGGTCCATTCGCCACCGGTTTCATTCGATCAACCTGCAGCAAGACGAGAAGCTTCGCCGCTTGCGTCTCATCGGGAGCTCGCCATTGCAAATTGGGCGATCCCCCCGATCACTGGCGGGCTTGAACCAGGAACATCGCACTCTTGTTAATCGCGCACCTGAACCGACGCAGAATAGCATGCCATCCGGAGTGGGGCGAGTGTACCGACGCGACCTCAAACGCTTTGATTGTTTCGTTTTCTGATGGCGCGCAGCTCCACATTCCACCGCATGGCGAGCAGACGATGGCCAACACTGTCGTCCGACAATTGTAGCCCGGCGCGGCAATATGCGACAGGTGCTTTGGTATTGTCGTACCTTTAGTATGGTTTCGGGCGGAAGCGACCTCGTTCGCGCCATCGGTGACCCCACAATGCCGTAGGATTCCGTTAGCGTCAGCCGGACGGAGGGGTTGATGACAATCGACATCGGACGGCGCTGGTTCGTGGTCCTGCTGGGCAGCGCGACCGCAATGGGGTCTGTCCCCTTGCACGCGCAGTCCGGCCGCATTCGGACCATCGGGTTTCTGATGGGACTGGCAAACGATGCGGAATCACAGGCCCGCATCAAGGCTTTCGAGCAAGCGCTCGAGAAGGAGGGATGGACCCTCGGCCAGGACGTTCAGATCGAGTATCGCTTTGCCGCGGGCGATGCCAACCGCATGAGGGACTTTGCGCAAGAACTGGTGGAGCTTCAACCCGACGTCATTGTCGGCCACAGCACCCCGGTTGTCACGGAGCTTGTACAGGCCACCCGGACAATTCCGATCGTGTTCGTCGTCGTCGGCGATCCGGTCGGCAGCGGTTTCGTCGCAAGCATACCCCGCCCGGGCGGCAATGCCACGGGCTTCACCAATCTCGGCGCCACGATCACCGGCAAGCTGCTGACCGTGCTCAAGCAGATCACGCCCAATCTCACCCGCGTCGCGCTCATGTACAACCCGGACACCGTCGCGCGCGGCGGATTATTTTACTCGCGTCCGTTCGAGACGGCGGCTCCCCATTTCGCCGTCGAGGCGATCCCAGCGCAAGTCCGCGCCCCGGCCGAGATCGAACGCAGCATGGCCGAGCTCGGGCGCGAGCCCGGTGTCGGCCTCATCGTGATGCCGGACAACTTCACCACTGTCCATCGGCACCTCATCATCTCGCTCGCAGCCCGATGGCGCATTCCGACGGTCTATCCCTATCGGTATTTTGTCGAGGCCGGCGGCCTGATGTCCTATGGCGTCGATGTCATCGACCTGTTCCGGCGAGCGCCGGAATACGTCAGTCGCATCCTGCGGGGCGCGAATCCTGCCGATCTTCCCGTTCAGGCGCCGACGAAGTTCGAGCTTGTGATCAACCTCAAGACCGCCAAGGCCCTCGGCCTGGCGGTGCCGAGAATCCTGCTCGCTGGTGCGGACGCCTTGATCGAATGAGCGGCGCTACTCCCCCGGCATAACGAATGGCCGGGACGGACTCAGCGCCGCTTCGTGCCGTTTCCCGCAACCGCAAGCGGACCTGCACGGCGCCGCAAGCGATCCGTTCCACGTTTGATCGCATCCGACAGCAGCGGAACCGACGCCCTTCCGTTGATCGCCGCGACGCCGAACAGGATGGCGAGGAGGCCGACCGCCAGGGTCCACGTCAAGGGTTCTCCCAGCAGCGCGCAGCCGATCAGCACGCCGACTGCCGGCTTGAGATAGCCGGTGCTCGCCGTGCCCATGCTGCCGATCGTCCGGATCAAACGAAAATAGATCACGAAACCGAACGCCGTCGCGACGACGGCGTTGGCGCCCAACGCCGTCAGCGACGCGACCGAGGGCGCGGCGTGCCAAGGCGCCTCCACCAGCAGGCAGAGCGGCACGAGCACGACAGCCGCGCATGTCAGCATGCCCGCCGCCACGACCTCGGGGGCTACGTCGGCAAAGCGGCGGCCATAGATGACGCTGACGGCGGATGAGAACGTCGCCAATAGGATCGCGGCTTGCCCGGCTGTTTCCCGGCCGAATCCGAGCAGAGCGCTGGCGCCGGCTATCAACACGACCCCGCCCAGCCCGATCATCGCCCCCGATAACCGTCCCAACGTCATCGGCTCGTGATGTGTCCACGTCACGCTGATGAGACATACGAATAGCGGGGTGGACGAATTCAGGATGGCCGCCAGCGCACTGTCGACCGACTGTTGGCCGAAGGCAATCAGCGTGTAAGGAATGACGCAGGCGACGCCGCCCTGGATGAACACGCGGCCGGCGAAATCCCATCGTTGCGGCAGCCTGCGTCCCAACAGCATGGCTATGATCCACAGCGCCGCCGCGGCCAGCGATACTCGGGCGGCCGTGAGTGTGATGGGGGGGATGGTTTCGAGCGCGATCTTCGTCAGCGCGTATGGAATCCCCCACAGAATACCGAGCAGCAAGAGCAGGCCGAGCTCCGGCGGGGCCACCGCTTTGCTGTTGGGATGCACCGATGGTCCTCCCCCGGTATTAGCGCTGCAGCACAGATGCGTCGACCAGCGCGGCGCGGAACGTCGCGGCATCCACCGGCTTGTGCAAAAGATTATAACCGTTGAAGCCGCCCTCGCCAGGCGGCGAGCTCGGATCGCCGGAAATGAGCAGGGCGGGAATCTCGAAGGCGCTGCGCAAGCCCTCGATGGCGTCGATGCCGGTCGACCCTTCCGACAGGCGATAGTCGCAAACGATCAAGTCGGGGCGTCGCCCGATTTCGGCGAGCCGCCCCAGCGCTTCGCCGTACGACCCGGCGGTAACGACCAGGCAGCCCCACGAGCGCAGCAACCCGCCGGTCGCCTCCAGCACGAGGGGATCATCGTCGATCACGACCACAAGCTTGGCGCTGGGCGACCCGCGAACGGCCTTCATCTGTTGCATCCTTTGGTACGACCATGCGGCGGCAATATTGCCGCGCCTGCGTCTGAAATAAATCGCTCCGAAGTATCACAACGCACGCACCTTAGTCCCGATACGCCGGGTACTTTGGTCTTGATGCCCTGGTTGGATCGTCGCCGGTACTTGAGTCCGGTTGCGTCGTTGGCTGTTTTTCATGACGATGCGCGGGCAGTCGCAACTCGACGACTTTCCATCCACGGGAGACATACGATGAACAAATCCGCTCTGCGGCCCATCCGCGCCGGCGACAAGGTGGTGCGCGACGCCGCGACCCAGGACCAAGGCAAGGTGCGCCTTGGGGATTCCGCGCCCGTCTTCGTGCGCCCCATCCGGGCCGGCGACAAAGTGGTGCGCGACGCCGCGACCCAGGACCAAGGCAAGGTGCGGCTCGGGGATTCCGCGCCCGTCTTCGTGCGGTAATATCTCGATGGTCGTTTGCCCGCGGGAGCATGGTGCGTCCCCGCGGGCAAACTAAATTCGTTCGATGAAGGGTCGCCTGGAGGGCATCGAATTATGGTCGCGGATCAGTCGCTTAACGGCCCCCTGGTCGAGTTCTTTCAGCTGGTGCCCAATGGGACTCCGCCGCGTCGCGCCGACAAGGCGGTCGGCGGCGTCATCCCGGCGCGCGCCTTGCGCTACTGCGAAGCCCTCACCAGCGCGTCCGCCTTCGGCTGGTACGTCTTCCTTCCCATCGCATTCAAGGTGGTCTGGGACGCGCCCGACATGCTGTGGACCTACGCCGGCGTGGCCGCGTGGCTGCCGCTGACGCGCGATGCGGTGCAGTACCCCGGATTCGGCGAGGTGTTCGACCGAT
>WNFV01014412.1_pt1 | contig 22111 bp, 19 predicted proteins | sample 5400101 | NCBI WGS metagenome assembly WNFV01 (sample SAMN13153361, study PRJNA577476) | soil metagenome | isolation source: 115 cm soil or saprolite under grassland replicate 1 | place: USA:California | collected 2016-06-15 | reverse complement strand
TTGGTGGAGCCCCCCGGGGGGCTCCACCAGCAAGGGAAACCGTGGCGCCCGCGGAATGGGCGCGTCAGCTTGTCATCGAGGCCTCATTCGAGGTCACGGCTGCCGGGTGATGGGCGACGCAGGGGACCTCACGGATCGAAGTCAGATCGACGAACTGATGGGGCATCGAGCAGGCAGCCGAGGCGACCGCGAGGGCAGCACCATCGGCCGCCGCTACCGGCACACCACCCCCGAGATGCGTGATCGTGTGCTGGCCGTTCTGGAGGTCCGCTTGGCGATCACCCTCGAAGTCGCCAATCGGCTGCTTGGGGCATAGCCGACCGCGTCATACTCAGGCGCTTGCTTGGAACGATCCCAACGCGCCACCGCGTAGATCAGATCGCCGTACTCAACGGCCGGTCCTCCAGAGCCCCGGTCCCACCCTGAACCAAGCCGAGGTTCTCGGGTCGTCCAGCAATCCTCTACTTCGGATCGGCGGGCTGGAACGTGAAGAGGTAGACACCTGCCCGGCCGACGACACAGAGTCTGTTACCTGTTGGAAGCCAACGGCAGTCGTAGAGACTATCTTCAGCGCGAACTCCAGTTATCCAACGGCCCTGGGCGACGTTCCAAATTCTCAGGGCGCGATCCGCTTTCGCGGTGACCGTCGCCAACCATGCGCCCTGAGGGCTGAAGTCACAGGCATTCACCGGTCCAGCCTGTGCTTCGAGCACCGGGCCTGGATCACCGCTCGCCGCGTCCCACAATCGGGTGGTGCCGTCAGCTCCGGCGGTGGCCAGCCACTCGTCGTCTGGGCTGATGGCGCACCCGTTGACCTGGCTGGCATGGCCTCGCAGGACCAGTCGCGGCTCGCCGGTAGCCGTCTCCCAAGTCCGTGCGGTGCCGTCCGCCCCGGTGGTGGCCAGCCAGGTCCCGTCTCGGCTGAATGCGCACCGGTTGACGGGACCGATGTGGCCAGTCAGTACGTAAAGCACCTGACCCGTTTCCGCGTCCCAGATTCGTGCGGTTCCGTCCGCACCGGTGGTGGCGAACCGGGTTCCGTCCGGGCTGATGGCGCATCCATCCCACCCGCCCGTTCGGTCTGCTGGGCGTCTGACACCACACCGTCTGGCCGTGCCGAACCTACCCAGGTGAAATGGGGAGCTCCGACCACATTGATGGGTGCGTTGTCGCCTTCCGCGCGGCTGTGCGGGGACCTACGATCACTGCCGTGAGCACGGCCGTGCCTCCCAGCTCGGGCCTGCGTGGCGCCACCAGCGACAGCCGTGTGGCTCGCCCAGCCGGCGGGCGGGATGGATCAGCGCGTGCTGTGGGAAGGAGCGGGCGATGGACACCCACAACGACCGGCCCGAGACGACACCATCACCCCAGGACGGGCAGGGCCTACCCCCACCAGGCTGGTATCCGGACCCGCATGGTGGCGGGGGCTGCGCTGGTGGGGTGGTGCGCGTTCGGCGGCGAGGTCGCCCTCGCGTTCGGGCTGTCCCTTTTCTGGTTGTTTGTTGTTGGTCTGGGTGCCGCCGGGTGCGGAGACTCGGATAGCTGCTATGACAGGTTCAACCGTGCCTTCCTGTCAATGGTAATTGGTTGGCCCGCGCTGCTGGTTGTTTGTGTGGCGATGTTCGCTGTGGGGGCTTGGACGAAGCGGGTTGCGGTCAAGCGCTCGGCGCTCTGGGCACTGCGGATCGGGACGGTGACGATCTGGGTGATTTTCCTAGCGCTGATCGGTGGCGCGCCGTATCCGTGACCGAGTCCCTTGTCCACGGTGCGGCCGGGGGCGGATAGGGATGGTGCGCTGACGGTAGCAGCATGCCGAGCGGGAGCACTCGTACCACCTGGCGCGGGTCTGCCACAACCGTCACCGCAGCGACCCCGCCCGAAATGAGGGGAGTGGACTGGCCATCAGCAGAAACTACGGCAAGCGATGATCCGGTATTACGTTGGACCGGCCATTGACAGCCGGACCATGCAGGCGAACCGTCTCGGGAGCATGCTGGGCCGACCCGCGTGGGGTTAGGGAGCAGGAGGGCGTGATGCGACGAAGGGGCTTTCTCGTGGTGGGCGTCGTGCTTGCCGCGCTGTTGGCCACCCAGCTGGTCCCCTGGGCGGCCGCTGCGGCGGACCAGGGTCGGCAGCCCTTGGTGACCCGGATGCTGCGGGCGGCGGCGGGCCTGCGGTCCACGGCCGCCGACCCCGGCGCCAGCCGCCCGGCCGGGCGCCATACCCGCCAGCTTGGGCGGCTGCACATCCCTGGCGGGCTCCACGGCGATGTGTGGGCGCATGGCAACTTCGCCTATGTCGGTACCTGGAGCGGACCGTGCCCGGGTACGGGTGTGAAGATCCTCGACGTTGCCAACGCCGCCAGCCCGCAGCTGGTGGCGACCGCCGGCGGCTACCCCAACACCTCCGCTGAGGACGTGGAGGTCCTGTCGGTGCAGACGCCGTCGTTCACCGGTGATCTGCTCGCCACCGGCCTGCAAGACTGCGGCCTAGAGGGCCAGGCCCCAGGCCGCACCGGGGTCGACCTGTGGGACGTGACCGACCCGCGCCACCCCGCGCATCTGGGGTTCTTCGATACCGGGGCTGGGGGCACCCACGAGGTCTCGCTCACCAAGCAGGTGCGCGGCGGCCGGGAGCGGGTGTTCGCGCTGGCGGCCGTGCCGTTCTCGGAGATCGCCTCGGGGGGGACGGTCGGCGACTTTCAGCTGCTGGAGGTCACCGACCCGCGCCACCCGGTCCGCACCGACGACTGGGGCGCCGGCAAGGACGGCGGGCTGCCGTTTGGGATCGCGGGGATCGGCCTGCCGGCCCCGTTCGACTGCTCCCCGCCTCCTGGACAGCAGCCACTGTGCCGCGGCCACTTCGGGGCGGTCTTCGGCCACAGCGCTTCGCCCAGCGCCGACGGCATGACCGCCTACGTCGCCTACTGGGACGCCGGCGCGGTGATCCTCGACATCGCCAACTCCGCGGCCGTCCGCCTGGTCGGCCGCACGCCCTACCCCGCGGGCAGCGAGGGCGACACCCACTCGGCGATGCCCAACGCGGCCAGGACGGTGCTGGTCACCACCGACGAGGACTTCAGCCCCGGGGAGCTGGTCGCGGCCGGCGAGCCCAAGCAGCACGGCGACACGTGGGGCTTCGCGCGGATCTGGGGGATCGCCAATCCTGCCAGCCCCCAGCATCTGAGCGACTTCGCCACGCCGCACTCACTCACCAACTCGACCTCGGGCTTCTACTCGGCTCACAACCCGCAGATCCGCGGGACCACGCTGTATCTGAGCTGGTATTCCGACGGGCTGCGGATCGTGGACATCGCCAACCCCAGCCGGCCACAGGAGGTCGGCTTCTACCGGCCCAAGCCGACGCTTGACCCGACCGGGGTTTTCGCCAGCTTCGGCCCGGCCGGCAGGCACCCGATCCCCTTCGTCTGGGGCGTGTACCCGCTCGGTGACCGGATCTTCCTGAGCGACATCAACTTCGGCCTGTACATCGTCACCCGCACCAAGTAGCCCAAGCTCTCAGAGGAGGGAAGGGCGCCGCTCGCGTGCTCCTCCCGAGGTTGATCGGTCCCGGTGAGCTCGGTCCGATGAAGCCCACCGCAATCTGGGTGAACGTGGTCCGCGGAACAGAAGGCTCGTCGGCGGTTTGCTGTTGAGGCGCGATGATGCGGTTGCGTCACCTGCATGCACATGTGTACATAGCAGCGCCATCCACGAGTGAAGGGGAGAGACATGCGGAGGGTGTTGATCGCGCTCAGCCTTGCGGCCCTGGTGCTTGCCGTGGCCGCGCTCCCGGTCGCAGCGTCAAACGACAAGCTCCTCCCCAACGAGCAGCACTTCCTGAATTCGTCCGGAACAACCTACAACGGCGGGACCAAGAGTGGGTCGGCGCTGAACATGATCGCCGTCGGCCACAACGACCTCGGCACACGCGGCTTCAACGGTGATGTCTTCGTGTACAAGCGGTTCGCGTACGTGGGACGCTGGGGCTTCTTCGACTCATCGCACCCGCAGTTCTGCCCCAGCGGCGGCGTCGCCGTCATCGACGCGCGCGACCCGGCACAGCCGGCGGTGGTCGCGAACCTGGAGGTGCCGGGCGCCTCCCACGAGGACGTCGTGGTCTACACCGCCAAATACGGCCCGCTCGCCGGCCGCGACATCGCCGCGGTCGGGCTGCAGGTCTGCGACGTCTTCCGCACCGACCCGGCGGCCGCCGGCAAGCGCGGGCTGGGCCTGTGGGATGTCACCAATCCGGCCGCGCCCCGGCTCCTGTCGGTGTTTGACACCGGCTGCTGCACGCGCGGCTTCCATGAACTGGAGGCGGGCGACCGTGACGACCTGGGCAGGACGTTCGTCTATGCGAGCCTTCCCCGCGCCGAGCAGGTCGAGTCGGACGGGGTGACGCCGCGCGACCGCGCGCATCGGGGCGACGCGTGGATCGTGGACGTAACCGATCCGACGCATCCGGTGTTCGTCTCCAGCTTCGGCATCCGCAAGGATCTCGGGCTGGACCCAGCGCTGGGGCAAGGCTGCTCCGCGACCGCGTTCGGCCACGGGATGGACCCGTCCGAGGACGGCAGGCTGCTGTTTGTCTCCTACTGGGATGCGGGCTTCATCAACCTCGACATCGCCGACCCGGGGCAGCCGCGCTTCCTCGGCCGGTTCACCTACCAGCCCAACGAGGACGGCGACGCGCACTCGACCAGCTACGACGACCAGCGCAAGCTGCTCTTCACCGCCGACGAGGACTTCTGCAAGACCAGCTTTGGCACCGGAACGCTGCCGGGCTGGGGGTACATGCGAGTCCTGGACGAGTCGGATCCAGCCCACCCGGTGCAGATCGGCGAGTTCCACACGCAGCACTCGTTCGGCCTCTCGGATCCCGGCGCGGGCGATTACGTGATTCATAACCCGCTGGTCGTCGGCACCGACATCTACCTGTCCTGGTACACCGACGGCATCCGCGTCGTCAGCACCATGGACCCGCGCAATCCGACGGAAGTGGCATACTTCGTGCCGCCGGCTGCGCAGAACCCGGTCAAGCCGGCGCAGCGCAATACGCTCACCAACACCACGCAGGTTTGGGGCGTCGCCTACGAGCCCGCGACAGAGCTCGTGTACGCAAGCGACATGAACTCCGGCCTCTGGATCCTGAAGCGGACCAAGTAGAACAGGTGCGTGGGGAGGACGGCAAACGGCCGTCCTCCCCACGGCTTCCTCCCTCCTTGCATCGTGGGTTACGGTCCGGCGCTCCTGTCGATCCGGGTGGCGTCGCCGAGGTTGGAGTTGCCCTCCAGGAACGTGAGGCTGTCGACCTCGCCGGCGTGCGGCCCGATGTACCGCAGCACGTACAGCCCGTTGCGGATGTCGGCGACGTAGATGAGCCCATCCCTGACGATCGGGTAGCTCCACATGACGACCTTGTTCGGTCCGCGGCTGAGCGCCGGGTCCTCGATCGCCACCGACGCAAGCGGCGTCGGCGAGAACCAGCCGGCCTGGGTCGGCTGGCCCGGGTCGGAGACGTCGATGGCCTGCTCGCCACCCGAGTGCCACGAGTCCAACACAAGGTTCCGCGTGAGCGTCGGGTTGTGCGAGGAGTAGCTGGTGAACTGCTCGGTGGCGGGGTCGTCGCCGGGGCTGCCCTGGAAGGGCTGGGTGTTCTGGAAGATCTTGTACTCACCGAGGATGCGCGGCCGCCTCGGCTGGGCGACGTTCCAGGTGCGCGCCCAGCCCCACGGCCAGCCGAACGACGGCGCCGTGAAGGTCCCGTAGACCTCGTCGATCGTCAGCGCGAACGGGCGCCCCGGGAACGGCAGGGCCGAGTGGCTCTCGGCACAGCCCGCCGCGGTGTGGCCGGGGCACCGTGGGCCGCTGCCCCAGGTCGGGAACGGGACAGGGGTCAGCAGGTCGTCGTTCAGCGATTCCACCACCCCAGCCGGGATCTTGTTGTTGGCCACCTTGCTGGTGTCGAGGACACCGAACCCGCCGCGCAGGTACGCAAGGTAGGTCCGCGTCCCGTCCACCGACGGCGCCATCGAGTGCAACGCAAGGTCGAAGTCGTAGTTGGCCGGGTCGGTGGCGCCGGGGAACAGCTGGTTCCAGTTGCCCCTGGCGATCTCGGTGAAGCTCCCCTGCCGCGCCCTGCTGATGTCGGTGATGATCAGGTTCGGCGCGTCCGGGTTGGCCGAGACCGTCGGGGTCGACAGCCACAGCAGCGCCCGGCCCGGATCCTCCGGGTCGATCCAGAGGTACATCTCATGCGGCAGCAGCGACGGCACGTACGTCGCGACCCGCGGCGGGTTCAGCGGATTCGCCGCCAGGTCGAAGAACCGGATGCTGAAGCGCTGGGCCGACCGCGGGCACGCGTGGATGATCCGGCTGCAGCGGAAGTACATCACCATCAGCAGCTGCTGCGCCGGCCACACGCGCAGCTCGCGTGAGGTCTGCCCGACGTTGGCGCCGGTCACGAACTCGTTGCCGAACTCACCGGCAACGGTTGGGTTCCCCGGATCGGCGATGTCCACGACAAGCACGCCCGGACGGACGTGGGTGCAGGTCCCGTCTGGATTGGTCGGTGGGAGCACCGGCGCGACCGGCCCGGTGGCATTGAAGTCGCCGCACGAGTTGGAGCCGTCGGTGCGGCTCCCGATATAGACGAAATGGTCGAAGATCGCCGGCGCAGCGTTCATCCCGCGGTCGAAGAGCGGGTTGTGGCCGACAAGCGTGAAGTTGCGCGACGTGCCCGGCGTGCCCCTCCGGCCCCCACACCGACGTCGCCGCGCACCGCGGCGGCGGGCGCGAGCACAAGCGCCAAGCAGGTCGCCGCCACAAGAAGACCGCGCTTCATTGACTCCCTCCCAGGTCGCAATCCCTCTCCGTTGCGGACACGATCCCTTCCCTCGGCGGGCGCGAGGCGTGGGGGTGGGCGACAGTTCGCCCACCCCACGCGTGCGATCGTCCGGCTAGCCGATCGAGAACTCTTGGGTCTGGGGGTTGAGGTGGCCGAGGATGCGCGCGCCGGCCAGGCGCGGGTCGCTGACCCGGAAGACGTTGAGGCCCTTGGTGATCTCCGACTCGTAGGCGAAGTTGTTGTACCAGTAGGAGGACCAGGCACCGCCGAGCTGGGTGGGAACAAGCGGCGGCGGGTCCGACCAGGCCACCGTGACCGGGTTGGCCGGGTCGGTGAACTCGGTGACCCAGGTGCCGGCCTGGTAGTTGCCGCTGACCGCCACATACCGGCCGCTGCGCAGCGGCACCACGTTGTAGTTGTGGATGGTGCAGTTCTCGGCGGCGCTCTGCGGCCGCGGCAAGGTCCACTGGCCCAGCTTGGCGCCGGTGGCGGCGTCGTAGAAGAACATGCTCTTGGTGACCGGCGGGTCGGTCGCCTCGCACTCGGGTGCGGCGCCGCCACCGGGCTCCCAGCCCAGGATGATGACCTGGCCGTCCCAGGTGAGCGTCGCGGAGTGCCAGCGGCCCAGGTGGCCGTCGACGCCGGGTTCCTGGATCGTGTACAGGAACCGCGGCTCCTCGATCGATCCACCCCCCGGCGCGCCGATGCTGAACACGTTGGTGGTGTCGGCGCTGGCGCAGACGGCCAGGTTGACGTCGCCGCGGATCACGCCCGCGTCGTGGCAGCCGGTACGCACGGTCGGGTCGGCCGGTCCAGCAAGCGCCGCACGGTTGATGAGGCTAGCGCCCGCCGGGTCGGCCAGCGGCACCGCGATGACGTCCATGAAGTCGCCCAAGGCATTCTGGCCGGCAAGATCCAGGCCCACGCCGCAGCCCGAGCTGCTGGAGTTGTTGCTGTAGACGACCAGCCGGTTCTGGGAGACGCCAGCCACGGTCAGCGTATGCGAACCGCAGGGAAGCTCCAGCGACGCGACCAGCGCCGGGTCGGCGGGATTGCTGATGTCGAAGACATGGACGCCTTCGAAGCCGGCGGGTACCGTCTGCCCGTCGCAGTCCCGGGCCTCGGCCCGCTTGGTGTTCCACGACCGGACCAGGAGGTCCTGCCAGACCGCGATGTCGCCCTGGTCGCCGTTGCAGTGCGTCCAGGAGACCAACTGCGGGTCGCCCGGCTCGGTGATGTCGATGATCCGGAACCCGTCGTAGTTGCCGTTAAAGGCGAGGTTCCCCCAGAAGGCGATGTCGGAGTTGACGGTGCGCTGGCCATCCGGCACCAGGAACGAGCCGGGCTGGGGACTGTGGCCCAGCGCCTGGATGTTGCGGGTGTGCGGCCGGGTTGCGTGATCGGCCGATGCGGGCAGCGCGGTGCCCACCACCAGCGCAAGGGCCGCGAGCAGCACGGTCCATCGGAGAGGAGATCGCACCCACCCACCTCCTTGTGGGTCCAACGACCAAGCCGTCAGCGTCGGGTGGGGGCGGGCCACGAGGACCTAGACCCGGTGCGTATGGTGACCGGGCAGAGGACACGAGCTGCTGCAATCCCACTCGGTTGGCCGTCCCAGGCGCTGTGCGTGTGGTGCACGCATGGCGGTACCGGCGGGCTGGGCCCGACCGGCGGTTACGGAACCTTGGAGCGGTTGGCTGGAGGCAGGAGGCGGATGAGCGCGTCGAGCGCTATACCCGGGAGCTGAGCTACGCAAACATGGCAAATCCGCTCGCAATCACCTGTCCTCCCCAAATGGGAACCGCCCTGTCCCAGGAGATGACCTCAGGGGTGGCGTGGCTTAGGCCGCCTCGCCGGCGGCGCTCGGCCGGACGGTGCGGCCGTAGGGGTGGCGGGTGCGGCGGTCCAGCCAGCGGGCGTGGTGACGAACCCCTGCCGGTAGGCGTCGAGGTTGTCGACGACGGCGTCCACGCCTAGTAGCGGTCCACCGGCGGCGGGGTCGCCTGCCCGGTCGCCACCTTGCCGGCGGTGGCCGCCCACGCCTGCTGCCAGCGCCCGTCCTGGTAGGTCTTCTCCAGCACGTCGTTGATGAGGTGAACTTCTTGTCGACCAGCTCGAAGGCCTCCGGGTCCTGGTTGATCAGGCCCAGCAGGATGACGTTGTCGGTGGTGACGGCCTCCACCGAGCCGTTCTTGAGCGCCTCGGCGCACTTGGAGTAGACGTCGAACTCGGTGAGCTTGGCGTCGGGGTAGTTGGTGCGGATGTTCTCGGCCGGGGTCGAGCCGGTCACCGAGCAGACCTTCTTGCCGGCGAGGTCGTCGGGGCCCTTGATGCCCAGCGGGTTGCCCTTGGTGACCATGATGTCCTGGCCGGCGACGTAGTAGGGGCCGGCGAAGTCGACCACCTGCTTGCGCTTGTCGTTGATCGTGTAGGTGGCCACCACGAAGTCGACCTTGTCCTGCTGGATGAACGGCTCGCGGTTGGCCGAGACCGACTCGACCCACTCGATGCCGCTGGGCTGGATGCCCAGCTCGCCGGCGATGATCTTGGCGATCTCGACGTCGAAGCCCTCCAGGTTGCCCTCCAGGTTCTTCTGGCCGAACAGCGGCTGGTCGAACTTGGTGCCGACCCGCACCTTGCCCGCCTGCTGGAGCCGTGCCATGGTCGAGCCCTCGGCGAAGCCCGCGCCGGCCTGGCCGCCCCCGCCGTCGTCGCCGCCGCAGGCGGCCGCCCCCAGCATCAGGGCGACCACGGTCGCCACCATCCCCCTCGCGCGTCGTGTCCGCATCATGGTCCCTCCTTGTCAGTGGCTGATGATCTTGGAGAGGAAGTCCTCTGCCCGCTCCGTCCTGGGGTTGGCGAAGAACTCCTCCGGCGGCCCCTGCTCCAGGATCTGGCCGGCGTCCATGAACACCACCCGGTTGGCGGCCGACCTGGCGAACCCCATCTCGTGGCTGATCACCATCATCGTCATGCCGGCGGCCGCCAGGTCCCGCATGACGTCCAGGACCTCGTTGATCATCTCCGGGTCCAGCGCCGAGGTCGGCTCGTCGAACAGCAGCAGCTTGGGATCCATCGCCAGCGCGCGAGCGATCGCGACCCGCTGCTGCTGGCCGCCGGAGAGCTGGGCGGGCAGCTTGTCGGCCTGGTCGGCGACGCCGACCCTTTGGAGCAGCTCGCGGGCGCGCAGCTCCGCCTGCCGCCTGGGCTGGCCGCGGACCTTGACCGGCCCGAGGGTGACGTTGTCCAGCACGCTCATGTGGGCGAACAGGTTGAACTGCTGGAAGACCATGCCGACATCGGAGCGGAGCCGGGCCAGCTCCCTGCCCTCGGCCGGCAGCGGGCGGCCATCCAGCCGGATGCTGCCGCTGTCGATCGGCTCCAGCCGGTTGATGGTGCGGCACAGCGTCGACTTCCCGGAGCCGGACGGGCCGACCACCACCACCACCTCCCCAGCAGCCACGCTCAGGTCCACGTCCTGGAGCACATGCAGCTCACCGAACCACTTGTTGACCCGCTCCAGCTCCAGCAGAGGCGCACCTGCCGCCATCTCCTCGGCCCTCCCACCGTTTTGTGCAGAGGGCCAGGATGATCCCTAGCATCGCCGCTCGCCACAACCCCGCAAGGCCCGATCGGCAGTCTTTCGGGCAGGATTCCCGGCCGGGCGGGCTGCAACCAGAGAGGAGCCGAGTTGATTGACCGATACGAGCAGTTCGCCAGCCTGCAGCTCGAGCGGCCGGCGCCGGGGGTGCTGCGCATGGTGATGAGCAGCCCGGGCCGGCTCAACGCCGCCGACGCGGACATGCACCGCGACCTCGCCGAGGTCTGGCGCGCGATCGACCGCGACCCGGAGGTGCGGGCGGTGATCGTCCGCGGCGCCGGCGATGCCTTCTCCGCCGGCGGCGACCTGGACCTGGTCGCCGACATGGCCGACGACTATACGCTGCGCGTCCGCGTGCTCCGGGAGGCCCGCGACCTCGTCTACAACCTGCTCAACTGCTCCAAGCCGGTGGTGTCGGCGATGGCCGGCCCGGCGGTCGGCGCCGGGCTGGTGGTCGGGCTGCTGGCCGACGTGTCGATCGCGGCCCGCTCGGCCCGCATCATCGACGGGCACACCCGACTGGGCGTCGCCGCCGGGGACCACGCCGCGATCGTCTGGCCCCTGCTCTGCGGCATGGCAAAGAGCAAGTACCACCTGTTGCTGTGCGAGCCGGTGTCCGGCGAAGAGGCGGAGCGGATCGGCCTGGTGTCGCGCTGCGTCGACGACGCCGAGCTCCACGACGTCGCCCTCGACGTCGCCCGACGGCTCGCCGGCGGCTCCCAGAGCGCCATCCGCTGGACCAAGTACGCCCTGAACAACTGGCTGCGCATGGCCGGCCCGGTGTTCGACACCTCGCTGGCGCTGGAGTTCATAGGGTTCGCCGGCCCGGACGTGCGCGAGGGCGTCGCCGCGTTCCGCGAGAAGCGCCAGCCCCGCTTCACCGGCCCGGCGTCGGAGTAGGCCCCCGATCCTCCGGGGGCACCCCTTCGGAGCTCCCCGGTGGATCAGGCTCCTCCGGCCGCGGCCAGCGCGGTGAGGTCCGGGGCCTGCGGGACCGGCCGGAGGTCCGGCCGGCGCACCGCGCCCCGGGTGACCCCGCGCGCGATGATGGCCGGCTCGCGACCGCCGACGTCGACCACCCACAGGTCGAACGGCCCCTCGCAGCCGCCCTCGGCGACCAGCACCCGGCTGTTGTCCAGCCAGCCGACCGCGCTGGTCGGCCGCTGCGCGGAGGGCAGCAGCGGCCGGCCCTGGCCGCCGTCCAGCCCCGACAGGTCGGCGCGGCGGTCGTCGCAGCCGCCACCGGTGTCGATCGCGAGCTGGGTGCCTGCCTTGTCCCGTCGGGGCACGATGGCCAGCACGTCGCGCCGGCCGGCCCACGCCGGGGCGAGCGGCTCGGCCGCGGTCAGCGAGTAGATGTCCACCCGGCGGCTGCCGTCGGGCAGCCTCGACCCGTAGTACAGCGCCTTGCCGCCGGCCGAGAACGCCAGCGGACCGAACCTGGCCTGGCCGCCGGCGACCTTCACGGCGCCGGTGGCGGTGTTGCTGGAGACCCAGACCTCGGCGGTGCCGTCGCGCTGGACCGCGAACGCCAGCGCGCGCCCCGACGGATGGGCGGCCACCGCCTGGTAGCTCGCGCCCCGCAGCGGGGTCAGCTCGCGCTGGTCGATCGAGCCGAGCGCGGCCAGCTCGAGGTTCAGGCCGCCGGGGGAGACGAAGGCCAGCGCGTTCCCGGCCGGTCCCAGCCAGGTCAGCGACACCGGCTGGATGCCCAGCCCCGGCCGCCACACCCGGGCGCCGACGCCCCGGACCTCGAGCCCGTCCAGCACCACCCGGTCGCCGCGTGGGCCCCACAGGAACGGTCCCGGCCGGCGTACCTCGAACAGGCACCAGAGCCGGCGACCGTCGGCGGACGCGGCCCACGCCCGGCCGGCGGCCACGAACGCCACCGGCGCGGAGTTCGGCGAGGGGGCGTCGCGCGCACAGCCGTCCGGCAGCGCACCGGCCGCCGCCAGCCCCGCCCCCGTGTCCGGCGGGCCGCTCAGGGTGGCGCCCCGCTGCGAGCACGCCACCGTGAGCACCGCGAGGGCGGCCAGCAAGATGCTGCGGGCCCGAAGCGACCGTCGCATGGGCATGCTAAAGCGTCCTCCCCCCAGTTCCGGTCAACTGGTGGTTCGGAGCATGATCCCACTCAAGGCGGCATACTCGCGAGACGGCAGGCCAGACGCGGTGTCAGGAGGCCCCGCAGAAGCCGACCCGCTCGCGCCGGTCGACCGGGTAGCATGCGGCTCCGATGGATGCCGATCGCCTGCGCAGCGCCGTCGACTGGCGCGACGGCCGCCTGGAGGTCGTGGACCAGACGCTGCTGCCCGGGCAGTTTCGCGTGGTGGAGCTGGCCACGGTCGCCGAGGTGGTGGACGCGCTGCGCCGGCTGGTGGTGCGCGGGGCGCCCGCCATCGGCGTCGCCGCCGCCTTCGGGGTGGTCCTGGGCCTCGACCCGGCCGTCCAGGACGATCCCGACGACCTGGCCGAGGCGCGGGCGGCCCTGCACCGCGCGGCCGTGGACCTGGAGGCGGCCAGGCCGACGGCGGTGAACCTGCGCTGGGCCACGCGCCGGGTGGTGGCGGCCACGACCGCGGCCGACGGGGCCGGGGAGCTGCGCCGGCTCGCCCTCGCCGAGGCCCAGCGGATCCTGGAGGAGGACCGCGCCGCCTGCCGGCGGATCGGCGAGGCCGGCCGGGTCGAGCTGGCCTCGCGGCGGCGGCTGCTGACACACTGCAACACCGGGCGGCTGGCCACCGCCGGGCTCGGCACCGCCCTGGCGGTGGTGTACGCCAAGGCGGCGGCGGGGGAGCCGGTCGAGGTGCTCGCCTCCGAGACCAGGCCGCTGCTCCAGGGCGCGCGCCTCACCGCCTGGGAGCTGGTCGACGCCGGCATCCCGGTGACCGTGCTCGCCGACACCGCGGCCGGGGCCGCCCTGGCGGGCGGCCTGGTCGACGGCGTCCTCGTCGGCTGCGACCGGGTCGCCCGCAACGGCGACACCGCCAACAAGATCGGCACCTACGCGCTGGCCGTCCTGGCGCACGCCAACCGGGTGCCGTTCTACGTGGTCGGGCCGCTCTCCTCGTTCGACCCGGAGGCGGCCGACGGCTCGCGGGTCGTCATCGAGCAGCGTCCGGCCGCCGAGGTCAGCACCGTGGCAGGCTCCCGGCTGGCCCCCGAGGGGGCCGGCGTCTGGAACCCCGCCTTCGACGTCACCCCCGCGGCGCTGGTGACCGCGTTCATCACCGACGCCGGCGTGCTCCGCCCGCCGTTCGGGACCTCGATCCCCGCGGCCCTGGCCGCGGGGGAGCGGGAGCGGCCGCTCAGGTGACCGGGTGGGCCCGCAGCCAGCCGGCGGCGACCCCGCCCGGCGGCTGGTCGTCCACCGCGACCTGCCGGTTGAGCCCGGTCAGCTCGGCGGTGGTGAGCTGGGCGCTGACGGCGTCCAGCAGCCGCACCAGCCCCGGCCCGTAGCGGTCGACGACCTGCCGGCGCACCACCGGGACCACGTGGCCGATCTGGCTGGCGTCGGTGGTCTCGATCATGCCCACGTCGATCTCGCCGGTCTCCAGGGCGTCGGCGGTGACCCGGCGGGACGGCATCGCCTGGAAGCGCGCGAACTCCAGGCCGTAGCGGTCCCGCAGGCCCTTCAGGCAGAGGGGGCGGTCGCGGCACTCCGGGGGACCGCCGAAGGTGAGCCGCCCGGCCAGCGGCGCCAGGTCGCTGATCCGCTTCAGCCCGCGCCGCCGGGCCAGGTCGCCGGTGACGACGAAGCCGTTGCGGTCCTCGGCCGGCGCAAAGGCCGCCACGCTGACCCCGCGGGTGGCGAACGCCTGCCGGAGCCGGGCATGGGTCGTGTCGGGGTCGCCGGAGGGCGCCAGGCCGCCAGGGTCGATGAAGGTCAGCGCCGTCCCCAGGTACTCGGGGACCAGGTCGACCTTGCCCTGTTCGAGGGCGGGCTCCACGACCTCGCGGGCGCCCAGCCGCGCCACCAGCTCCACCGGGTAGCCGCGCGCGCGGAGGGCCTGCCCGTACAGCTCAGCGAGGATCTCGCTCTCGGGGAAGTCGAAGGAGGCGACCACGATGGACGGCCTCCGCGGGTCCTGGGGCGGCGGCTCGGGCTCCCGCGAGCAGCCGGCGACCACGGCGATGACCAGGGCAAGCGCGAGGGTCGGCATGACCGGGACGGCGACACGACGCATGCCCACCCTCCTGTCTGGCCGTGTTCGTCCAGGTTACACTGGCCCGCGAGCCGCACCGCGTGGCGATCGTCCGGACCCCCGGGGGGAGCTCCTCGCTGTGGAACCCACGCTGCGGCACCCACCCGCCGTCACCGAGCCGGCGCCAGCGCGTTCGGCGCGGGTCGCGCCGGGACGCCGCCGGCGGCGGCCGTCGGGCGAGGCGCCGCCGCTGCCGCGCTCCCTGCACACCAGCGGCCGCTGGTGGCTGGTCGGGACCGGCCTGGTGCTGGTGCTCTGGACCGTCATCCTCAGCAACCTGACCACCAGGCTCGCCGTCATCGACTTCGACCAGGCCATGGTCCAGCAGGTCGCCGAGCTCCGCACCGCCGCCCTGACCGACGTCATGCAGGCCGTGCACGCCCTCGGCTCGCGCTGGACGATCCGCGTCCTGTACTGGATCACCGTGATCGTGCTGCTGGTCTTCCGCCGCTTCCGGCACCTGTTCGTGTTCATCGGCGCCACGCTGGTGGTGATCGCGGTCCACGCCGTCCTCGTGTTCGTGTTCGTGCGGCCGCGCCCGTACGGCGTGGAGATCCTCGGCGACTGGACCGGCTTTGCCCACCCGTCCCGGCCGGTCGCGGTGCTCACCGCCACGCTGATGAGCATGCTGTACTCCCTGGCGCCGCAGGGCCGCATCCGCCAGCTCGGCAAGCTGGCGATCGGCGTGCTGGTCGGGGCGCTGTCGGTCGCCGTGATGTACCTGGCCGTCAACTCGCCGACCGACGTCGTCATCGGCGCCATCATCGGGGTGACCATCCCGCTGGTCGCCTTCCGGCTGCTCGCCCCCAACGAGGTGTTCCCGGTCACCTACCGCCGCGGCAGCGCCGCCCACCTGGACATCGGCGGTGCCCGCGGCCAAGCCATCCACCACGCCCTCGCGGACCAGCTCGGCGTCCAGGTGCTGGAAGTCAAGCCGTTCGGGCTGTCGGGCTCCGCCGGCTCCACGCCGATGCGCGTCCGCGTCAAGGGCGACCCCGACACCTGGCTGTTCGCCAAGCTCTACGCCGGCAGCCACCTGCGCGCGGACCGCTGGTACAAGCTCGGCCGGACCCTGCTGTACGGCCGGCTGGAGGACGAGAAGCCCTTCAACACCGTCCGCCGGCTGGTGCAGCAGGAGGACTACGCCCTTCGCCTGATGTACGGCGCCGGGGTGCGCAGCCCGGAGCCGTTCGGCGTGGTCGAGATCACCCCGGAACGCGAGTACATCGTGGTCACCGAGTTCTTCGACGGCGCCGTCGAGATCGGCGACGCCGAGGTGGACGACGCCATCATCGACGACGGCCTGCGCATCATCCGGCGGCTGTGGGACACGGGCCTGGCCCACCGCGACGTCAAGCCGGCCAACCTGCTGGTGCGCGAGGGCCGGGTCCACATGATCGACGTGTTCTTCGCCGAGGTCCGGCCGAGCCCCTGGCGGCAGGCCGTCGACCTGGCCAACATGATGCTGGTGCTCGCCACCCGCTCCAGCGCGCAGCGGGTCTACGAGCGGGCCAAGCTGGTGTTCCGCGACGACGAGATCGCCGAGGCGTTCGCCGCCACCCGCGGGATCACCATGCCGTCGCAGCTCCGGCGGATGATGCGCGAGCAGGGACGGGACCTGCACGCCGAGTTCCTGCGCCTGCTCCCGGAGCGGCCGGCGCCGATCGCGGTCCAGCACTGGAGCGTCCGCCGGATCGGCCTGATGGTCGGGGTGGTGCTGCTGGTCCTGCTCGCCGTGCTGCTGGCGGCCAGCTACCTCAAGTCGGCCGGGCTGCTATGAGGCGCCGGCTGCTGATCGCCCTGGTGGTGCTGCTGGCGGGCTGCGCGATCGGTGCACCCGGCGAGCAGGACGCCGGGGGCTTCGCGGTGTCCCGCCAGCCGGTGTGCGAGTTCCGGGGGAACGTCCGGGTCCCGCTGCTGGTGCTCATGGCCCAGGCGGTGCCGACCGCCAGCCAGCTCCCCTGCGTGGACCTGGACAACCTGACGGCCGAGTGGAGCGTGAGCGACGTGTTCGTCCGCAACGGCCGGGCCCGGTTCGCGCTGGACTCCATCCACCAGCTCGACCACCACGCCGTCGTGGTCGTCCTGGAGCGCACCTGCAGGTTCGGCAAGGTCACCAGGGTGCCGTCCGACCACCCCGGCATCCAGCGCTACCAGGAGGTCACCGAGATCCGCCCCGGCCGAGAGTTCCGCGGCGCCATCTACTACCTGTTCCGCGGCGGCTGCGTCACCTACCGGCTCGACCTCCGCGGCGGCGAGCAGGCCCGCCCGGTCGGCGACGTGGTCCTTGCGCTCGGCTTCGTCGGCAGGGACGCGGTCGCCGCGGCGATCCGGGACGACTCCGAGGGCCGGCTCTCGCTCGACCCGCCGGCCGGCCGGCGGTAGCCCCGATGGCCACTCCCCAGACCCGCGACCCGGCCACGCCGGCCGGCACCGGCCTGCCCGGCCGCGAGGCCGGACGCCTGGCGTGGGCGCTGCCACACCACCCCGGCGACGCGGTCAGGCTGGTGGCCGCGGTGGCCGTCCTGGCCGCCAGCACCGCGGTGGTCCAGACCGACCGGGTCGGGTTGCTGGAGACCGACGTGTTCCGGCTCATCAACGACCTGCCGACGATGCTGTTCCCGCTGGTCTGGGTGGTCATGCAGGCCGGCAACCTGCTGGCGGGCATGGCGGTGGCGGCGGTGGCGGCCGCCACCCGCCGCTTCTGGCTGGCCGCCAACCTGGCCGTCGCCAGCGCGGTCGCGTGGCTGCTGGCCCTGGTCGTCAAGGGGCTGATCGGGCGGGGACGGCCGCCCGACCTGCTGGACGAGTACAAGATCCGCGGGTCGGCGGCCGGCGGGCTCGGCTACGTGTCCGGCCACGCCGCGGTGGCCGTCGCCATCGCCACCATCGCCAGCCCCTACCTGGGCAGGCGGGCACGCCGGGTCGTCTGGACGATCGCCTTCCTCACCTGCGCGTCGCGGGTCTACGTCGGCGCCCACCTGCCCCTGGACGTCGTCGGCGGCGCCGCGCTCGGCTGGGGGGTCGGGGCGCTCGTCCACCTGCTGCTCGGCGCGCCCGGCGGGCGCCCGGGCGCCGGCACCGTCACCAGGGCGCTGGCCAGGTACGGCATCCACACTGTCGAGGTGGCGCCGCTCGGCGGGCGCGACGCTCGCCGCGCGGCCCGCTTCCGGGCCGTCACCGCCGCCGGCGAGCCGCTGTTCGTCAAGCTGGTCCCGCGCGAGCGGCGCGACGGCGACCTCGCCTACCGGGTCTGGCGGCTGTTGACCAGGAAGGGCGGGAGCGACCAGGGCCGCCCGGCGATCGACCCGGCCGACCAGCAGGTCGAGCGGGAGGCCTACCTCGGCCTGCTCGCCGCCGCGGCCGGCGTGCGGGTCCCGAGGGTGGTGCTGGCCGGCAGGTACGGCAGCGGGTCCGGGCTGCTGGTGCAGCGCCTGCTCCCCGGCCGCTCGCTGGAGGAGCGCGACCCCGCGGAGGTCGCCGACGCGACCCTGGCGGCCACCTGGAGGGAGGTCGCCCGGCTTCACCAGGCCGGTATCGCCCACGGCGACCTCGGCAGGCACAGCGTGGTCGTGGACGACGACGGCCAGCCCTGGCTGGTCGACTTCGACCATGCCGGCGCCGCCGCCTCCGAACGCGCCCGCCAGGCCGACCTGGTGGAGCTGCTGGTCGGCCTGGCGACCCGGTTCGGCGCCGCGCGGGCCGCGGCCGGCGCTAGCGCCGCCGCTGGCCGCGAGCGGCTCGCCGCGGCGCTGGCGGCGACGCCCCCCTCCGCCCTCACCCGGGGCGGCCGGGCCGAGCTGCGCACCCATCCGGACCTCCGGGACGAGCTGGCCCGCCTGCTCGCCCCGACCCCCGACAGGGAGCCCCGATGAGCGCCACGCCCGCCGCGGAACCCCGCCGCCGCGTCGTCTACACCCGCCGGTGGAGCGACCTGATCCGCCTCGGCGGCGGCATCGCCGTGCTCCTGCTCGCCTCGGCGGGAGTCCACTCCGACCGCGTCGACGGGCCGGAGCGTGCCGTGTTCCGGGCGGTCAACGACCTGCCCCTGCCCGGCTGGCTGTACCCGGCGATCTGGCTGCTGATGCAGGGCGGCAACATCGGCGCCGTGCCCGCGGTGGCGCTGCTCGCCGTCGCCACCCGCCGGCTGCGCATGGCCCTGGACATGGCGCTGGCCGGCGGGGCCATCTACCTCGTCGCCAAGCTCGTCAAGGAGGTCATCCAGCGCGGCCGGCCCCAGACCCTGCTGGACGACGTGCACATCCTCGGCGAGGCGGCAAGAGGGCTCGGCTTCGTCTCCGGGCACTCGGCGGTGGCGATCGCCCTGGCCGCGGTCGCCGCCCCCTACCTGCCCCGCTGGGGCGGCCGGCTCGTCTGGTCGCTGGCGGTGACCGTGGTGGTCGCCCGCGTGTACGTCGGCGCGCACCTGCCGCTGGACGTCATCGGCGGCGCGGCCCTCGGCTACGCGGCCGCCGCCCTCGTCCACCTGGCGCTCGGCGTCCCCACCGAGGCCGAGGCCGAGCCCCAGCCGGCCGCCCAACCCCGACCCCAACCCGAGCCCGGCTAGCGCCGGGCGGGCCAGGAGCGGAACGCGGCCACCAGCCGGCTCATGGTGGCGTCCGGGATCGCCCCGGGGGCGAGGCGGCCGGCGACCCGGATCGTCGTCCGGAGCTGCTCGAGATAGGCCGCGCAGCCGTCGCAGTCGCGCAGGTGCGCGTCGAAGCGAGCCCGCGCCTTCGGGCCCAGGGCGTCGTCGAGGTAGTCGGTGACCAGCTCGACGACCTCCCGGCAGCCGGCGCGCACCGCCTCAGGCCTCGACCTTCTGGCCCTTGCCGATCACCACCACGCCGCCCTCGGTGCGCTTGAAGCGGGCGGCGTCGGCCTCGGCGTCCACGCCGATCCTGGCGCCCTCCGGGACGGCCACGTTCTTGTCGACGATCGCGTTGCGGACCACCGCGCCCGGGCCGACCTGCACGTCGTGCATCAGCACCGACCCCTCCACCAGCGCCCCCACATGGACCTTGACCCGTGGCGACAGGATGGAGCGGCGCACCGTCCCACCCGAGACGATCACCCCGGCGCACACCATCGAGTCCAGCGCACGCCCGATGCGGCCCTCGCCGTCCTCGAACACGAACTTGGCCGGCGGCAGCGGGTCGAGCCAGGTCAGGATCGGCCACTTGTAGTTGTAGAGGTTGAAGACCGGGTGCACCGAGATCAGATCCATGTGCGCGTCGTAGTAGGCGTCCAAGGTGCCGACGTCGCGCCAGTAGCCGCAGTCGCGGTCGGTCGCCCCCGGCACCTGGTTGTCGGCGAAGTCGTAGACCTCCGCCTCGCCGCGCTCCACCAGCATCGGGATGATGTCGCCGCCCAGGTCGTGGTTGGAGTCCTCGTCCTTGGCGTCGACCGAGACCGCCTCGATCAGGGTGTCGGCGCGGAACACGTAGTTGCCCATCGACGCGAACACCTGGTCGGGCGCGTCCGGCAGCCCCTGGGGGTCGGTGGGCTTCTCCCGGAAGGCGCTGATCGCCCGGCCGTCGTCGGCGACCTCGATGACCCCGAACTGGTCGGCCTGCTCGATCGGCGCGCGGATCCCCGCCACCGTCACCCCGGCCCCCGAGGCGACGTGCTGCTCGACCATCTGGCGGGGGTCCATGCGGTAGATGTGGTCGGCGCCGAACACGATCACGTACTCGGGCCGCTCGTCGTAGACCAGGTTCAAGCTCTGGAAGATCGCGTCTGATGAGCCTGCATACCAGCGCGGCCCGCGGCGCATCTGCGCCGGCACCGGGGTGACATAGTTGCCCAGCAGCGGCGACATCCGCCAGGTGGTGGCCAGATGGCGGTCCAGGCTGTGGCTCTTGTACTGGGTGAGCACCACGATCTTGAGGTAGCCGCCGTTGACCAGGTTGGAGAGGACGAAGTCGACCAGCCGGTAGTCGCCGCCGAACGGCACCGCCGGCTTGGCGCGGTCGGCGGTCAGCGGCGCCAGCCGCTTGCCCTCGCCCCCGGCCAGGACCATCGCGAACACGTGCGGGTGCGGCGCCATGCCCCAAGCCTACCCGGGTGCCGTGTGCGCGTCTGCCCTCACTGCCTGCTTGGGGAGTTGCTAGCGGATCTGGCCGCGAATCTCCCCGCCGGGGAAGTCCCCAGGGCCCGTATTGACCGGCGCCACCCCGTCGTTGGTGTGCACGTTGACATAGGTGGCGCCGCTGCCCAGCGCGGCCAGCACCGCCGCCAGGTCGGCCCAGCCGCAGCCGTTGCCGGGGTCGGGGGCGGTGATGGTCCCCTCCGCCAGCGTCCCATTCACGGTCCCCCGGGCGGGAGCGCCCGTGAACAGGGTGACACCGACCGGGCCGTTGACCCCAACACCGCCGCAGTGGATGTGGGCGGCGGCGGCGTTGTCGAGGTTGGCGACGTTGACCTTGAACCGCAGCGCCGTCCCGTCGGCGTGGAGCTTGAAGGTCGCCACCCCCACGGCCTGGGTGTCGCGCGCCGGGACCTCCTGGTCGCCGGCGAGGGTGGCCACGAAGTTGTCGCCGGCCAAGGCCGATGGCGTCAGTGCCAGCAGCGCCAACGCCAGCATGCCGATGAGCACGCTTGTCCTGCGCATCGTTCCTCCTTCCCGGGCGCCCGACCGGTGGGCGGAGCGGCCGTTGCGACAGGGACGGAACCAACCGTCCCGCTCGGCTATCGTTGCCCGGCCGCCAAGGCGTCCACCAGCCCGCTGCCGTAGAAGTTGGTGTGGCCCTGGCCGCCGGTGCACCGCTTGGGAGCGGCGAGGGGGTCCTGTTGCTCCTCGCAGACCATGGGCATGGCCGTGGTCTGCATGCCGGCGATCACCGCCAGCGGCGGCAGGCTGGGATGGGCCGCGCGGATCAGGGCGGCCACCCCCGCCGCGTGCGGCGCGGCCATGGAGGTGCCCTGGATCCAGCCGTACAGGGCGCAGACCGTCTGGCCGCCGACCGGTGCGCAGTCCTCCACCAGCCGCCGCAGCGTGGTGTTGAGCGGCGGTGCCTGCGCGCCCCAGGCGTTCAGCACCCGTCCGAAGGGGTTGGGGGCCTGCCCCGAGGACCCGCCTGGTGCCGTCGCGTCCACCACGGCGTTGCCGAAGTTGGAGTAGAACGACAGGATCCCTTGCGGCCCGATGGCCGAGACGGTGGCCACCCCGGGCAGCTCCTGCGGCAGCACCACGCACTGGTTGCCGACGTCGCGGGTCACCGCGGCGCCGGGCGGGAAGTCGGGGCTGAGCTCGTCGGTCTCCGGATGGGCCAGGTCGGTGGCCTCGTTGCCGGCCGCGGCCACCACTACTACGCCATGCTGGGTGGCGTAGCGGGTGGCGCGGGAGATGGCCTTGACGATGGCGCGCTGGTCGGCCTGGTTGCGGCAGTTGAACAGGAACGGGTCGGCGAACAGGCTCATGTTGGCCACGTCAAGGCCCTTGTCGCCGGCGTAGATG
>WNFV01006473.1_pt1 | contig 22124 bp, 24 predicted proteins | sample 5400101 | NCBI WGS metagenome assembly WNFV01 (sample SAMN13153361, study PRJNA577476) | soil metagenome | isolation source: 115 cm soil or saprolite under grassland replicate 1 | place: USA:California | collected 2016-06-15 | reverse complement strand
TCACCTGGCAGCCCAAGGATGACCGGTCCGCCATCGCGACCATGAGCTATGGCGGTGTGACGGCCTCGGCCACGTTCATGTTCGACGATCGCGGCCGGCTCACGGATATGACGGCGGAGCGCTTCGACACCGCCAAGAAAGCGATTCTTCCGTGGTCGACACCGATCACCGACTACGCCGAGTTCGGAGGCATCAAGGTCCCCGTGGAAGGGGCTGGGGTCTGGTACTACGACACCGGCCAGTTCCCGTACATCCGCCTGCGCGTGACCGACCTCGAGTACAACCGACCGGAGCGCTATTAGCGTGGTCCGAGGCGCTCCTGTGCCTGATGCAGCTCTTCGACCCGCGCCACCGTCAGAGGCAGAACGTGGCGCACAGCTCCCGGACGGCGGAACCGTCTTGATGCAACGACGGGCACCCGTCTCGCCTGGGAAGGTCGACCCGGTTCGGATCAGGCCGCCGGGATCAGCCGGAACCGGCGTGTCTGGGGAGCTCCGCCTCGATCGCCGCATCTGGGGCGTCGGGAGCGGCATCGAAGTACGGGCGAGTGACGCGAACCTCGGTCATGTACTTCCGGAGCACCGGGACGGCCTCCGCCGGTGCGGGCTCGACGACCCGGTACCGTTCGGCGCGCGCCCCGCGGGCCAGGGTCACCTCGCCAGCAGCCCGGGCGTTCCTCACCCAGTTGGCCGGGCCGTACCCGGCCACCAGCCACCGAGCGCCGCCCACCTCCATCACGTCCACCGGGGTCGAGTGGAGCCGCCCCGTCTTCATTCCGGGGACCGTCAAGATGTGCCGGTACGAAGCGCCGATCCCGAGCCGGGTCATGGCCCGGAACATCCGGTTGATCAGCCTGGTGCCGGGACCCAGGGTGTAGGTCTTGGCCACGTCCCTACGGCAGCCTCACGTACCCGTGCCGGGCCTTCCACAGGAAGTACTTCTCGAAGGCGATCTTGGCGGCGTGGGACTGGGGGCCGGGGATCATCACCACGCGCTTGCGGGGCGGGAGCATCTTGTCGGCCAGGATCACCACCCCGTTGTTCCCGGCGTCCAGGATGCATACCGCGGGGATGTCGGCGAAGTTCTCCTCCTTGGTCGGCTCCTGGCCCCGGATCTGGGAGGCGATGTTCGCCGCGGCCACCCGGGCCATGGTCTCGGCGGGGAACCCCGTCTTGGGCACCCCCACCGCGTTCGCCGTGACCCATGGCGCGTTCACGGCGGCGGCGATGCCCACCGCGTAGATGTTCGGATACCCGAGCGTCTGGTAGGTGTCCTTCACGTCGATGAACCCTTTGGGGTTTCCGAGGCCCGAGGCCTTGACCACGTCGGCCCCGATGAACGGCGGGACCACCATCGCGTAGCGGAAGGGGAGCTTCCGCCTGTCGGTCAGGCGCACCTCGCCGGGGACGACCTCCTCCATGGCCTCGTCCCAGATGGCGTCGATCTTCTGCCGGCGGAAGAACATTCCGAGGAGCTTCTCCCCGCCGGGCAGCCCCCCGATCCCGAAGTGCCCGGGGAACGGCTCGGCGCTGACGTAGGCGACCGGTACCCGGAGCCGCTGCTTCTTCAGGTGGTAGGCCACGTTGAACACGAACTCGTAGGCCGCCCCGAAGCAGGCCGCTCCCTGGGTCGCCCCGATGACCACCGGACCGGGCTCGTTCAGGAACCGGGCCCAGCCCTGGGCAGCGTCGACCGCCCCCTGCAGGGAGGTGATCGAGTAGGCGTTGCCGCCGGGACCGAGCCCGGGGATCACGCCGAAGTCGTTCAGGTACCCGGTCGCGATCACCAGGTAGTCGTAGCCGTGGACGCCCTGGGAGGTCTCCACCTTCTGGGCCGGGGGGTCGATCTTGGTGGCCTCGGCGTGGACGAACTCCACCCCGTGTGCCTCGAACGTCTTCGCCAGGGGGAAGGCCACGTCCCTGGCCTTGCGCTTGCCGAAGGGGATCCAGATCAAGGACGGGTTGAACTGGAAGTGATCGGCCTTCGACACGACAGTGACGTCCACGTCGTTCCCGAGCTCGTGCTTCATGCTGATCGCAGCGGTGAGCCCGGCGAAATTGCCTCCTAGGACCAGTACCTTCTTTTTCGACATCGCCCTACCTCCTTCGATCGGTTTCCATCCTAGGGACCTACCTGTCGCACCGGATGGACCGTCTTTCAGTCACCGTCGCCGTCCGGCTCGATGGTCCCGAAACGTCCGGGCCTTTCGGCCCACTTCCTGGGGCATCCCGACCCTATCTCAGGCGTTCCAAGAGACTGACGATGACTGAGCCCGGGCACAACGGAGAACCCGTTCGGGATTTGGCGCGGCTAGCGCGTCGATTGGGCGCGAGCTGAGGCGGGGCGCGGAGGAGAGGTGGCGTCGTGCGACGGACGACGCTGAAAAGAGGCTTTGGGAACCAACATAGGAACGGATTCGAGACCAACAGAGGTGATCGCATGACTCGCATGACTGGCATGAAGGACGCGCTGCGGGCCCGCCGACCATCGTCGCCGATCACGCCGGGGAAAGTGGCTGCCCAACCGCAACAGGGCCCTGCTCATTCCATGGCAGGCATGAGGTGGGCCGCGTACGGCGCGTGCGCGCTTGCGTTCGGGCACGCGGGCGTCAGCGCGTACTGGGCCCTCGGCGGCACCGGCGGGCTCGACACCGTCGGAGGGTTCGCGGAGCGGTGGGCCCGCTCCCCGAGCACGGCCACTCTCATCATCGTCTGGGCGACGGTCGTGCTGAAGGTGCTCGGTGGTTTCCTGGCGCTCGCCCTGGTGCGGCCCTTCGGAGCGAGGGTGCCTCGCCCGTTGGTGCTGCTCGCCGGGACTGCCGCAGCCGCCCTCCTGATCCTTTATGGGGGAGTTATGGTCCTCGCGGCGATCCTGGTCGAGACCGGTGCGGTGCACCCGGCCGCCCCCATCGACTGGAGGGGGCTGCGTTGGCACCTCGGATTGTGGGACCTGTGGTTCCTGATCTGGGGCGTCCTTCTCGGGATCGCCGTCTGGTCCTTCCACCGAGCCGGGCGATGCGCTCCCAACCCCCTCGGCAATGACGGCTGAAGAAAGACGAAGCAATCGCTTGCAGACTGCCCGTTTGGAGCCGGCCTCATCCTTCGGGACCGACCTCCGGCGAGCCGGGCCACTCAATGGACGCGGCTCGCGACTGGTTGCTCTGTGGTCGCTGCGAGGTCCAATAACGACCAAAGAGGACCGCAAGGGACCAAAGACAAGGGGCGAGGTGAAGGCCTCTTCCGTCTATTCATCGAGGTCATCGGGGGTTCCGTTCGCGGACTCATAATCCGCTGCTCGATAGCAGTTGGTCCTGGCGGTGAGCGGCCCAAGAGGGCCTTGTCGGTTGTGCGACACCCCGCCGACACGAACCAGGCGGAGCGCTTCAGACTGGCGCCACGACCTCCGCGCCAGTAGCTGTCGCCGCATTCGCAAGGCGGGCGTCATAGGCACACATAGCTCCGAGATCTTTGCCGAGCGAGAGGGCCGTGGCGAGGTGTATGGCATCGAGCGTCCGCAGTTCGGTCGGCTCGATTACGGCAGCCCCCTGAACCACCTCGTCATCGAGCTCCACCAGGGCAACCCGAGAAAGGGCCGTCCGGGCCCGCCGAACCGCGCGGCCCCCGATCCGTCTCGCCACCCGTTCCACCTCGACCCGAGCGAGCACGCTCGACACCCGCTCGGGCCACGATCGAAGGAGCTCGCGAAGAGCCTTCGTCTCGGGCTCGGGAGTTACGAGCTTCACGATGGCCGAGGAGTCGAGGTACAGGAGTTGCCCGCCCACAGACTAAGCGCGGTCATCGCGAAGATCCCGAAGGGCGTCCGTCCCCTTGGTGGTGACCGGACCCTTCGGAGGGGCCAGGTCGAGGAGGTCTCCTTCGGGAGGTCTCGCCCGTCCGGAAGCCACCAGCTTCCTTAGGGCGGAGCCCAACTCATCGACCGGGCCAAGGACCGCCACCGGCTTGCCTCGCTCCGTCACCTGAAGACGCTCGCCCCGCGCCACCCGCCGAAGGTACCGGGAGAGGTTCTGCCGCAGCTCTCGTACGCCCACTCGGTCGGTAGCCATGTGTACACACACTGTAGCATCTTTGGCCAAACTTTTGCCCCACTGAGCCAATCTGAGGTGATCTCACAGAACCTCACAAGCCCTGTGAGCAGCGAAGATGCTCCAATATAACCCGGATCGGCAGAGCTCATAACCCAGAGGTCGACAGTTCAAATCTGTCCCCCGGGACGACAGAAAGTGCAGGTCAGAAGGGGTGTCCGAGCGGACACCCTCCTGTCATTTCGTTTGCCCAATAACCCAGAGGTCCCCCGGCCTCTCCCCGGGTGGAAAAGGCGCAGGCGTATGAAATCCCCGGTGGGCTCCCGCTCTGGGCGAGAGTGTCCGGAACCGGCCGGAGGTGACTCCAAAACGCATGTCGCGGCCGTGCCGCTCCCCTTTGAGCTGGCCGTCCCCCCGGCCGGAACCGGGCCGGCGGAAGCGACTTGATAGCGCCTCTATGTCAAGGGAGATTCGCTAGGCGGCCGGCGTGATCGGCGACCATGTGCCGATAGACGACCTTCGCGAGCTGTCGCTTGAGGCTCCGGAGGGCTTCGCTGGAGCCCTTGTGCTCGGCGAGCTTGCGGCCGTAGTGATCCCGCCCCGGTCCCGGATGCATGATCTGGACTCGAGCGGCAAGGTGCAAGGCGTGGTTGAGCGAGCGGTTCCCCCCTCGAGAAAGACGATGCCGGGTGACCTCGCCGCTCGACACCTCGATCGGGGCGGTGCCCGTGTAGCTGGCGAAGCGGCCCGCCGAGGGAAAGCGGCTGACGTCTCCCGTGTGCCCCAGGATCTTGGCCGCCAGCACGTCGCTGATGCCGAAGATGGTCGTGAGCGTGGTCGCCAGATGCCGCCACGGCGGCGGCGCAGCGCACCCGGTTGTCGGCAAGCGCCCGGTCGAGCCGTCTGAGGTCGGCCAGGAGCTGGCGCGCCATTCTCTTGCGCTCCGCATCCGCCGCGCCCTTCGGCCTGGCCCTCCCCAGCAACCTGGAGGCCGTCTCCACCGAGAGCTCGGTTGGGGCACCGCCGGGATGGAGGTCGCGGAGCAGCCGATGGAGCCGGTTGACCACCCGTCGGCGCTCTGCGGCCAGCTCGGCTCGCCGGTCGGAGAGCAGCCGCAGCACTGCGGTGTGGTCCTCGCGGACCACCCGCCGCAGGTCGGGGTGGTGCTGGCCTACCGAGGCCACGCTGTGCGCGTCGATGCCGTCGGTCTTGCGGCCGTGGCCGCGGCCGAGCAACCGTGACCGTGCGGCGAGCGTGGCGGGCACGTCAAGAACGGCCTCCCCGGCGGCGACCAGTTGCTGGCGAGCAGATGGCCGAGGCCGCCTGCGCCCTCGATGGCCCAGGTGCGCTGGGGCCAGGTGCCGGCCCAGCTTTGGAGCCGGGTCAGGGTAGGCCTTGTTGGCCGGCACTCGCAGCTCGCCGAGCACACTGATCACGTGAGCCTCCTCCTCAAGGGCTGCTCGGACGGTGGGGGCACCGCGGCGGGCAACCTGAGTTGCAGGAACCACTTCACGCCTCTATCGAGCCACGCCGACGGCGGTCGGTGACCGGCCAGCACGCTATGAGTGAGCCACACCACCAAGTGGGCAAGAAGGCTGGGAGCCAGTCGGTCATCGACCTCGCACCCTACGGGCCCGCGTTGCCCGGAGTGCTGAGGTCATCCAAACAAGTCAGAAGGCTGGGTCGACCCGACGCCTGCTTGTCCTCCGCCAGCCACCATCGTAGGTCGGCCGGGGAAAGGAGGCCAGCGTGGAGGTGGCCATCGGGATCGATACGCACAAGGGGAGCCTCGCCGCGGCGGTGGTGGACGGCCTCGGCAGGGTGCTCGGTGTCCGTGAGTTCACCAACGACCCCAAGGGGCACCGGTCGCTGGTGCGGTGGGTGAGCGAGCAGGCGCAACCCCGCAGGATCGGGATCGAGGGATCGCTGAGCTACGGGGCAGCGGCGGCGAGGATCGCGCCGTAGAACCAGCCCAGCGATGGACGCCAGAGGGTGCGTGGCCAAGAGAGTTCGCCTTTACTCCTGGTCCGATAGCAAACTGATGAAGGTCGGGCTGGTCGCACTCATGTAGAAGGGGGCCACTCTCTCGTTGCCTTGCCTCACCTGGCCATAGAGCTTTCGAAACAGGCGTTCTGCCCGCAGGAAGTAGGCATCCAGGCCCCAGAAGGTAAGGGTCGGCAGGAAGCTCGCCACCGGTAACCAGAGGTTGTCGGAGTTCACCGCGAATCCGAAGAACACTCCAGCGACAGTTATCGCCCACCCTTCATCAGGAAGCCGTCGTTCCCCAACCTGCTTGTGACCCCCTGGATAAGTTCGAGATGCTTGATCCATGCCTCCTCAAAGTCGCCCTAGTTCACAGCGCTGAGAGATCGACTGCCTAAGCTAGCGATCAGAGCGTCGATGACCTGGTTGCGGAGTTGCCTATCAGCCTCCGAGTCCATCAAGACCTCGGCTAGGTCGCGCTGGTGCTCGTGGAACTGGCGGATCGCGTCGGCCCGCACGTCCGACGGGGACGTGAGGAACCTGAGCAGCTCAGCCAAAGCCCCCAACGGAATGCGGGCTAGGATGCGTGCCGCATGCTCATCCTGCGGACGTGGTCCCTAATGGAGGGTCATGTGGCACGCCTTCTCTCGGCTTCGCCAAGTCGGCTGCCACTTGGGGAACTGATCGAGCGCTGCTTGCAAGTCCTAGACGATCTCGGCCGCAATCAGCGATGGCGGCGGCAAGTCTGAGGCATCCTCAAAGGCTCTCGTCCCGGCCAGAGGATGTCGAGGCTCATGAACCCCCAAGGTCCCTCGGCTGTGCTGCCCGGCGGGTTGCTCGTCCTGTCCCCCGACGGGTGAGACCGGTTACCGACGACGCAGCCTGATCATCGCCTCCTTCGAGTCCTCACCGCAGATGAACTGGTTGCAGGCGAAGATGAAGACACTCACCGTGGCCCGACCCCCAGCGAACTTCCCATTGTCGGGGAAGACCGTCGCCTGCCATGGAGACGCCTCTACGTTGCACGGCAGGCCTCCATCCACGAAGAAGAACCCGGTCACGACGAACCGGCCCACCGACTGCCGCAGCGACCCGTCGATCTCCACGAAGTCTGCGTCGCCGCTGCACGAATAGGTGCCGGACACGGTGGCGTTCCCGGTATATGGATCGAACCTGCCAAGCGGGTTGATCGTCACGCTCACCTGTGGCGGTGGCGGGGCCTCGGAAACCGAGATGGCGAGTTGGCCGCCGTTTCCCCCGCCCGGTACGTCGTCGAACGCCAGGATGGAATAGGTCGTACCGGCGCTGGTCCCGAAGACGACAGAACCCGGACCGCACGTCTGGAGGGAGAAGCTCCCCGGCGACCCGGTGACGACGATGACTCCCGCGGAATAGTTCGAGTCGGACACATCGACGAGGACCGCGCCGTCGCTCGAGGCGGTGAGCGAGTACCACACGCTCGCTTCGGTCGCAGGCGCACCGCAGTCAGCGTTGGCCTCCCCGTCATCCGAGTCCGTCGTGGCTTCGGTCGTATCCAGCGTCTCACTGAATGGCACAGTGATCACCTTCGCCCCACTGAACGTGTCGTTCGAGGGCGGCGCGGCCAATGCCGGCGAAGCCGCCAGGATGACCGCAACGAGAACGGTGCCGGCGAGCGCCATGGTTGTGGGGGTGCGTCTCATGCCTCATCCCCTTTCCCTGAGACGAATGAGCGTCGACCAGCGCCGGACGGGGGGGCCACGGGGGGAAAAGGGAACAACCATCCGGGCGGCCAAATTCTTGGCGTGGACGTGGTGACCGCGGGGGAACCCGCCGGGAGAAGCGACAACCAATCGCCCCACCCCCAATGGCTCCCGCCGATGCTCTACTCCTCAGCGCCCGCTGTCAAATGACCCCATGGGGGCAGATTCCTTGTCCCACAATCCGATCCGCGGCAGCTTAGCCGGACCTGCTGAACAAGGTTCCCCACCTGTGGACACGGTCTTCCAGACCACGTTTTATGAGCTTCCTGTACCAGCCGGACGTTACCGCCCTCCACGTGAGTCCTTTTCGCAAGTGTCCGAGGTCGTGGTCAACGGGGCCGACGACGTCTTCGTGGAGCGGAAGGGGCGGATCGAACGGGTGCCGGACGGTCTATTCGAGGGGGGAGGAGGCCGTCCTCCATCTTCATGACGGCGTAACCTCTCGGCACCTAGCCTGCGCCACGACGCAGACGAAGGAGGCGATGGAAATGCCGAAGGTCTCAAGGGACAGTGCACGCCGCCCGGCCACGTCCCGGTGAAGAACGAGCCCGGCACCGAGATCTTGTGGTTCAGCCCCAGCGAAGAGCTGCGCACGGCCGAGGCGGTCATGATGAAGAACATGCAGGCGATGCAGGACGGCTCAACGCCTTAGGCGAGGAGGCGCGCGGGGAACCCCTCCGTAGGCGCTCAGCATGACGACCTGTGTATCCGGATAGCGCTTCCGCATCGAGCGCGCTACCTCAAGGCCATCCACCTCGGGCATCCTCACGTCGATGAGCGCAACATCCGGACGAGCTTGGGTCGTTTCCATGATCGCCAGAACCTCTTGACCGTTCGAGGCTTCCGCGATCACCTCGATGTCAGCCGACATGTCGAGATACTCGCGGAGCCCCTGGCGCACGAGCACATGATCGTCCGCGATGAGGACTTTGGTGGTCAGTACCGACCCCGGCCGAGCCTCAGCCGAATACCCTTGCCGCCAAAGCCAACAGAAGGTGGTTAGGCGGAGGTAGACGCTCCGAAGCAATTCCTGGTCTGTGCGATGGAACTCGCCGTCGGCTCAACGGGTGACCCAAAGTTCCCCCCGTCCGGGGGATTCCGGCCTTGGGGAAGGACCGGACACAATGGCGACCCTACCCGGTCTGCCCAGCGGCGGGCTCAGGCGAATCCCCCGGACATAAGGGAGAGCCGGAGGCATGACTAGAACCCCTCAGCCAATCGTCGCCTGCCGTGATTCAACAGCTAGGGCGCCTTCTCGTACAGGAGACGGATTTCTCTGGGGGAACTTCTTCCTTGCTCTTCACCTCGAGCTGAAATTCCCGAACAAGGCTGAAACAGTCCATTGGACCACCATGTGGTGATCCCATAGTCACTTCATTACCCCCATGTCTCCGAGGCCGACTGGTCCGCGGCCGGGCCTCCTAACGGTCATGGGACGTTACTTGTTCTTCTCTCACGACGGCTACGGGCTCGGGCATGTGCGGCGCAACAGCGTCATCGCGCAGGCTCTCAAGCGAGCCGAACCCAATGCCTCGGTCACCATAGTGACCGGGGTCCCCAGCAGGCCCACGTGGCTGGAGCGATGGGGCCGGGACGTCGTGCGGGTTCCCCCGCTGCTGAAGGACGGCCGGGGGCGCTACCGCCCGCTCGAGATGAGCTTCGAGGAGGCGGTGGCCCGCCGGGCGGCCATCTTCGTCGAAACGGTGCATAGGGTCCGTCCTCACGTCGTGGTGGTGGATCGCCATCCTTTTGGCACAGCCGGCGAGCTTCGCGAGGGCCTGGAGATGGCGGCCCGCCGGGGTTCGGCGCTCGTGCTCGGGCTTCGGGACATCCTCGACGACCCGTCGGTCATCGCCGATGAGATGAAAGGCCAGGACTGGGCCGAGGTCCCGGACCTGTTCGCGGAGGTCCTGGTCTATGGGGCGCGCCGGTTCTGTGACCACCAGGAGGAATATGGCCTTCCAGTTCGACCCACCTATTGCGGGTGGGTGGTCGACTCACCGGCCCCCCGTGCGCGCGACCCGCGACTGCTGGCCGCGGCGGCGGGCGGCGGGGGAGACGGCGAGGCCGTCTTTCGCCTGGCGACGCAGGCGCTTCTTCGCCAGCCGAATTGGCGGGGCGAACTGGCCGCCGGGCCGTTCGGCGACGCGCACGCGGTCCGACGCGCTGCCTGTTCGCTGAACGGGCGGCTGAAGGTCCACCAGGGCATGAGCGAATGCAGCGCCCTGTTCGCCCGTGCCGGCGCGGTGGTCCAGATGGCCGGGTACAACTCCACCTTCGAGGCGCTCCGGGCCGGGCACCGCTCTGTGCTCGTTCCCCGGCGGCATCCCCGCCGGGAGCAGGCAATCCGGGCCGAACGGCTGGTGGGCCTGGGGCTGGTTGACGTTGTCGAACCCGACGCTTCCCCCGAGGACCTGGTGCGCCTGCTCGACCGACCGCGGACGGTAGGACCGGCCACGGTTACCCGCTCGGGGGTCGACATGCGCGGCGCCGATCGGGCGGCGGCGTGGATCAGGCGCGTAGCCGAAGTGGTGAGCGCCGCTTGATGGGCCGAGTGACAGAGGGAGTGAGCGCCGCGTGATTCGGGTCTTCGTGGCGTTTCGCAGGCATCTTCGCCCCTACTGGCGGGCCTTGGCCCTCGGGGCGCTGCTGGAGATCACCACCACCGGCCTCGCCGTGGCTCAGCCCTGGCCGCTGAAGGTGGTGGTGGACGACGTACTGAAGGCGCCGGGCCACCAGGCAACAGTGGGTCTGCCCCTGCTGGATCAGTTCGCCGGCTCACCCAAGGTTCTCCTTGCAGTCGCAGTGATCATGCTCCTCCTGATCGTGGGGCTTTCGGCTCTGACGGACTACCGATCAACCACGCTCATGGCGGGAACCGGCGAACGTTTGGGGAACGACATCCGGGAGTCGCTGTTCGAACACCTGCAGGCCCTTTCCCTCCGCTACCACGGCGAGCACCAGGTCGGCGACCTGGCCTCACGCGTCAGCGGCGACGTCGACCGGATCCAGGACATGATGGTGCAGACTCTGGCCATACTCCTGCCGAACATCCTGCTCATCGGCGGAATGGTGACAGTGATGTTCCTGGTCGATCCGGTGTTCGCGGCTCTGTCCCTGGGTGCGTTCCCCTTCCTCGCCGTGACTGTGTACCGCTCCACGTTACTGCTCAAGCAGGCCACGCGCCGGGCCAGGCGCCTGGGAGGAGAGGTTGCCGCGGCCACGACCGAGACGCTGGGCGCCATTCAAGTGGTCCAGGCCTTCTCGCTGGAGGAGCGGTCCCAGTCCCGGTTCCGGAACCTGAACCGGGCGAGCCTGGCCGCCACCCTCGAGGCCGTCCGGCAACAGGCCCGCCTCAGCCCGGCGGTCGACATGGCCGCGGCCGTGTCCACGGCCATCGTGTTCTGGTTCGGGGCCAACCGCATCCTGTCGGGCACCCTGAGCCTCGGGCTCCTCCTGGTCTTCATGTCCTATGTGGCTTCGTTGTACAAGCCCGTTCGAAACCTGGCCAAGCTCGGCTACGTCACCAGCCGGGGCATTGTGTCGGCCGAGCGCGTGCAGGGGATCCTGTCGGAATCTCCCGACGTCCGGGACACTCTGCAGGCCGTGGCGGCGCCCACATTCCGGGGGGCCATCCAGTTCGACGACGTGTGGTTCTCGTACGGCAGAGAGCCCGTGCTGAAAGGCATCGATCTCTCCATCGAGCCAGGGGAGACGGTCGCGCTGGTGGGCCACACCGGCGCGGGGAAGAGCACCGCGGTGTCCCTGATCCCTCGGTTCTACGACCCCCATCGCGGAGCGGTCCGGATCGACGGGCGGGACATCCGCGACTACACCGTGGCGTCGCTTCGGCGCCAGATCGCACTCGTGCTGCAGGACACGGTGCTGTTCCGCGGCACGCTGTGGGACAACGTGGCCTGCGGCGGGCGCGGAGCCACGGGGAATGAGGTCCGTCGGGCGATCGAGCTGGCTCTGGTGGATGAGTTCGCCTCACGGCTCCCGAACGGCACGGAGACCCTGCTCGGCGAACGGGGGGTCAACCTATCGGGCGGTCAGCGGCAGCGCATCGCCATCGCTCGGGCGATCGTCCGCGGTGCGCCCATCCTGATCCTGGACGAGCCAACCAGCGCGCTCGACGTGGGCGCGGAGTCGTTGGTGGTGGACGCGCTCCGCAACTTGATGCGGGATCGAACAACCGTGGTGATCGCGCATCGCCTGTCCACCATTCGGCGTGCGGATCGGGTAGTCGTGCTGAAGGACGGCGAGATCGTCGAGGAGGGATCCCACGCCGCCCTGTTACGGGCGAGCGGGGAGTACGCACGCGTGGCCGCGCTGCAGGGAGGCGTGGAATCGGAGCGTGAAGCCTCGATCGATCTGTCCGTGAATGGGTTCCTCCCGCCGGAGTGGGCAGAGGCTCCGAACCGAGAATCCTCGACGAAGCCGGATCCCTTTGGCCGCAGGGAAGTCATCGGGTGATGGGCGAACGGACCGGTCCAGGGAGCGCCGCAGCGAACGGACGTGCGGGCTCGGATCCGGTCCTATACGTGTTGAAGCGCTTTCCCCGGCTTTCAGAGACATTTGTCCTTCGGGAGATCCTCTCGCTGGAGAGACTGGGCGATCGGATCCTGATCGACTCGCTCCTGGCAGCTGAGGGGGGACCGCGCCATCCCGATCTCGACCGGCTGCACGCTGAGGTTCGGTACCTCCCCCGCCACCCGCGCCTCCGCGACGGTCCCGTCATGCGTGCCCACCTCGGGTTAGCTGTCAGGGCGCCCCGACTGTGGGCACGCCTGGCCCTTCGAGCTCGGCGCGCGGCCACTTGGAGACGGTTCCTGCAGGCCGGCCTGGTCGCCGACCGTGCTACGCGCGAGCGCGTACGTCACATCCACGCCCACTTCCTCACTGCGGCAGCCGAGGTGGCCAGGGACGCCTCGATCCTGACCGGCATTCCGGTGACCGTCACCGCGCACGCGAAGGACATCTTCCAGGCGGACAACGCTCCGCTCGTCCGCACGCGGGCGTACGGCGCGTCAGCCCTGGTCACCGTGTCGGAGTACAACGCCGGCTATCTCCGGGAGCTCATTGGCAACGGGCTGCGGATCTACTGCGTGCCGAACGGGGTGGACGTGGCGCCGACGCAGACCGACCGGCCAGACGGTCCGGTCCTGTGCGTGGCCCGGCTGGTGCCGAAGAAAGGCATCGACCTGCTGATCGAGGCCGCCGCGCAGCTTCGGTCGAGGATTCCCAACCTGTCCGTGGAGATCATCGGCGGCGGGCCGTTGGAGGAGCCGCTCAAGCAGCGGGCCGAGGCGCTCGGAATCACCGGCCGGGTTCGGTTCCTCGGCCCTCAGGCGTGGGACCAGGTCGAGGCGGCGTTCCGCCGGTGCTCGATGGTCGCACTGGCATGCCGGGTCGCCGAGGACGGGGATCGAGACGGCATGCCCACGGTCCTCACCGAAGCCCTGGCTCGGGGCCTGCCGGTCGTCTCCACCACGGTGGGCGGGATCGGCGAGCTGGTCCGACACGGCGAAACCGGCTTGCTGGTTCCGCCGGACGATCCTGCCGCGCTCGCCGATGCCATCGAGGTTCTGCGGGGGGATCGCAGGCTGGCGCGGCAGCTGGGTCGGGCCGGCCGGGAGCTGGTGGGCGAGCGGTTCGATCCCAGGCGGAGCGCCCGGCTGCTGCAGCAGGTGTTTGAAGGAGCGCCGACATGAGAATCGCCGTGGTCTGTTCGGATACCGGGATCCGCATTCCGGATACGAAAGGGGCCTCACTACACCTGGGTGCCATCGCCACCGCACTTGCCCGGATCGGTCACGAGGTAAAGCTCGTCGGGGTGGCCGGGCACGGCGGGCCGCCGCCCGGTATGGACGCGCTACTGATCCGACATCCGGGGTGGTCGAGGGGCATCCGCCGGGAGCTGCGAAAGCTCTCCACTGTGGAGCGGCTGGTCCGGGAGGCCCGCGGCCCCCTGGCGCGGTTCGCACCGAACGTCGTGTACGAGCGGCTGTCGCTGTTCGGGACGGCCGGCCTGCGGTTGGCCTCGGCAACCGGGGCGACCCACGCCGTCGAAGTGAACGCCCTCCTTGCGGAGGAGGAGGCCGAGTGGCGTGGGCTGAAGCTCGGGGGTCTGGCTCGTCGCAGAGAGCGCGCCGTGCTCCTCGGGGCCGACCTCCGCGTGGCAGTCAGCAACGAGGTGGCCGCGGCCCTGGACGACTCGGTTCCGGGCAAACCCACCGCCGTGGTTCCGAACGGGGTCGACGGACATCTTTTCGCCCGCCTTCCTCGACGAACCCAGGCCAGGGCGTTCCTCGGCCTGCCCGACGATCGACCACTGATCGGCTTCGCCGGCAGCCTTCGGCCCTGGCATGGGCTGGAGGTGGCCATCGAGGCGCTGGCCCAGCTGCCCACCGCCGTCCTGGCCGTGGCGGGGGAGGGAGAGGTTCGGGCCGGACTCGAGAAGCGCGCCCGCGACCTGGCGGTCGCCGATCGCGTGCTGTGGATCGGGCAGCTTCCCCATCACCTCATCCCCGGATTCCTGGTGGCTCTCGACGCCGCGCTGCTTCCGTATCCGGCTCTCGCCGATTTTTCGTTCTCTCCGCTCAAGCTGTACGAGTACCTGGCGGCCGGCGTTCCCGTCGTGGCCAGCGACCTCGGCCAGATCCGAATGGCGCTAGAAGACGGACGGTGGGGGGTATTGGTCCGACCGAGCGACCCCTCCGCGCTGGCCGAAGGGATTCGCGTCGTGCTCGCGGATCCCATCCGGGCCGGGGAGGTAGCTGCCGCTGCACGGCGGCTCGCCCTGAAGGAGCACACCTGGGAGCGGCGGGCCCACGCCCTGACCGAGTTGCTGGAAGGACGTCGCGTTCGTGCGCTGGCCGGCTGATCATCCCGCGGTCACCGATCCCGCCCTGGCGCCTTGGGCCGGCGACGTGGACCGGCTGTGCCCCAAGGCCGAAGTGATCCGGGTCCTGCGCCACCTTCCCGGCCGGCGGGTCACCACCCTGGTCGGTACAGGCGACGGGCTCGCGGTGTTGAAGGTGTTCGCCACGTCCCGGGCCCGGGGGGTGCATCGCCGGCTCACCGCGTTTGCGGAAAGTCCGGCAGGTTCGCTCGTTCCCCGGCCCATCGGACACCGCAAGGGTCACCTCGCTCTGGTGGAGTTCATCCCGGGCACGCCACTGGAGCAGCTCGGTCACGATGCCCTGGTGGTCGCGGCGAGGCTGGTCGGGCGGGCGCTCCGACGCCTGCACGACAGCGGGGTGGAGCTGGATCGAACGTGGGGAGTGGATGACGAGATCGCCCAGCTTCGTCGCACGGCCGGCCCGCTCACGCAAACGGCCGTGGAGCGCGCTATCTCACGGTGGACCCCGCCAGCCCAGGGACCGAGCGTGCCTTCCCACCGGGACTGTCACCCGGCCCAGGTGGTGTGGACCGAGGACGGAGTCAGGTTCATCGACCTCGACGACTCGGCGATGGCTCCTGCGGCGCTCGACGTGGGCAACTTCGTGGCTCACCTGCAGATGGAGGCGCTCCTGGCGCGCAGGACGAGGGGCGCTGCCGCTGCGGCCGTGGATTCGTTTGTGAGCGGCTACGACTCGGAACCTCCGGCGCTGCGATCGTGGACGCAGCTCGCCCTGGCCCGGTTGGCAGCCCTGGCGGAGACGCGCCACATGTCGGCGGAGCGAGCTCACTTGCTGTGCCGAGCTCTCGAGCAGGTTACGCCAGCGCCGGCCGAACATCGGAGACCGGCGTGAGCACCATCGCCGGGGGTGCCATTGATAGCGCGTCCCTGACGCCGGACCGACGGCTTCCGTACGCATTCATCGTGGGATGCCCTCGGTCGGGAACGACGCTGCTGCGGCGGATGCTCGACCACCACCCCATGCTGGCCATCGCCAACGACACCCATTTCATCCCCAGGGTCTTGGACCCGGACGGCGGTGACGTGGTGCTGTCGCCAGAGCTCGTCGAACGGGTGCTCCACTACCACCGGTTCGGCCGGCTTGGACTCGACGACGCCGCCGTCCGTGGGGTGGCCTCGCAGAGGCGGACGTACGCCGAGTTCGTCAGCGCCCTGTACGCCGAGTTCGGTGTCCGTCACGGCAAGCCACTGGCCGGGGAGAAGACGCCGGACTACGTGCGCTACCTGCCGCTCTTGGACCGGCTGTTCCCGTGGTCGAAGATCGTCCATATCGTTCGGGACGGTCGGGATGTCGCGCTCTCCGCGCTCCAGTGGGCCCGGCCGGACAAGGGCCCCGGCCGGTTTGCCTTGTGGCGAGAGGATCCCGTCGCCGTCTGCGCGCTCTGGTGGCGGTGGCAAGTCATGTCAGGCCGGACGGACGGCCGACGCGTGGGGTCGCGGTACCGGGAGGTTCCCTACGAGGACTTGGTGGCGCGCCCAAGGGAGACGGTCGAGAGCCTGTGCCTCTTCCTGGAGCTTCCGTTCGCGCCTGAGACGCTCGCCTACCACGTCGGCAGGCAGCGGGACCAGCCCGGGTTGTCCGCGAAGAAGGCCTGGCTTCCTCCCACCCCCGGCCTGCGTGACTGGAGGAGCCAGATGTCCGAGCGAGACGTCGCACTCTTCGAGGCTCTGGTGGGCGACCTTCTGTCGTCGTTGGGCTACGAGCGCGCTACCAGCGCCCCGGCGCCGGCGGTCGCCGCGCTCGCCGAGCGGTACCAGAGCTGGTGGGAGGCAGAGTTGGAGCGGCGCCGGAGCAGGCGGCTGTCCAAGCATCAGGCCATCGCACGCTCATGAGGGGCCCGGCCGCACCGGTGGACCCGGAGGTGCTGGATGCGCCGACGCCCATCCCTGAAGACCCGTTTCTTCCTCATGTGGCGGAGGCGCTGGATCCGGGGGCCATGCTGGCGCTGTTCCGGCGAGAGCTCACGCCCACACGCGGGTTCGGAATCAAGGCCTGCACGGTGGACCGAATCCGCTACCGCCGAGGCGCTCGAGCCGTCGTCCAGTACACCGTTGGGCTGGTCGGTCCGTCCGGCAGCGAGCAGCGCGAGCAGTGGATCACTGCCCTGCTGTACCCAAAGGAGCGCGCCCGTCAGGTCTGGGGCAAGTTGCAAAGGACTCTTCCGGCGATCGCAGGCCCCGGCGGAGTCCTGCCGCCGGTGGCGTTCGCTTCGGACTCGGGCCTGATCCTTCAGGTGTTCCCGGTCGATCGGCGGCTGCCGTCGCTTCCCGCGCTCATGGACCCCGAACGGTTCGTGTCGCGCCTCCTTCCGCCGCGGGGCGCCCTGCCCGGAGCCTGGACCGCGCAGCCGGTTCGGTACCGGGCCGGTCTCGGCTGCGCCCTTCGCTGGTGCCTCGACGCGAGCTCGAACGGCAAGGACACGTGGTACGTGAAAGCATACCGGGACCACCAGGGCGCGAGAACCCACGAGGCGCTCTTGGCCCTGGCCTCGGCTGGGGATAAGGGCGGATTCACCGTTCCCGAGCCGGTGGCTTACCTGGAAGACTGTCGCGCTCTCGTTCAGGAGGAGGTTACGGGCCCGTCCCTGAGCGACATCCTTCTCGCGAAGGATGACGCGGCCCCCGTAATGAAACACTTGGCCGAAGCACTTGCCACGTTCCACCGGGAGGCGCCCGCGCCCGCGCGACGCCGCGCCAAGTGCGACGAGCTCGACGACGTTCGGCGAGCGGCGGCTCTCGTGTCCTGGGTACGACCCACACTCACCGACGCGGCACAGAGCCTAGTTTCACGCGTCGCCGGGAGGTTGGGCGATGTGGAACCGGGCGCCACGCATGGAGACCTCAAGCCCGACCACATCGTGATGAGCGGGGATGGCTTGACTCTTCTGGACTTCGATTGGTTTTCGAACAGCGACCCAGTTGTGGACGCCGGGTCGATGGTCGCCCGGCTCACCGGCATGGCCCTTCGCCGTCCCGCGATGGCTGAGCGGATCGAAGCGGCGGGTCAGGTCTTCGCCGATGCGTACTTCGCCCAGGTTCCCTCGACGTGGCGGCGGCGGTTCCCCCCGCATCACGCCGCCGCCCTCCTTCAGGAGGCAGCCGGGTGCTTCCGCCATCAGCTTCCGAACTGGCCCGAGCTCATGAACGTCGCCGTTCAGAGAGCCACGGACGCACTATCCGGCTGAACCGAGGCCCGCCGGAGACGCTGTCATGCTCCGCTCGGGCCACGGGCCAGGTGGTCCGGGTACATGGCGATGGACGGCGGATGCACTGGCTGATCCAGATGTCTTGGGCGTGCTGGACGCTGCGGCCGGTGAGCCATTCGAGCTGCACCCGGCGGTGAGGATCGCTACCCCAAAAGCGAAAGGAGGCGAGTCGGCTTCATGGGTCCCCCGAAAGAGCCTGAATGCCGTTTCATGCCTGATCATGCTCCCCGGAGGATACCTGCGCTACCCGGAACTTAGCCATTTGTGTGGCCACGTTCGTCGACCGATTCGCAGAATGGTCGTTGTCCACATGCCGAGGCTGGGCGGCGCTAGGCTCTTCATGCGTGATCGCCGTTAGCCCGCTCTTCAGCGCCGTCTTCATGCTCGCCGTGTTCCTGCCGGCCGGCGGCTGGGCTCTCTTTCGGCCTCCGCGCCGACGGCATTAGGCCCCCCGGGCCCCCGTGCATGGAAGGCACGTTCTGCGGACTCCGATTAAAGCGGAAGGGGCCGCCCCGTGTTGAGGTGGCCCCTCCTCGGCTCGCTCGGTCCAGTCAGAAACAGCGCAGCTTGTCGAACTCGAGGGTCGCTCCCTGCGCGCTCACGCTGAAGTGTGCAGTCTCATGGAACTTCAGGGTGGAGCCGTCAGAGCCCCTACCGATGACGGTGAAGGTGAACGTGGCCGCGAAGTTCTTGGTGTTGCTGTTCTCGCCGAACCACTGAGTGAAGTGGCCAGTGAAGGTGGGAAGCGATGGATCATCGGGCACGGCCACGACCGTCCCGGTGAAGGTCCCCGTGACGTGGTACGGCGGGATGAACTGGTCATCCTCGGGATCCGGCGTCCCCTGGTCGTCGATGCCCGCCGCCGTGACGTGGAACACCCCGTTCTCCGTGGTAGTGATGGTCCCTTCGCCGATACACGGAATGACGTCATGGAAGGTCTCGGTGGCGTTCTTCTCGTGGAAGGTCATCGTGATCGGCTTCGACGCCTGTGCGCTGCCCGCCATGACCCCCAGGAACAGGACAGCCAAAACAACGACCATGGGTGCTCGTTTCATATACGTTCCTCCCTCATAGATATGGTCGGACGCATTGCCCAGGAGGATGCCGACGTCCTCACGGGGCGCCAGGCTTCACACAGCAGCCTTGTATCGGTCATTTATCCGAATGGCAACCCCCAATTGGACTAGTGACGGGAATGTTCCGATTCGCCCGCGCCTGAAAGGGCCATTTGTCCCAACGTGCCCCGGTTGTCATGACGTAACTTATGTGTTACGGTCCCCTTGCCGTCGGGAAGATGAGGTGAGGGGTCGTGAGCAAGGCACGCAAGACCGGGTTCGATCGATACTTCGAGCAGCGTATGGCCGATCCTGGCTTCGCCGATGCCTACGCGGAGGCCCGCGAGCGAATCGATGCCATCGACCAGGTCGTTCGGAGCCTGGACTCGGCGCGGGAGGAGCGGGGACTCTCTAAGGCCGAGCTTGCCCGCCGGATCGGGGTGCGGCCGGAATCGATGCGCCGTCTGTTCAGCGCGCCCTCGCCCAACCCGACCCTCGATACCGTGGTCGCGGTAGCTCAGGCGCTGAAGCTCCGAGTCAAGATTGAGCCTCAGCGCCGGGCCGCGACCCGATCTCGCAAGGCTGCCGCGCTGGCCTCGTGACCCCCAGGCGAGCGAAGCCTTCCCCCAAGAAGCGACCGACCGAAGGCCCCAACGCTCCGTGGCGCATCCACTTCTTCCAGCGCCACCGGGACGATGACTCCGCCCGAACGGTGCCAGCGCGAGAGTTCCTGGACCGATGTCCGACCGGAGTGGCCGCCGACATCATCGCGACGGTGAAGGCGGTGGCCGAGGCTCCCCCTCCCCGGTTCGCGGGTGGAGGGCAGTGGCAGGTGATGCATGGTTCGATGAAGGGCTTCCACGAGGTGAGGGTCACGGGTCCCGGGCGCCGCCGGTACCGGCTGTTCTGCATCCTGGAGCGCAATGCTCCGGGGCTGGGAGGCGAGCCGATGTTGGGGGCTCTGCTGGTTTTCCCGCGATACAAGTTCGTGGCGCTGATGGGGTCGGGGAGGCCGCAGTCGTTGCGTCCGTTGGTGATGTTGTTGGCGGCTCGGGCCAAAGTGGCGGCCGTGCCGGGCGCTCAAGTTTCATCATGGGTGCTGGGGGGGAAGCGTCCCGAGCGGGCACCTAAGCGGACACGTTCCCCGCAAGTCAAGTTATCGACGGGCACGGTCCGCGCCGTGAGCAAGACAAGCAATCCGCGAACTAAGCAGATCGACGGGGGCTTATCGAATTCGGACTAGGTCTAAATCACAAGGACGTTATTCACCCAGGTCCTCCTGGCAGACTGGCGTTGTCACACGACCAGCTGCGAAGGGAGGACCCAGGTGAGACTCCACGGTAACGCACGGAGCTGCCCGAAAAGCCGCAGGCTGGTTGTGAGCGGGTTCGGCTCGAAGGCTGGAGGGTGGGGGAGGCGGCCGCGGCGGCGGGCATCCCGAGCGGGCGGCCTACAAGTGGCTGGCTCGCTACGACCAAGACGGTGAGGCGGGGCTGATCGACCGCAGCTCCCGCCCCTATTCGGTGCCGGTGCGAGTGCCCGAAGATCGAGTCTCTGTCATCGCCGGGCTCCGGCGGGTCCGGATGACCGGAGTCCAGATCGCCGAGGCGCTTTCCATGCCGGCCTCCACCGTAGCTACCGTGCTCCGGCGGCGAGGGATGGGCAGGCTCAAGGATCTCGAGCCGGAGGAGCCTCCGAACCGCTACGAGCGACGCCACCCCGGGGAGCTGCTGCACATCGATGTGAAGAAGCTGGGCCGCTTCAGCACGCCGGGCCACCGGGCCCACCGAGACCGATCCAGACGGAGCCGCCATGCAGGCTGGGAGTTCGTCCATGTCTGCGTGGACGACGCCACCCGAGTCGCCTACGTCGAGGTCCTTGGCGATGAGAAGGCCGTCACGGCGGTAGGGTTCCTCCGGCGTGCAGTCGCGTTCTACCGCTCCCTCGGGGTCCAAGTGCAGCGGGTGATGACCGACAACGGGAGCCCCTACTTCTCCTACGCCCACGCTGCGGCCTGTCGCGCGCTCGGTCTGCGCCACATCCGGACCAGGCCCTACCGGCCGCGCACGAACGGCAAGGCCGAGCGATTCATCCGGACCATACTCAACGAGTGCCTCTACGCGGCGGTTTACCAGAGCTCCGAGCAACGCAGGACGGCGCTCCGGGCGTGGGTGGAGCGTTACAACGAGCGAAGACCCCACGGGAGCCTAGGGAGGCAGGCACCGATGACCCGGCTACGCCAGTCCCTGAACAACGTCCTTGTCGCCCACACCTAGGCCACTCGAACCAAAACAAATATGGCCCTCGATAATGCCACTCTGAGAGGCCAGACCGGGGATACCCAAATCCTGGCAGATGCCCCTAGTGGACCAGAATCGAACCTCACGGGCTCCATTGTCGTACCCGAGCACTTGAGCTCGGTACGGCTCAAGCTTCAGCCAACCACGGCTGCAACCTCCACTCGGGGTGGCATTTTGTGCTGGTCGGCCCTCCGACACCAAAGCAAGCAGGTTTTCCCCGAATCGGTTTCATCATTGACCCCTTATTCGTGAGGACTGCGTGCTGGGGCGACGGCTCGCGTGCCTGCGGCCTGGCTCTCGAACCCGAAATCCTCGAAGCGCGATGCCGCCTCCTCCATCAATTCGGGGTCGCCTCGAACGATCCCGAGGGCGCGCATCGCGAAAGCCTGGAGTACGGACTCCCCCTTGAGGAACTCGGCCGCATCTGCCTCGAAGCGCTCTGCCTCCCCCAGCGCGGCCAAGGCGTCGAGGTGGGTGGCCACGGCAGCCGGGAAGTACCAAGCGGCTCGTTTCCATTTGAACGAGGTCGGTGCCGAGATCAGCCGGTTCACCGTGGTGAGGTCGTGGCGGTGGAGCGCCAGCCTGATCCTAGGTGTATCCATGATCCAGCCGAACCCTTCCATGCGCAGCTCGTCCGCTTCGCGCTCGAGCGATGCAGCCTCCTGATCCTCACCGAGCAAGGCACAGGCTGCCGCACACACGAGCAGGCTTCGGGGACCCCGGACGCAGGGTGTCGCCAGGTTATCCTTGACGGCGGTGCGCAGGCGGGGGATGAACGCTCGGATCGCCTTGTACTCTCCCAACAGCTCCAGGAACTCGACCTCCAGAGCCACGGCATGAAGGCGGTGATGCGGGAAGAGCCTCCTGCTGA
>WNFV01004818.1_pt1 | contig 22133 bp, 20 predicted proteins | sample 5400101 | NCBI WGS metagenome assembly WNFV01 (sample SAMN13153361, study PRJNA577476) | soil metagenome | isolation source: 115 cm soil or saprolite under grassland replicate 1 | place: USA:California | collected 2016-06-15 | reverse complement strand
CGTTCGCCTACTACATGGCGCGGCTCGCGACGCCTCGCTTGCGGACATTCCTTTTCGTACTCGTGCTCCTGCCGCTGTGGTCGAGCTACCTCGCGCGCATCTACGCGTGGCGTCTGATTCTCAATCCGGACGGTGCGCTCAATTGGTCGCTGGGAAACCTCGGACTGCCGCAGCAGAGCTGGGCCTTCACGAGCACGGCGATGTGGATCGTCTTCTCGTACATCTGGCTCCCATTCATGATCCTTCCCGTCTACGCGGCTCTCGAGCGAATACCCGACTCGTACCTCGAGGCGTCGCGCGATCTCGGCGCGCGCAGCTGGACGACGTTCAGGCGCGTGATCCTGCCGCTGGCATTGCCCGGGATCGTGGCCGGCTCGATCTTCACGTTCTCGCTGACGCTCGGCGACTACATCACGCCGTCACTCGTCGGCAACGTCGAATTCGTCGGCAACGTGATCTACCGCAACGTCCTCGGACTGACGAACAACCTGCCGTTTGCGGCCGCGTATGCAACCGTACCCCTGGTCGTCATGGCCGTCTATCTCGCGCTGGCGAAGAGGACCGGCGCCTTCGAGGCTTTGTAGTGGAGACGCGTGCAGCACGGCTGTCGCTAGGCGTATGGACGCTTCTGGTCGTCCTCTTCCTCTGGATCCCGCTCGTGCTGATCTGCGTCTACGCATTCAACTCGTCCAACATCCAGAGCTGGCCGATCACGGGCTTCAGCACCAAGTGGTTTCACACCGCGTGGCACAACGAGGAGGCGCGGAGCGCGCTCGTCCTGTCGTTGAAGGCGGCAGGCCTGGCCACCGCTTTCGCACTCGTGCTCGGCACGGCGGCGGCGGCTGCCGTCAGCCGCTTCCGCTTCTTCGGCCGCGACGCCGTCACGTTCCTGCTCGTCCTGCCGATCGCCCTGCCGGGGGTCGTGACGGGAATCGCGCTCAACTCGTTCTTCTCAAACAATCCGGTCCACCACCTGACCCCGTCTCTGTGGACGATCGTGATCGGCCATGCCACGTTCTGCATCGTGATCGTCTTCAACAACGTGGCCGCGCGGATGCGCCGAACCCAGACGTCGCTGACCGAGGCGTCGATGGACCTCGGGGCCGACGGCTGGCAGACCTTCCGTTTCGTCACTTTCCCCGTCATCTCGACCGCGCTCGTCGCGGGAGCACTGCTCGCGTTCGCGCTGTCGTTCGACGAAGTGATCGTCACGACGTTCACCGCCGGCGCTCAGAACACCCTGCCGATCTGGATCCTCGGCAACCTGCGCCTCGGCCAGGAGCTCCCACAGGTGAACGTCGTCGTGTTTTTCGTGATAGTCATGACCATTGTTCCGGTGACGATCGCGCAGCGTCTGACGCGCGACACCGGCATTCTGAGAAGGAGGTAGCCATGAGCACCACCGTGTCCAAGCACCAGAACTTCGTCGGCGGCGAGTGGGTGGATGTCTCGGGCGGCGAGACCATGGACGTGCTCAACCCCGCTACCGGCGAGGTGATCGCCGAGGTGCCGCGTGCCGGCGCCGAGGACGTCGATCGGGCCGTGCAGGCGGCGAAGAAGGCGCTGCCGGAATGGCTCGAGACGACCCCCGGTGAGCGCGCCGAGGCGCTGCTCAAGCTCGCCGCGGCAATCGACGAGCACGCGGACGAGCTCGCCGAGCTCGAGTCGCGAAACGTTGGCAAGCCGCTGGCCTATGCGAAGGACGAGCTGCCGGTCTGCGCCGACAACCTGCGGTTCTTCGCCGGCGCGGCCCGCGTGCTCGAAGGCAAGTCCGCGGGCGAGTACATGCGCGGGTACACCTCCTGGATCCGGCGCGAGCCGATCGGGGTCGTCGGCGGCATCGCCCCCTGGAACTACCCGCTGATGATGGCGGTGTGGAAGGTCGCGCCCGCGCTCGCCGCGGGGAACGTGCAGGTCCTGAAGCCGTCCGAGCAGACGCCGCTCACGACGTTGCGGTTCGCGCAGCTCGCCGCCGAGATTCTCCCGGCGGGCGTCCTCAACGTCGTCACCGGAGACGGCGTCCCGGCAGGCGAGGCGATCGTCAAGCACCCGGACGTGCGGCTCGTCTCGCTGACCGGCGACGTCGAGACCGGGAAGATCATCGCGCGGACGGCGGCGGACAGCCTGAAGCGCGTCCACCTCGAGCTGGGCGGCAAGGCGCCGGTGCTCGTCTTCGACGACGCCGACCCGGAAGCCGTGGCGGCGGGGATCAAGATCGGCGGCTACTGGAACTCCGGGCAGGACTGCACGGCCGCGTCGCGTGTCGTCGCGGGTTCGAAGATCTACGACCGGCTGCTCGAAGAGCTCGTGCCCGCGGTCGAGTCGCTGCACGTCGGCGACCCGGCGGAAGGCGACGACATCGAGATGGGCCCGGTGATCTCCCAGGCGCAGCAGGAGCGCGTGATGGGCTTCCTGGAGCGCGCGAAGGGCGCCACGGTCCTGACCGGCGGCGATTCCAACGGCGACCGCGGCTTCTTCGTGAACCCGACGGTGGTCGTGGACGTCGGCCAGGAGGACGAGATCGTTCAGCGAGAGGTCTTCGGCCCCGTCGTGACCGTCCAGCGCTTCGCCGACGACGATCAGGCGATCGAATGGGCAAACGACGTCCAGTACGGGCTGGCGGCGTCCGTGTGGACGCAGGACGTCGGCCGTGCCTTGAACGCGGCGCGCAAGCTCCAGTTCGGGACGGTCTGGATCAACGACCACATCCCGCTGGTGAGCGAGATGCCGCACGGCGGCTACAAGCAGTCCGGCTACGGCAAGGACCTCTCCACCTACTCCCTGGAGGACTACACCCAGATCAAGCACGTCATGGCAAAGCTTGGCTAAGCCCACTCCGCTCGAACCCGAAGGGACGATCGGCGTCGCCGCGGCATCGAGCCCGTTCGAGAACCGGTCCGAGATCGACCGGGCGGTCCGGTGGTACGAGGAGCGCGGCTATCGCGTCAAGCTCGCCCCCGGCGTTCACGCGCGGGACGACTACGTCGCGGGTGACGCCGGCGCGCGCGCGGAGGACCTCAACGCGCTCTTCGCCGACACCACGGTCGACGTGATCCAGCTGCTGCGCGGCGGCTACGGGGCTTCGCAGGTCGTTCCCCATCTGGACTACGACGTGATCGAAGCGAACCCGAAGGCGCTCGTGGGCTATTCCGACGTGACCGCGCTGCACGTCGCGATCCGCCAGCGCACCGGCCTCGTCACGTTCTACGGCCCGGGCTTCACCGGCATGGGCAGCGCGAAACGAGGCGAGTGGTCGAAGGAGCGGTGTCTGCGGGCGCTCACCGAGCCGGAGCCTCTCGGCGAAGTGCCCGCGAGACCCGACGATCCGTACATCGGCGCGATCGGCGAGGGCCGAGCGACGGCCCCACTCGTCGGCGGCTGTCTCTGGCTCCTCCGCGAGACCCTGTCCACCCCATGGGAGGTCGACCTCGACGGCTGCATCCTCTTCTTCGAGGATGTCCATTGCCCGCCCTCGTACGTGGACGGGATCCTCACGCAGCTGCGAAATGCCGGGAAGCTCGACCGCCTCGCCGGCGTGGCGATCGGCGAGATGTACAAGTGCGAAGAGTGGCGGCAGCCCGAGCCCTGGCTGCGGAGCCGCTCGATGGAAGACGTGTTCGAGCACCATCTGGAGCCGCTCGGCGTGCCGATCGTCTTCAACCTGCCGCTCGGACACGGCGACCATCTGTGCACGATTCCACTGGGCGTCACCGCGACCGTCGACGCGGACGCGCGCACCCTGGTCATCGAGGAGTCCGCTACGCGCGCACGATCCCGGCCCGCCCCGGCCCGAGCCGCATCCCGATAACCGCTTCCGCGGCGGAAAGACTCGGGCCGAAGCCGGTGACGGCAGGTATGAAGGAGTTGCGCTCGAGCGCGTAGAGCCGCGCGTCCGTTCGTGCCGTCACGGTCGCGGTGCGCGGGACGTCTCGTAGGAGCGCGATCTCGCCGAAGGAATCGCCCGCGCCGAGTGACTGCGTCGAGCGCCCGTCGATGGAAACGTCGAGCGTCCCGTCGCGGACGAGGTAGAAGCGGTCGCCCGACTCGCCCTGGCGGACGACGTCCTGACCGGCCTCGACCTGCACCTCGTCCAGCGCCTCCGCAAGCTGCTCCAGGGTCGAAGGCGGGAGCGGCGCGAAGATGGCGCTCGACCGCATGAGCTCGAGCCGGTCGGCCGGAATGACGGCGGCGCGATCGATCGCATTGAGGCGCGGCCAGGCGGGAACGACGAGGAGCGGCAGGAGCGCACCTGCAGCGATCAGCGCGCCCCGCGTGCCGAGCCAGTTCAAGAGCAGCGGGGCGACGAGAGCGCCGAGCCCGATCGTCAGGAGCAGCAGGCTTTCGAGCACACCGAAGACACGCGCAAGCACTTCGTCGGGAGCGGCACGCTGCAGCATGGTCATGCCCGAGACGTCGACGAGGGTGTTGCCGATGCCGACGATGCCGAGCAGGACGAGCGCGAAGACCTGGTTCGGCCACACGGCAACAAGAGCGATGGGCACGCCCCAGATGAAGATCCCGAGCCCGAAGTCCGCGGCCAGGCGCCTCCGGCCGACGAGCGCCGCAGCCGCAAGCGCACCGAGCAGACCGCCGATCCCGACGGCCGAGTTGAGAAAGCCGACGCCGGCCGTGCCCGTGTCGAGCAGCTTCAACGCCACGACCACGATGAGGACGTTGAGCATTCCGTCGACGAACGTCTGCGCCGCAAAGAGCCCGACGAGCAGGCGCAGGCGCCGCTCACGCGCGATCGTCCGGAAACCGGCGAGAAGTTCCTCGAGAACCGAAACGGCCTCCCGCTCGGCCGCCTTGGTCCCCGCAACCGGCCGGATCCCGGCTACGACGAACGCCGACCAGAGGAGGAGGCCGGCGGTCACGACGAAGACCGTCCCCGGACCGGTGGCGGCCAGAAGCAGGCCGCCGAGCGCAGGGCCGCCGAAGATGCCGACACTCTCGATCGTGCTGGCAGCGACGTTCGCAGCCGTCAGCTCCTCCGGCGTGCGCGCCAGTGTCGGGATGAGCGCTGCCTCCGCCGGCCGGAACGCTGTCGCGGCAACTCCTACGAGCCCAGCGAGGACGTAGACGACGATCGGAGGCGCACCGGAGAAGGCTGCAACCGCGGCGCCCCCGATCAGCAGCACGCGCGCGAGATCGGAGGCGACCATCACCAAGCGGCGGTCGTACCGGTCTCCCAGGAGCGCCGCGAACGGTGACGCTGCCGCCGCCGCGACCCAGCGCGCCAGGCCCACGACGCCGACGGCCGTCGCGCCCCCGTGCTCGTAGGCGTACACGACGACGGCGATCCCGTAGGCCCACGTTCCGAGGATCGAGGCCGCCCATGCGAGCTGGATCCTCCGGAGGGCGGCGTTGCGGAAGACCTCGCGGAACGCCGCTCCAGACTCGGCCAGCTGCCTCATGAGCCCGCGCACGCGGCGGAGAATGGCAGCCCGGCTTGAGTAATTGAAGAGCAGGGGGGAAGATTCTCCCTGGCTAGGCCGTCTAGTACCTGAAAACCGGCAATCCGCCGTGTCCCTTCCGGAAGGAGGAGTTCAATGCCCGAGGAGCGTTGGGAGCCCGAGGAGCGTTGGGAGCAGGAGTCCAAGGACGACACCGACGAAGTCGAGGCCCACAAGAAGAGCTCGATGGCCAGGAAGGACGAGGCCACCGAGGAGCCCGGCTCCGAAGAGTCCGACGATGTCGAGGCACACCTGAGGCGGGCCGCGAAGCACAAGGAGCTCTAGGAGCTCTAGGCTCTTCTCGCGTCCGCTGAAGTTCGCGAAGCCCGGGCGGTGCCCGGGCTTCGCTGCTTAGAGAAGCCTTTCGAGCTCGGCGAGCAGACGGAGGGCGCTGTCCTCCTCGCCTTCTTCGCGGCGGTGCTCGAGCGCCTCGGCGACACGTGCGAGCACCGCGAGCTCGCCGTCGCCGGCCAGCGCCGACCGCGCGCGCCGCGCACGCTGCAGGAGATCGAGCGCGATCGCGGCCTGATTGGCGAAGAGCCCGAGGAGCTCCATCTCCGCGAGCGTGAACCTCGCCTCCTTGGGCCGGTCGAGGACCTCGAGCACTCCGAGCGCGCGCTCGTCATGGAGCAGCGGCGCCGCCATCAGTCCCTTCGGAACGAAGCCGGTGCTCTCGGCCGTCTCGCGGGAGAACCGAGGATCCGCGAGGACGTCCTCGATCACGAGCGGCTGGCGGCTCACGAGCACGAATCCCGCGATGCCCGTGCTCGAAGGAAACCGCCGGCCGACGAGCGACTCCGAACCCTCACCCGCGACCGCCTCGAACACGAGCTCGTCGCGCTCTTCGTCGAGCAGGAAGATCGACGACGCCCTTGCCTTGAAGATCGCGCGGGCGACCTCGACAATGGACTGCAGCAGTCCTCGGTAACTCTCTTCTGCACCGAGCACGCCGGCGGCGACTGCGGCACGCAGCTCTTCGCTCATCGGCCGACCTTTGGCCGATGAGCGGGGGAAGGGGCGAAGGGGGAAACCGGGAGGTTTCCCCGCTGCGGAAGCGGCCACGTCGGCAAAGCCGGCGCGGCCTCTTCAGCGACATCGCAAGCGATGTCGCGGTCCTCAGGCCACGCGGCGATCTCAGCGGCGGGTGGGCTGAGGCGTAACCCAAAGAAGGGGTCTCGTAGGGGAAACATGGTTTCCCCTACGGGAGCGAGCCGAAGGCGAGCGACGCTCACAATCCACCCCCGACGTTCGTCGCCGTCAGGTAGAGGACGCTCTTGAGCTGGAACGGCGTCAGCTCGCGGTGCTTCGAGAGGATGAGCGCCGCGATCCCGGCGATGTGCGGCGTCGCGAAGCTGTTGCCCGTGCACACGAGGCGGCCGCCGCCCGTCCACGCGACCTCGACGTCGACCCCGCGCGCAAAGAACTCCACGGGTGGGGTCGGGTTGTAGTAGTACGCGAAGGGATCGGCCTGCTCGTGACTGCCGACCGAGATCACGCTCGAGAACCGCCACGGGTAGCTCTCCACGGGCATGTTGTGCGCGGAAGCGACGAGCATCGTGCGGCGGAAGTATGCGCTGTCGGCAAGCTCGTGCAAGAGGGTCGCAAATTTCTGCTTCGTGGTCGAGAGACTCATGTTGATCACGTCGAACTCCTGCTCGATTGCCCAGCGTAATCCCTCGAGCAGCACCGCTCCGCTGCCCGTGAAGCCTGCGCCGAGGACGCGCACGCTCGCCAACTCGCAGTCGGGCGCAAGTGAGCGGATGATGCCGGCGCACGCGGTCCCGTGACCGCAGAGGTCTCCTGCGGGGTCGTGCTCCTCGACGATCACGTCGCCGCCTTCGATCGAGATCGCGACGGACTGCTGCACCTCACCAACGAGCGAATGCCCGGCTTCGACGCCGCTGTCGAGGACACAGACCCGCACGCCGGACCCGGTGGCTCCACCCCACGCCCATTCGCGGGTGATCTGCCCCGGCCATTCCTCGGGCAGCGCGATCCGCTCGACGGCCTCTGCGGGCAGGCTCCAGGCGGGAAGGGGTTCTCCTTCCACGCTCATCAGCTCGCAGCCGCCAGCAGCGTCTCGGCCTCGCGGATGTACCGGGTCGCGCCGACCGAGCGAAAGAAGGCGAGCCCGCGCTGGAGCTCGCCGTCCGCCTCGGCTCGGCGTCCGGCTGCGACGAATACCTCTGCGGCACGAAGTCGTGCGTATGCGAGATCGGGCGCGGAGCCGACCTCCTCGAGGACTTGTGCGGCGGCGGTGAGATCCCCGCGCACAACGTGTAACGCTGCGCGTGCCCATCGATTCGAGGCGGCGTCGCGCGCGAATAGGTCTTCCACGTCGCGCTCGCGACCAAGCGCGTGTGCGACCCATCCGAGCTCCAGCGTCCCGTATGCATAGCCGCCGTACCGTCCACCCCATTTCTGCAGGATCTCTTCGAACGCGCGGGTAGCGTCGTCCCGTCGTTGCAGCTGGACTGCGAGCAACGCCGACCACGCGAGCGCCGGTTGGAGGATTTGGGGGTCCTGGATCTCGCGTGCGCGCTCGAGCGCAACCTCGCCGTCGGCGATCGCTCCGTCGACGTCGTCCCGCGCAAGCAGTAGGCGCGAGCGGGTACCGCGAACCGGCGCTTCCATGTAGTACCGCGAGTCCTCGGCCTCGGCGAGCCATTCGACCAGCAGCGCCTCGGCCTTGTCCCACTCGCCCTCCCGGTACAGCTCCTCCGCGTCCTCGGCGCGCAGCCAACGCAAGACTGCCTCCACGCCGAAGCGCTCGCGCAGCGTCTTGGCGTGGTCGCGCATCTCCTCCGCCTCTTCGAGGTAACCCAGCTGGAATAACATCGAGGCATAGTTGCCTGCCGCCGGCCAGGCCTCGGGAGAGTTCGCGGCCTCGCCGATCGCGAGACTGCGTTTCAGATCCTCCAGACCTCCGACGTCGCCCAAGCTGACACGCGCACAGCCGATGTTGTTGAGCGCGCGCGACCGTATGTCGTGGAGCTCGAATCGATCGCCAAGCTCGTATGCCGCACGGCCGAGGCTGATCGCTCGCTCGTTCTGGCCGGCCAGCATCGCGAATCGCGAGGCGTGAGCGAGGACGTATGCCTTCGAAGGCGAGGCCTCGTGGCCGGAGACGAGATCGACGGCGCGGTCGACCGCAGCGACGGATGCCTCGCGGTCGCCGCGAAGCCAGAAGACGTTGGCGAACGTCGCCTCGGCCTCAGCCGCTGTGGCCGTGTCGCCGACGGCGAGCAGGCCGGAGCGCGTCTCGTCCATCATCGCGTCGTCGATGTCGATGTCGTCGACGCGCGCGCGGATGTACCGGTACAGGATCTTCGCGCGCTCGGGATCGTCCGGCGGCGTGAGCTCGAGGAGTTGTTCGTAGAGAGAGACCGCTGCTCCCAGGGAGCCGAGGCCTGCCGCTCGATCTGCTGCAAGACGCAGCGCCCGGCGCGCTTCGCCTTCTAGTTCGCCCGTTTCGGCGCCCACCGCGCGCGCGTAGTCCAGAGCGGTCTTGAGGTGGTGCGCGACCATCTCGGCGTGATCCTCGATGCGACCCAGTGATCCGATCCAGTCGGAAGCGCGCCGGTGCTTCTCGGCCCGGACGGCACGTGGGATCTGCCCGTAGGCGACGTCGCGGACAAGGATGTGGCGAAACGCGTACTCCGGCTCGCCTGCGACAGACGAGCGGCGGGCGCGTTGGACGAACTCTTTGCGCTCGAGCCCATGGAGGCGCTCGTCCGCAGCGGAGAGGTCGACGTCGCCGAGCGCCCCGACGGCTGCGCGCCAGAACACCTTCCCGAGCACGGCCGCGTTCTGGAGAAGCGTCTTCTCTTCGGGCGTAAGGCCGTCGAGACGGGCGGCGATGATCCCGTGTACCGACTCGGGCAACGGCAAATCAGAGCCTCGGCGCTCCATGACCATCCGCACATACTGCTCGGCGTAGAGCGGGTTGCCTTCGGCATGCGCAAGCAGCTCTCGCTGCGCTGTTGCGTCGAGCAACGGCCCATCGGCCAGAGCCGCGATCAGGCGAGCCGTCTCCATGTCCGAGAGCGAGCCGAGCGCAAGCGTCAGCGCGTTCGTCTTCCCGCCGCCCCAGGAAGGCCGGCGCTCGAAGAGCTCCGGTCGCGCCGTGCCGATGACGAGCAACGGGACGCCGGTCGCCCATTCGACGAGGTGGTCGACGAAGTCGAGCGTGCCGTCGTCGGCCCAGTGAAGGTCTTCGAATACGAGCACGAGCGGCCATTGCTCCGCGAGCTCCTCGAAGAAGTGGCGCCAGGCGGCAAACGCTTCGGCACGGCGATCCCCGGTGACTGCACCGCCGTCAGCGACCCCGACGACCCGCTGCAAATGGGCAACAACCCACTCCACATCCTCATGCGCGACTGCCTCGGCCGCACGGCGGAGCTTGGCCTCGACTTCCGTGGGCGGATCGCTTTCGAGAATTCCCGCCTCGGCCTTTACCATCTCCGCGACCGGCCAGAAGCTGACGCCTTCCCCGTACGGGAGGGAGCGGCCTTGGCGCCAGGTGATCAGCTCCGCGTTGGCCTCGACCACCTGCAGCAGCTCGTACACCAAGCGGCTCTTGCCGATCCCTGGAACGCCCACGAGCGTCACGAGCTGCGGCGCACGCTCTTCCCGCGCGCGAGTTAGTGCACTACGAAGAGCGTCGAGCTCGCGCGTACGGCCGACGAGCGGCGTGCGCACGTTCCGCAACAGATCGACCCCGTGTGCGGCGCGCGCTTGCAGCGCCTCCCAAACGCAGATGGGTTCCGCCTTGCCCTTCGCCTCGGCTGGCTCGGCGTCGCGGTACTCGATCACATCGCTCGTCGCACGATAGGTGGTCTCGCCGACGAGGATGCCGTTGACGGGAGCGGCGGCTTGCACGCGCGCCGCCGTGTTCACGACGTCGCCCGAGGCCATCCCCTCCCCCGCCTCCGGCCGTGCGCCGAGCGCGATCAGCGCCTCGCCCGTGTTCACGGCGATCCGCAACTGCAGGTCCTCCTCCTCCTCGCGCACCCAGTCACGAATCGCAAGCGCGGCACGCACCGCACGCTCGGGATCGTCCTCGTGCGCAACGGGCGCCCCGAAGAGCGCCATCACCGCATCGCCGATGAACTTCTCCACCGTGCCGCCGTACCGTTCGAGCTCCGAACGGAGGTGCGCGTGATACGGAGCGAGTAGGGCGCGCACGTCCTCGGGATCCATCCGCTCGGCCCGCGAGGTGAAGCCGACCAGGTCGGCGAAGAGCACGGTCACGACCTTGCGCTCCTCCCGCGCTGGCGGGCGGGCCTTGAGGGTGGCGCCGCAGGCGTTGCAGAATCGAGCGTCTTCCGGGTTCTCTCGACCGCAGGCCGCACAGATCGCCATGGAGGAAGCGTACGAGGCTGGGCGACCGCCTTCTAGTCCGGGAAGAGGACGGCGCCGGCGGCCGTCCTGTGGATGGAGTGTTTCCGCTGTCGCATCAAGAGATCGCCCGAGCCCGTCACGCGGACCTCATTCGCGAGGCCACGCGGGAGCGGCTTGCCCGCAGCGTCCGCGACGAGCGCCCGGATACGTCGGAACGGGTGCGGGTGCCGGCACTGAGAGGGGCAGTTGCCGTCGCGCGCCGAGCGGTCACCGGGCGACTGGCGGTACACCCCACTTGATCTACTCCTGAGCCGCCTGCGCTTCCTCGGCGGCGCGGGCGGCTTCCTCCGCCAAAGCCAGCGCTCGTAGCACACGTTCGTCGCCGGCGGACGCCGTGAGGTTCACGACGACGAGCTCGGCAGCGGCGCGAGCGGCCCCGGCGGCGAGAGCTCCGGCGGCGACGGCATCGGCGCGGAAACTCGCCTCGCCGTTTCGCGCGACGGCCACCGCCAGCTGAGCCACGTCCGTCGCCGCCTCGACGATCCGTAGGGGCGGTTCCGCGGCGCGCGCGTAGGCACGCCCGAGAGCGAAGTCACGCCGCTCGACCGACTGCTCAGCCGTTTCCTCACGCGCACGAAGGGCGGCCCGGTATTCATCGGCAGCCGCCTCCGCGAGCGGTCCGACGCGGTCCCGGAGGGATTCCGCCTGCGCCGCGACCCCTGCGGCATCGGGCCAGGCGTCCTTCGAGGCTCGCGCGATCTTGGCAAGGAGTCCGGCCGCCGCGGCCGTCACCAGGGCGGCGACCGTCCCGCCGCCGGGCGTCCGTCCTTCAGCCGCGACCTCGTCCAGAAACTCCCGCAGCCGTAGATCCAGCAAGGCCATGCGGGGATTCTGATCGCTACTTCGCCTTGAAACGCACCCTCAAGGCTTCGACGACGGCCGGGTCGCGCTCGTAGCCCTCCGCCTCGAGCGCTGCCTCCAGGTCGGCGACCAGGCGCGTGCGGAACACCGCATCCGCTTCGGCGCGCGCGACGATCTCGTCGAGCTCGGGCCGGGCCAGCTGGAGCTCCTGCGCCGCGCGTACCCAGCCCTCCGGAGCGGGCGGAAGAGATCGGATCAGGCGCGCGAGGCGCTCTTCGTCGAACGCGGTCATCGTGAACCAGACGCCCGAGGGTTCTCGTTTCTTCCCTCGAGGATCTCCCGCAGACGCGCGAGGCACCGGGAGATGCGGCTTGCGATCGTCCCGGACGGAAGGTCGAGCGCATCGCCGATCGTCTTGTAGCTCTCGTCGCGGGCGAAGAAGCGGTCGAGGATCTCCCGGCAGTGTTCCGGCGTCTCGGCGAGCGCCTCGTGGACCGTGAGCGCCTCGTCGAGCAGCGCCAAGGTCTCCTCCGAGCCGGCAAGAGTGAGCTCCTCGTCGGAGGCCGGGCGCTCGCGGGCGGCTGCCCGCAGCCTGTCGATGCAGAGACGCCGTGTCAGCTGGGCGAGCCAGGGCCGGACGGCGTCGTCGTCCCTAAGGCTCTCGAGATGCTGGTACGCGCGCGCGAACACTTCCTGGAACACGTCTTCCGCGTCGGTTTCCGGGAGCCTGAAGCCCTGGACGGAGATGGCGTACACGTAGCGCGAGAATCGCTCGACGAGCTCGGCCCAGGCCTGCTGATCACCCGCGCGACAGCGCGCGACGAGCTCACGATCGCTGAGCGTCGAGGCCATGACGGGGATTGTGACGCGTGCTTACGCGGCCGGGGGCTGTTCGGCCTTACCGCCGAGCTGCTTCGACCACCATTCCGCTTCGCGGCGGTCGAAGTTCTCCTGTAGCTGCGCGACGTACATGGAGAGGTCGCTCTCGCGGGTCGACAGCTGCGCCTCGAGCTCGGCGCCGGCCTTCTCCCGCTGCTCGAGCCGCTGCTCGCGCACCTCGAACTCCGCCTCGAGCTGTGCCTCGCGGAGGTTGAGCGCCGCCTCGCGCTCCTCGAGCTCCTTGGCCCGGCCGGCAAGGACCTTCTCGCGCTCGTCGAGTGCCTTCTCCTTGCCCTCGTACCGGCTTCGCGAGGCCAGGATCGCCTGCTCCGCCTTGTTGAGAGCCGCTTCGCGCGAGCTCAGCTCTTCGTCACGCTGCTTCAGCCGGCGCTCGGCCAGCTCGTCGACCTCGGGCTTGCGCGCCTCTTCGGCCGCCCGGCGAAGCGCCGCCTCCTGGCGGTGGAACTCGGCTTCGCGGGCGATCAGCTCCGCCTCGCGCTGGTCGATGGTCGAAAGTCGCGCGAGAGCGTCCTTCGCAACCGCATCCCGTTCCTGAGCCTCGCGCTGGAGCTGCTCCATACGCGCGGCGAGCTCGCTGGCCTGGGCCGAGAGCGCCAGCTCGCGCTGGTCGAGCTCGCGCGCACGCGCAACGAGCTGTTCCTCGTCCCCGCCGCTGTTGCCCGCGAGCTCGGCCTCGCGTTTGTCGAGCACCTTCTCACGCGCCTCGAGCTGTACTCGAGCTTGCGTCGCATCACGCTCCGCCGCGGCGAGCTTCGCCTCCCGTTCGGCGAGCGCCTTCTCCAGCGACCGGACCTGCTCTTCCTTCGCCCGAGCGTTTTCCTCACTCTCGGTCAACGAACGCATCAGCTTCTCGTGGCGTTCCTCCGTCTCCTGCAGCCCGCTGGAGACGCGCGCCTCGGACTGGGCGAGCTCCTTCTCGCGCTTGGCGAGATCCTCGGCCTTCTCCTTCAGCTCCTTGGCTGCGGCCGCACGCTCCTCGTCGCCCGTCTTGAGCTCGTGCACCTTGAGCTCGATCAATTGATCGCGTTCTACGAGCTTCGCTTCGGACTTGGTCAGCTCTTCCTTCAGCTCGAGGAGGCCGTCGAGCTCGATGAGCCGTTGCGTCATCTTGCGCTCGCGCTCTTCGAGCTCCGCTTCGGTCGCCGCCAGCGCAGCCGCTCGGCGATCGAGCGCAGCCGACTGCTCGGCCAGCTCTTGCTCGAGCTGAACCTCGCGGCCGGAGGCGTCGGCGTGATCGTGCAGCGACGCGCGCAGGTCCTGCTCGCGCGCGAGCGAAGCGCTCAGCTCGAGACGGAGCGCCTCGACATCGGGGCTGTCCGGACCGGCGGCGGCCGCGATCGCCTCGCCGGGCGAGCGAGGCTCCGGCTGGTCCTTCGCCTCGAGCTTCGCCCTGAGACCGGAGCCGAAACCGCCCTCGATGCTGCCGTGTTCGGTCACCGACATCCCGCTCCTAGAGCGTGAAGACCTTGGCGATGTTGAGGAAAGCCGGCCCAAGGATCACGATGAACATGGCCGGGAAGATGAAGACCACGGTCGGGAAGAGCATCTTGATCGGTGCCTTCATCGCCTTCTCCTCCGCGAGCATCTGACGCTTGAGGCGCGTGTCGTGCGCCTGGATGCGCAGGATGCGGCCGAGCGAGATACCAAGCTGGTCGGCCTGAATGATCGCGCGCACGAAGCTCGACATCTCCGGCGACGCGCTGCGCTCGGCCAGCTTTCTGAGCGCCTCCTGGCGGCCTTCGCCGATGCGCATCTCGCCCAGTGCCAGCTCGAACTCCTCGATGAGCGGTCCTTCCATGTGCTCCGTCAGCTTCTGCACGGCGCCGTCGAAGCCGAGGCCGGCCTCGACGCTGACCGAGAGCAGGTCGAGTGCATCGGGCAGCTCCTGGGCGACGGCGCCCTGCCGCCGCTGGACCCGGCCGTTGAGGTAGGCGCTGGGAGCGATGAAGCCCAAGAGCCCCATACCGAGCCCCCAGATGATCGCCATCTTGGGCGCGGCCGCCCCGCCCAGGACGATCCCGAAGACAAAGCCTCCGACGGCGAGGATTCCCTTGGAGGCGATGATCGTGGTCGGCGAGGTCTTGCGCATGCCGGCCGCCATGAGACGTGCCGAGACCGACTCGACCGTCGTCCGCGGGTTGACGCGCAACATCAGCCGCGCGGCCTTGGCCACGAACGGCTCGAGCGCGCGCTCGCGGAACCGCGGCAGCTCCTTGCCCGTGACGGTGCGGATCCGGCCGTAGTTGGCGGCCCGGTGCACGAGATTTCTGCGGGTGCGCATCGGTGACGTAGCGAGCTCCGCGAAGTAGAACGCGGCGGCACCGACAGCTGCGATGGCGATGATCAGGAGCATGGCATCAACCTCTGAAGGAGACGATTTTTTTGAGGATCAGGGAACCGATGGACATCATTCCGAGGCCCAGCAGGATCAGCATCCGCCCGGTGTGGGTGTGGTAGAGCGGGTGCATGAAGTCGTGGTTGATGAGCGTGATGCCTCCCGCGAGCAGGAAGGGGATCGCGACGAGCGTGTAGGCGGACATGCGTCCCATCGCGGTGAGCGCCTTGACCTTGCGCGCGAACTGCTGCCGCTGGCGGACCGTGTCGGCGACCATGTCGAACAGCGTCGCCATCGAGCCGCCGACCTGGCGCTGGATCGTCACGGCCGTGATCGCGAACTCGAAGTTCTTGGAGCCGAGGCGGTCGGCCATCTCAGCGAGCGCGTCGTCCATCGGCCGCCCCAGCGACGTCTCCGTCAGCACGCGCTTGAGTTCGACGCTTGCCGGCGGGTGACCCTCGTCGACGACGGCCTGGAGGCCCTGCTTGAACGAATGGCCCGCCTTCAGGGAGGCCGCGATGGTCATCAGGAGATCGGGCAGCTGCTCCTCGAACGCGCGCACGCGCTTGCGCATCTTCCGCCAGACCCAGCCGAACGGGAGCAGGGCCGCGGTCACCATGCCGAGCATCGTCACCGGCGGTGACATGCCGAAGAGCGTGGCGAGCAGCGCGAAGCCCACCGCCGAACCGACGACGATCCAGAAGAACTCCACTGTCCTGATCGGAATGTCCGCGCGCTCGAGCATCCGGCCGACCCGCCGCCACTGCTTGAGATTGCCGAGCAGGCGCTCGGTCGCACCGAAGACAGAAGCGAGCATCGCCGAACGGCGCTCCTTCCGCTGCTGCTTCGTGTTGCCGCGGGATTCACCGATGTGGACCGCGATGCGGCTCCGCACCCACGAACCGCGGGCTCCCTTGAAGAAGAAGAGAGACGCCAGCAGCACGAGGCCCGCGACCAAACCGGCAAGGCCCAGCGGGCCGCCGGGGCCGTACGCATCCTTCGGGACGAGCTTTGACGGCTCGGGCAGTTCGGCCGAGCCCATTCCGCGCGGAATCGCCACGCGTTTCGCGGCCGAGCCTTCACCGATCACTGAAGCCTGGAGCTGGATGCGATCGCCGGGACGCGCGGCTGTGACGTACTGGACGCGCCACGTGCGCTTGAGCACTTCCGCGATCGTGCCGTACACCGACTTGAGGCCGGCCGACGAAGATGCTCCGTAGTACTGACCCCCGGTGGCGCTCGAGAGCTCCTCGAGCGGTGCCGCCGTGAAACCTTCGCCTTCGATGCCGATGGTGTACACCGAGGCGTTCGCTGCATGTGCGGCCGCGATTGCTTGCTGCAGCGAGCCCTTGCTCGCGTTGTCGGCTCCGTCGCTGAGCACGATGATCACGCGTCCGGGCAGCGGGTTCGAGGCCGCGAGCTGTGCTGCGAGCATGACGCTGTCGTAGAGCGCCGTTCCCCGCGCGGAGTCGACGGTCAGCAGGCGTGACAGCGACGACGGATACCTCGTCCGCCGCCTGCTTTGCAGCGACGAACGAGCGGGCCGCCTCCGATGCATTCGCAAGCGGAGCCCCACGCATCGACTGCGACCGGTCCACGGCGAGCACGATCGCCTTCGCGCGGCCGAGATTCTGCAACTGCAGCCCCGCCACGGGGGAACCGTTCTCGGAGAGGACGGGCACGACCCTTGCGCCCGCTGTGGAGACGACCGACGCACGAATCGTGGGATAGGCACTCGTCTCGACGCCTCGGAGCTGGACGGCGGCTCCGGTGGCCGCGGGCAGAACGAGGGCGAGGAGCGCGACCGCCGCGAGCAGAAACCTGCTCGCTCTCATTGAAATGCTCCCTTGAACTTCGAGGCCTGGTGACCGACGCCCACCGCGGGCGCATCCGAGTCGTCCGTGTTGAAGAAGCTCGGCTGAAGAACGACGCCGTTCGCGGCCATCTTCTCGAGGAAGTTCGGCTTCAGCCCCGAGCAGGCGAGCGGCGACAGCAGACGCACGGCCCCCGCGTTGGCGGTCTGCTCGTCCGGCGGCTTCGCCAAGAAGATGTCCTGCAGGGTGATCACGTCGGACTCCATGCGGAGCACCTCCGTGACATGCGAGACGCGGCGGGAGCCGTCCACGAGGCGCGTTATCTGGATGAGCAGGTCGAACGCGCTCGAGACCTGCTCGCGGATCGCCCGCAGGGGGAGCTCGACGCCGGCTGTGAGGACCAGCGTCTCCAGACGGGAGAGCGCGTCACGCGGCGAGTTCGCGTGGATCGTCGTCAGGGAGCCTTCATGGCCCGTGTTCATCGCCTGGAGCATGTCCAGGGTCTCCGGGCCGCGGACCTCGCCGACGATGATCCGGTCAGGGCGCATCCGCAGTGCGTTTCGGACGAGCTCGCGGATGCGGATCTCACCCTGACCCTCGATGTTCGGCGGGCGGGACTCCAGCGTGATCACGTGCTCCTGCTGGAGCTGGAGCTCGGCCGCGTCCTCGATCGTGACGATGCGCTCGTCGCCGGGGATGAACGCGGACATCGCGTTCAGGGTCGTCGTCTTACCGGTGCCGGTACCGCCGGAGATGAGGATGTTCAACTTTCCCTTGACGCAGGCGGCGAGGAACTGTGCCGCTTTCGGGGAGAGCGACCCGAACGAGATCAGGTCGTTCATCGTGTAGGGGTCGCGCGAGAACTTCCGGATCGTCAGGGTCGGCCCTCTCAGAGCCAGCGGCGGAATGATCGCGTTGACGCGGGAGCCGTCGGGCAGACGGGCGTCCACCATCGGGGACGACTCGTCGACGCGCCGACCGATCTGGGACACGATCTTGTCGATGATGCGCAGCAGGTGCGAGTTGTCGGCGAACGCAGCGTGCGTCCGTTCGATCTTGCCCAGCCGCTCGACGTAGATCCGGTCATGTGCGTTGACCATGACCTCGGTGACGGAGTCGTCCCGGAGGAAGGGCTCCAGCGGTCCGTAGCCGAGGATGTCGTCGGTGATCTCGCGGATGATCTGACGCCGCTCTTCGCGGGTCAGCGGCGTTCGGTCCAGGACGAGCTGCTCCGTGACGGCGCGCGTCACGCGCTCGTTCAGGTCACCGGTCGCCTCCCGCTTGAAGAGCTCAGCGCCCAGCGTGGCGATGCAGGCGTGGTGAATACGTGTCTTGAGCTCAGCGTACGGGTCGTGCGCGATGGTCTGCTTCGACGCCTCGAGAGCCGAGCCGCCTGACAGGAGCTGCTCGGCGGACGCGGCGCCGCCGACCCCGTTGGAGGTCTTGAGACGGTCGTGGAGGCCCATGGCTTACGACCTCGCCAACGCCGGCATGAAGCGCCGCTTCTTGCCCTCTTCCTTGGGTGCAGGGAAGATCTCCTTCGCCATCGCCTTGATGGCCTTGGAGACGTCCGCACTGTCCTCGGCGAGGACGACGGGATTGCCGCGGTTCACGGACAACGGCACTGCTCGGTCGGACGGCACCTCGAAGGAGACCTTCATCCCCAGCGCGCCTTCGACCTCGTTCGGCTTCATGCCGACCTTCGAGTTCGCGCGGTTGAGGACGATGCGGACGCGCTGCTTCGGGAACGAGAGCAGGTCGAGCGTCTGCAGCGCCAGGCGCAGGTTCTTCAGGGTTGGCACGTCGAGCGAGCAGAGCAGCAGCAGCTCGTCGGTCCGGTCGAGCGTCGCGAGCATCGGCCCGTGGAAGAACGGGGACGTGTCGACGACGATGACGTCGAACGACTCTCGCGCGACCTCGAGCAGCCGGCCAAGCTTGGCTTCCGTCACGAGCTCTGCATCCTCCGGCCGAAGCGGCGCGGGCAGCACTTCGAGCCCACACGCGTGCTTCGTCGTATAGCCGGCGAGCTTCTCGGTATCCAGCTCGCCCGGGGCGACGACCAGGTCGTAGATCGTCTTCTCGGGCTCGATGCCGAGCATGATCGCGGCGTCGCCGAACTGGAGGTCGAGGTCGAGGAGCAGCGTTTTCCGCCCTTCGTACTTCGCACAGGCTGCGGCGAGGTTGGTGGCCGTCACGGTCTTGCCCGTCCCGCCCTTGGGCGAGAACACGGTCACGATCTTCCCGTGGCGGCCGGAGCCGGCGTCATGGTGACGCCTCGTCGTGTGGGTCGCCTTGCGGATCGCGAAGACGACGTTCTCGACGAGCTGGGGGAGCAGCAGAACGTCCGAGACGTCCGAGTCGAGCGCCTGCTCGAGCAGCCCCGAACCGCCGTTCGAGGCGACGAGGAGGACCGGGGCTCGGGTGTGCTCGCGAATGGATGCGAGCTCGTCCGCGGGCAAACTGGAGCCACGAGTTGCGTGGAGGGCGGCGTCGAGGTGCCCGCCCGCCAGCGCCCCGGCGCCCCCGGCGACGGCAACGCTGGCGCCGACGAGCTCGATCTCCGGGTGGCTTCCGAGCGACTCCAGCAGCTTGTCGAATCCCTCGCAGGATCCGGTCGCGTAGATCCGCACCCGCTGACGCTGTGTTGTCTCAGTTGCGGAGGTCATCGCGGCCTCCTTCCGGGTCCGTCGAATTCCATTGTGTGGGCGTCCTGAACGGTGTTCGAGCTGTCCAGGGCCTTGCTCGGCGGGCGAAGCGCGAGCCAGTAGCCCTCGCCGTTGCCGGCGCCGTTCTTCTGAATCCAGAGCAGCTTCTGAGCCTGGGCATCAGTCACGCGCAGCTGGACGGACTCGGCGCCCTGCCCCGGTGAGGTGACCTTGCTCGACTCTGTCCCTTCGGGCGCGCGAAGCACGAGCAGGTCGCGAAGGACGACGCGGCTGACGAGCAATGGGTTACCACTGCTCTGGCCCGGCTTCTCGAAAGCCCCCCAGGTGCCCACGACGTCGACGTGGTCACCCTTCTGGATCGTGCCGGCCAGGAGCTGCTCGGCGTTGCCGGGCAGCTCGTACGCACGCTGCGTGCCCTTGATCTGCGCGCGAATACCCTGCTCGCTCGGAGGTGCGAAGCGCCTCGTGCTGACCTGCTCGCCCTCGTAGACGTCCTGGGTTGCGACGTAGTCGGAGAGCTGGTCAGGCGTGGAGATCGCCCCGGCGACGACTGCCTTCCGCGGAACGGTCTGCTCCTTGAGCAGTTTCTGATCGATGACTTCCGCGCCGGACGTACCCGCCGAGATGTCGTGCGCGGCGACAAGGACAGTCACCTTGCCTTCCCCGTGCTGCACGTGGCGCTTGTAGTTGACGACGTACACGCTCGTCAGGATGGCGGCGAGTGCAGCCAGCGCGACGGCGATCCCGATGTTTTTAGCGCGGTAGTTCATAGTCCTTTCTCTTTCGTGTGAAGGGCCTGAGGACTTGAGGGTTATTCGATGAGCTGGATTGATTTGACGCCGTAGTTCGGCGAGCCGGAGCCGCTCGAGCTCAGGATTCCGCTTGCGATGTACTCGGTGAAATAGCCGTGGAGGGTCGCGTTGTTGCCGTGGATCTCGTAGGACGTGATGTGGAAGGCGATCCAGCCGATGACGTAGTAGTTCGTGATCTGGCCCCCGCCGTCTGTGAGACTCTTGTCCTTCTCGAAGACGGGGAAGAGCAGCGGGATGTCGTTGGCGAGTCGCGTGTCGAGCGCGCCGCTGATCTCCGAAGACGAGAACTTCGCGCCCGGATCGGACCGGTAGTCCTTGTTGACGTCAAGGTTGTTGTCGTAACCGCGCCGGATCCACTCCGCTTCCTCGGAGGTGCCGGGCGTTCCGTTGCCCTTGCTGAGGTTGAGCATCCCGAACGCGCCGGGGGCGCCCATCTTGTCGAAGTTCAGGTCCGTGTCCACGCCGAAGTCCGGCATCCGTCCGTTGTTGTTGCAGTTCTGGATGTTTCTATGGGCACAGCTCACAACCATCGGCGCGACATAGCGCACGCTGTAGGGCGTATCGGCGCGCGCCTTTGCGCTCGCGTGGATGTCGGTCGAGTCGACGCCGAGGATGCGGCTGAAGATTCCGGGCTGGTTCTTCTCGGCGCGGACCTGGATGGTGTCGTCTGGATTGAACATCGAGCTGACGGTGATGTTGGCCGCGAGCACGTCGCCACCGTTCCGGTTTGCGTAGTCGAGAGCGAGCGATCTCGCATCGCTCGGGCTGTTCGGCAACTGCTGCGCGCCGGCGAGCGCGGCCGCATCGGCCGTCGCCTGAAGCCTGCGGTCGGTGCGCATCCACACTCCGACGTCCAGCACGAGCGCAGCCATGCCGGTGAGAACGGCCAGTGAGATCACCATCAGCACGATCGCCTGGCCCGATTCGCTCTTGCGAACGTTCATTCCACACGCTCCTTCATCGTGGAGATGAAGCGCCCGCTCTTCACGTTCCAGTTGAGCAACTTGATGTCGTAGGGGTAGTCCGCGCTCACCGTCAGGACTGCTCCGGGAGCCCAGGACGAGATGCAGGAAAGATTCGCGCCGAGCTCGGTCTTGTTGAGGCTGCCCGCCGAGTCGAGCACTTGCTGGCGGCAGGCCCCCGCCGGATCCGAGAGGTTGCGGGAAACCGCGCCTTTACGCGCGCCGGCGCGAACTGCGTCGGTGAGGCTGACATAGTTGTTGAAGGTGACGCCGAACTGTGCGATGCCGAGCAGAAGGACGAGGAGCACCGGCAGAACCAGGGTCAGCTCCGCCATGGTCTGGCCTCGCTCGTTCTTCAGTCTGTGTGCGGTTTTCGTCTGCGGCATATCTGTCTCGGGTAAGAAGTGCGGGGCCCTTGCCGCCGGGCGAAGGGCCCCGCTCATGGCTGGGTGGCTAGGCGAACCGCCACTCCACGCGTGTGTTTCCTTCTGCAGAGCTGCTCGAGAGCCGGGAAGCGACCGTGTTTCCAGACAGCGCCTGCGCGCACGCGCACACTGCGGTGAGCCTCGGAATCTGATGTCTGGGGTGCTGCTTCACGATCGATTTCCTGCTTTCGTTGTTGTCGGCTTAAAGGAAGCTGGTAACGCGAGTGATTGCGCCGGTGATGCCAACCTGGAGCAACACCAGTGCTGCGACCACGATGGCGGCGATGACGGCCAGGACGACGCCGTACTCAGCCATCGTCTGTCCTTCCTCGACCGAAAGCCGGGCGCGGAAGTAATGGACCAGATCCGTGAACGTCACGATGATTCACCCCCTTTCCGCATCTCGAGCGCGCGCGGCGCGCATGAAAGGTCAATGCGAGGTGAGGTGGAGAAATCGACTCGACTTACGACGACACTGCGGGACACGCCTTCGAACGTCCTTTCTGTCTTAGGCGCGCCGCTTCGCCTGACGGGTCAATCTCGTCCCGTTCATCGCCTGGGG
>WNFV01007748.1_pt1 | contig 22135 bp, 20 predicted proteins | sample 5400101 | NCBI WGS metagenome assembly WNFV01 (sample SAMN13153361, study PRJNA577476) | soil metagenome | isolation source: 115 cm soil or saprolite under grassland replicate 1 | place: USA:California | collected 2016-06-15 | reverse complement strand
GGCTATGGTGTTCGTCATGACCGCCTCGTCACCCTCGACCCTTCCCGACGCGGCTGGCCGAAGTACTGATGCCCGCGAACGTGGCAGCCAGCCGGCGCACACCAGCCCCTCCGTCTGGAGCGACGCGTCGAAAGCCGGGTTGGGTGCCATGGCCTTGCCGCGTAGGATATGCGATGCCTGCTCGGCCAGCGGCGCGTGGCAGTTGAGGCACGAGCGCACTGCCTCCGGATCGGTCTTGACCATCTGGGCGAGCTGGCCGGCCACGCCGGGACCCATGCTCTTCGAGTGCAGGGTCGTTTTCCAGTCGGCGAATTGGGCGGGGTGGCACGTCCCACAGCTCTGCGACGTCAGGGAAAGCGCAAGAGGAGAGAAGCGCTCGGGCGGAGCGCCCTGCGGTGGAAGGGGCCGGCGCCAGTGCCGATCCAGGAAATCGCGCTCTCCCAAAGAAACTCTCTGGGCTTGGTCGAAGACCAGATAGTTGGCGGGAAGCAGGAGCAGGCTTATCCCGAGCGGGATCGCTGCCCAACTGGACCTCATCACGACTGGCGAACACCTGCACCGGTAGAAATATTCCCCGGGGGACCCATCGGGCGGAATATTCCTGGCCCGCGACGGGTTATAGACAAGAAGGGCACGGCAGGGGCGCTGGCAGTTCGGCCAAGCTTCAGGTGGCTTCGAAAACAAGGTCGAGGCGCACGGAACCGACATGGACCACTTGCCCCGCTTGATCGTACTCGCCGCGCTGTCGGCCCTGGCGTTCGACGGCAGTGCCGGCGCCGACTCGCTTCGGACCGATCTCGGCAAGACCCTGATCCCGCTCGAGGAGATCATCGCCGGCGGTCCGCCGCCCGACGGCATTCCCCCCATCGACAGGCCCGTCTTCGTCTCACCAGCCGCGGCGGACGCCTGGCTCAAGCCCACCGAGCCGGTGCTCGCCTTCCGCATCGGCTCCGACGCACGTGCCTATCCGCTGCAGATACTTATCTGGCATGAGATCGTCAACGATGTGGTCGGTGGTCGGCCGGTGGTGGTGACCTTCTGCCCTCTATGCAATGCGGGCCTGGTCTTCGATCGCGGCGTGAGCGGGACGAGGATCGACTTCGGCACCTCGGGCAAGCTCTGGAAAAGCGATCTGCTGATGTACGACCGGGAGACGCACTCGCTCTGGTCGCAGATGGAGGGCCGGGCCGTCGTCGGAGCGCGGGCCGGAATGCGGCTCAGGCTGCTCCCTGCGAATACGCTCGCGTACGAGGACTTCAAGCAAGCCTATCCCGACGGCCGCGTCCTCTCGCGAGAGACAGGCGCGAGCCGTGCCTATGGCCGCAATCCCTACGAAGGCTATGACCAGCCGGGGAGCCGCCCGTTTCTCCTCCATGGGGCACCCGATCCACGGCGGCCGCCCAAGGAGCGCATCGTCGGCGTGGTGCTCGGCGGCGCCGCCCGCGCCTATCCCTGGTCCGCGCTGGCTCGCCGAGGGGTGGTGCACGACGATTGGGGCGGCGAGAAGCTCGTCGTCTTCTACCGGCCGGGCGCGCTGTCGGCGCTCGATCAGTCAGAGATCGGCGCTTCGCGTGCGGTGGGGGCGACGGGGGTCTACAGCCGGGTCGTTGATGGCCGCGCCCTCGCCTTCGAGCCCGTGCCCAGGGGCTTCCGAGATGCCGAGACGGGCAGCGTGTGGAATCTGCTCGGTCGTGCCGTCTCGGGGCCGCTCGCCGGTCGTGAGCTCGGCCCACTCCCGCACGTGGACGCTTTCTGGTTCGCCTGGGCGGCCTTCCACCCCGCAACTACTATTTACGACGCTCCGTGACCGCCGAGGACGAGTCGGCACCCCTACGAGCGACGAACGCGGACTAGGACACGCCCGGGTCTCGGAATAGATCACCCTTGACCGGGTTTAGCATGTTGGGGGTATCGGCGGGGGCCTATGCTTAGGTGGATCAGGAATGCTGGTCAAGTCAGCGAGTTCGAAGACGTCGCGCTCGTACATCTGGATCTCCTGTACCGGGCGGCGCTCCGGCTCACGCACAACCGGGCCGAGGCCGAGGATCTGGTCCAGGAAACATGGCTTCGAGCACTCCGGCACTTCGACCAGTTCGACCCGGGCAGCAACTGCCGGGCTTGGCTCCTGACCATCCTGCGCAACGCGTTCTTGAACCGCCTGCGCCGGGAGGGCCGGGAGATCATCGAGAGCGACATGGTGGCGGACGGAACAGGTGCGGCGAGGCTCGAGGAGGCCTCCGGCACCCACTCGAGTCCCGAGGAGGACTTTTTCCAAGCGATGCTCCACGCCGACGTGGATCGGGCTCTGCTCATTGCAAGCCTCGTGGACAAGCACCTCGCCTATGCGCAGTTGGAGGGTCCGGCCGAGTTCTCCTCGACCGAGCGACCGGCGGTCGCAGCCTGGTTCCGCCAGCGCACCGGCCTACGCGTGCCCGTACCCGACCTCTCGCCCGCGGGAATCCAGCTGGTCGGTGCGCGCATCGCCGAGGCCGACCAACATAAGGTCGCCTATCTCCTGTATGAGAAGGGGCACGTTCTAATGTCGGTCTTCATGGTGCCCGAGGTCGGGCGGCACGCGCCGCCTGCCGGGAGGCCGATGAGGTTCCGGGGCCAGGAGTATCTGGCCCAGGAGCGTCAGGGGCTTCGCACCATATCGTGGCGGGACGGGCAGACCTTGTTCAGTCTCGTGTCCACACTCGACTACAACGCCCTGCTTGAGTGCGCCGAGCAATTGCGAGCCGAGCGTGCCCGCGAGGCGCGCCTCTGAACCGTCCCGCCGCTCATCACGAGGAGCTCCTGCGGCTTTTAAAGGGGCTCGAGCGTGTCGGCACGACCGTGATGGACCTGGTCCGGGAGGGCCGGCCGCAGGTGCCCTGGACCCTCTACCCGGGCGAGTATGGCGTCTTCGACCGGCGGCGGCAGAGCCAGTTCTACTACCACGCGCACGAAGGCGCCAACCACGAAGCCGGCCACTTCCATACGGTACGGCTCTTCCCGGACTCTACGGTGCACCTCATCGGCATCTCGATGAACCAGGCCGGCTGGCCGCAAGCTCTGTTCACGCTCAACCTCTGGGCCATTGGCGACGTGTGGGCCACGCCGGAACAGCTCAAGGGCTACGCGCGCGCCTTCCGCGTCGAGAGCGCCAAGGCCGACCACCGCCTGCTGCGCTTCATCAATCTGGTGTTCGGAGCTTTCGCGCCCGAGATCGCGATGCTCCAAGACGAGAAAGCCCGCGCGGTGGAGGTCTACCGAATAGCGCACCCTGACGCGGACCCTCTCGAGGACCGATCGCTCGAGATCCTCAGTCGCGTCGAGATCGACGTCCGGACAGCGATGAGTCGCCGGGTTCCGGACGGCGGCGCGCCCAAGAATCTGTCGGTGGAGACGAGATCCACCATTTCAGAGAATGTCACTACCTAACTCTCGCTCTCCCCGTCCTAAGGTAGCACGCCCGTGAGCTCGCTCCGTTGACTAGCAATCGGCCCCAGAGCCGAAACCCGACTCCCTTTAGCCGCGAGCGGTGCGGTTGCCAGACGGCCGGTTGACACGCTAGGACACATTGGTCAGATATGGCGAATTGCGCTCCGGAGTTGTCGGGATTCTGCGGATCGCCCCTTTGCACGGGCAAGGAGATTTCCGTCCAGTACCAGTTGTTCACCTGAATCCCTAGGCCGGGAAAGCTCGAAAACTCTCCGCTGACGTCGAGAGAATTGCCGCCGGGCTGAATCACATGCTGACCTGGTGCGAATATGCTGACGGTATTGCCCTGCGCACACACCGAGCTGCTCGGAAGAGCGTTAACAATCGTAAGGGGGAGGCAGTCTGAGCATCGACCGGCCAGCACAGTCCGAGAATCGCGATGAAACCGACCGTCGCACGGAGACGGCGCATTGGGACTCGGTCAGGACAGATGGTCCGACCACACATCAACTGGCCCTGCCGTGGAATCGCCGCTGTCATCGAGAATCCTCCCGTGGAGCCATCATAAGGTCCGCTCTCTCGAACGCGGAGGGCCGCGACCGGGCCTGCCAGGCGAAGGCGATGGTACCGCTCGATGTCATCCAGGCTGAGGCCAGCAATCTCGTTTGCGGTGAAAGCCTGCAATAGATCGAGCGCGAGGCCGAGCGATGTGCCGGGCGGTACAATGACGGACGCTCTCGCGACGCACTTGGGGAGCGCGAGAGGAGAGGAAGAGGTCATGCCTTCGCATCACATCGCCCTCCGCGGGGCCGCGCCTCATCGATGACGAGCCGAAAGGAGCGCACCGGCCGCGCGGTCGACCTGGCAGCCAGCCTGCTGCGCGCGGCGCGCGCTCAGGAGACCCCGGAGGAGAAAGCCCAGGCGCGCCGGCTCGCCCGCATGATGGCAGATCCGCGCGGCAAAGAGCTGACGATCGCGCTCGTGGATCAAGCCTTCCGCAGCCGCCGGCCGGAGCGCATCGCTGGCCAGCTTGCCTACCTGCTCGAACGGTACGGCACGCCGCAGTTCATGCAGTGGTGGGAACGGGCCGCGCTCACGCTCGGCGGAGTCATGGGCCACTATCTCCCGAGCATCGTCGTGCCGCCCATCGTGGCTCGACTCCGCCACGAGACGGAATCGCTGATCCTCCCCGGCGAGGAGGAGGAGCTCCATCGCTACCTGGCCGAGCGCCGTCGCGCGGGCGTGCGCCTCAACCTCAATCTGCTCGGAGAGGCCATACTGGGCGAAGGCGAAGCGGCGCGACGGCTCGAAGCCTACTCAGCGCTTCTCGCCCGCGAAGACGTGGAGTACATCTCCGTCAAGGTCTCCTCCGTCTTCAGCCAGATCAACCTGGTGGCGTTCCGCCACACCGTCGAGCGCGTGAAGGAGCGGCTGCGCGTGCTCTATCGGCAGGCCCTGCGCCACCATTACCGCCACCCCGATGGTCAGCTGACGCCGAAATTCATCAACCTCGACATGGAGGAGCACCGCGACCTCGACCTCACGGTGACGGCGTTTCGTGAGGTGCTGGACGAGGACGAGTTCGTGCCCCTGAGGGCGGGGGTCGTGCTCCAGGCCTATCTGCCCGAATCCCACCGGGTCCAGCACGCGCTCATGGCCTGGGCGATCGAGAGACATCGCCACGGCGGTGCGCCCATCAAGCTGCGCATCGTGAAAGGCGCAAACCTCGCCATGGAGCGCATCGAGGCCGCGGTGCACGGCTGGCCCCAGGCGCCCTACACGAGCAAGGTGGAAGTGGACGCCAACTTCAAGCGCATGGTCGAGCATGGCTGCCGCCCGGAGCACGCGCTCGCCGTGCATCTTGGCATCGCCACCCACAACCTCTTCGACGTCGCGTACGGTCTTCTTCTCCGCGGCGACGAGGGCGTCGAGCCCTTCGTCGAGTTCGAGATGCTGGAGGGCATGGCCAACCACCAGGCCCGCGCCGTGAAGGTCCGGGCCGGCGGCCTCCTCCTCTACGCTCCCGTCGTGCGCGCCGAGGATTTCCACAGCGCCATCGCGTACCTCGTGCGCCGCCTCGATGAGAACACCGCGGAGGACAATTTCCTCCGCCATGTCTTCGGCCTCGAGCCAGGCTCTCCCGACTGGGAGCGCGAGCGCGATCGCTTCCTCTCCGCCGTCGACTTCGTCGACCAGCTTTCTGACTCCCCACGCCAGAGCCAGAACCGCGCCTCCGAATCCCTCTCCCCTGAACCCTTCTCCCCCGAGGGGGAAGAGGGCGGGGTGAGGGGGCAATCCTTCTCCAACGACGCCGACACAGATTGGTCCGTCTCCGCCAACCGCGAGTGGATAGACGCCGTCGTCGCGACTTGGCGCGATCGATTGCCGGAGTCGGTTCCCCTCCAAATCGCCGGTGACCTGATCAAAGGCGCAACGGAGATAGAAGTTCGCGACCGCTCGCGGCCTGACCGCATCGCCTATCTCCACGCGTTGGCCGACAGTGCCCAGGTCAGCCGGGCGCTCGACGTAGCGCACGCAGCCCAACCCGCCTGGGCGGCCCGTTCGCCCGCCGCCCGCCGCGCGCTTCTCGATCAAGCCGCCACGTGCCTCGCCCGTCGCCGCGGCGACCTCATCGGCGCCATGATCGTCGACGGCGCCAAGATCGTGCCCGAGGCGGATCCCGAAGTCTCCGAGGCCATCGACTTCGCCCGCTACTACCCGCGATCGCTCGAAGAGGCCGCCGGCGATCTCACGAGCTGCCAGATGGACGCGCTCGGCGTGGTCGTCGTGGCCCCACCCTGGAACTTTCCGCTCTCCATTCCCGCCGGCGGCGTGCTCGCCGCCCTTACCGCGGGCAACAGTGTGCTCCTCAAGCCCGCTCCCGAGGCGGTGCTGGTCGGCTGGCATCTGGCACAGGCGCTCTGGGACGGCGGCATCCCGCGTGAGGTGCTTCAGTTCGTGCCGTGTCCCGACGACGACGTGGGGCGTGCGCTCATCATCGACCCGCGCGTGGACGCGGTCATCCTCACCGGCTCGGCCGAGACGGCGCGCCGCTTCCTCGCCTGGCGCCCTGATCTCATGCTCTTCGCCGAGACGAGCGGCAAGAACGCGATGGTCATCACGTCGCTGGCCGACCGCGACCAGGCCATTCGCGACCTGGTTCGCTCGGCCTTCGGCCACCAGGGGCAGAAATGTTCGGCGGCGAGCCTCGCCATCTGCGAAGCCGAGGTGTACGACGACGCCGTTTTCCGCCGTCAGCTCCGCGATGCCGCGGCCAGCCTCGATGCCGGCAGCGCGTGGGACACGTGGAGCCGGATCACGCCGCTGACCCAGCCACCTGGTAAAGCGCTCCGGCGCGCCCTCACCACGCTGGACGAAGGCGAGGAGTGGCTCCTCGAGCCGAGCGTGGTAGGCGAGCACCCGCACCTCTGGTCTCCGGGGATCAAGCTCGGCGTTCGCCGCGGGTCTTTCTTCCACCACACGGAGTGCTTCGGACCGGTGCTGGGGCTCATGCGCGCCGAGCATCTGGACGAGGCCATCGACCTCGCCAACGGAACGCCGTATGGTCTCACGAGCGGGATCCAGAGCCTCGACGATCGTGAGATCGACCGATGGCTCGACCGGGTCGAGGCGGGCAACCTCTACGTCAATCGCCCCATCACCGGCGCCCTGGTGGGCCGCCAGCCCTTCGGGGGCTGGAAGGCCTCGTCCGTCGGCCCGGGCGCCAAGGCCGGCGGTCCCAACTACGTGCTCCAGCTCGCCCACTGGCGCCAGGTGAGCGACGCACGGGGAGAAGAGGACACGGCGAGGGGGCCACTCTCGGCCCTCCTCGAGCGCTTTCTCGAGGAAGCCGATGACGAGCAGGCGAAGGCACTCCTGCGGGCAAGTGCGGCAAGCTACGCCCTGGCATGGCAGCACCACTTCAGCCGTGAGCACGATCCAATGCGGATCCTGGGCGAGCGCAATGTGTTCCGCTACCGGCCATGCCGGGGCGTGCTCGTCCGGGCGGAGGCCGTCTCCGTAGCCGGACGCCGTGCCCTCCAGCAGGTGCTGCTGGCGGCTCTCATCTGTGGCGTCCCGCTCACGGTGAGCCTGTCCCGCGGCGAGCTGTGGTCGTGGCTTGCCGAGCACTCGACCATCGCCGCCGTCATCGAGAGTGAGAGCGATCTGATCAAGCGCCTCCGGTCTTCGGATAGCGTCGAGCGGCTGCGCGTGCTCGATCCGGTCTCGTTCGGCGTGCGGGCCGCGGCCCACGAGGCGGGCGTGGCGGTGATCGACGCTCTCGTGCTCGCCATCGGCCGGCTCGAGCTGCGCTGGTATCTGCGCGAGCAGACGGTTGCGCGCGTGGTGCACCGTTACGGCAACGTGATGGAGCGGGCGGCGACCGAATGAGCGGCGTACTCGAGACGGCTGTGGGCTCGGCCTGCGCCGCCGAACTTGACGACCTGCCCGGCGCCGCACGAGTCCAGCGCATCCGCGCGCTCACCGCGAGCCCCTAGAACCGTGGCGGGCTCGCCATCACAGCTCGAGCGGGCCGGTGCGCGGACCATCACGTGTCAAATCTGATCGCAGACTCTTCGTGCGCGTCTGCCTCGTGCCACGCTGCCCGCGAGGCCGGCCGCAACGTCTCTGGATCCATCCCGAGCACGACCTGATCGTCGTCGTGCGCTGGATCGACAAGGCCAGCCTATGGTAGCTAGGTATCGCTCTCTTCTCTCTGCTATCGCATGCGCGTCGTCACCAGCACGTAGATCGACAAGGCCGCTATCACCGTCAGCGCCACCAGCAGCAGGGGTTGGGCGCGCATGGGGGCATCGCGAGGAAACAGAAACACGAGGCTGAAGAAGAGGACAGCGGCCAGTAGGATCACGCAGACGGCGAGCAGCGCAAACGCCGTGCTTTCGATTGGTACCATCAGCGGATCTCCCCGTCGGCGATGGCCTGGTCGGTGCTCTTGCAGGCGTAGGTGGTGGCGATCATAGCCCTCTCTGCCTCAGGTGTTCCTCGCCGGTTGCCTACCGCCCCGCCGGAATTCCTTCGTCTCCTTCCGGTATTTGACGACGCATGCAAGAGGACGCGATTGTGGTCGTGGTGAGAGCGGTGACGACGCGCAGCGCCTTGTCGGGACGACACACTACCGCCGCCGCGGCAACTGAAGCGGCCAGGACCAGGAGCATGATCAGGATTGACTTACGCACCGGCTGTCATCTCATCAAGGCAAACATCCGAGCGACACATGCGCGGTGGCCTACGGTATATCAACGCGGAGCTGGGAGTTGACCGAAAGCCGGACCGAACCAGATTCCGCGTCACCCCATCGTGGTACCCTCCGCACCGGCGAGGAACCCTTGAGAGCCGCGGTTCTTGCGGGTGCTGAGAAGTATGGCGCGATTCGTTCAGTCGTCAAATCGAAAATGGCGTAAGGGCGCGCGGCCTCTGGCGCCACCCGGACCGGGCAGAGTAGGACACACTCCTTGAAGTGGAAGGCATTCTAGAGCACGTCGGCCCAGGGTCCGGGGACAACGGGCGCGCCAGTACGCTTGCAGGACGCGGCGCCGTTTGGGGGCAGAGCATGACGTAACAGTCCTTGCCCTGCTCGATCTCCCCATGGCGTCCTCCTCTGCAGGATGTGAGGTGAGTCATCCGCCCGGCCCAGGAGCAACGGCGCAGCCACCGCGCCTGGACCGGCCGTCCATCGATTGACAAGGGCCGTCGGCGCGGTTACGTTCCCCCTGACGCGGGCTCTACTCGTATCGTCGGAGCGAAGCGCGGGACACCTCTCCTCGTTGAGGAAGGAGCTATTCTCATGACAACACAGGACCGAAGGACATTCGTCAAAGCTGTTGCAGCATCGGCTGCTGCCGTCGCATTCTCGCGCGTCGGGATGCCGCAGCCGACGGCAGCCGCAACGGGGTCGGTGACCACCAACGACGGGATTGTCCTGCGCTACGAAGAAGCCGGATCGGGCAAGCCGCTCGTCTGCATCCCTGGCTGGTCGCAGACCGCCGCCCAGTTCAAGCATCAGCTGAGCGGCCTCAGTGACCGTTATCGAGTGATCGCCGTGGACATGCGCGGACACGGGGAGTCCGACAAACCGGACAACGGCTACACCATCCAGCGACTGGCCAAGGATGTCCAGGACCTGCTCGTAGCGCGAAATCTGACCGACGTTACGCTCATGGGGCACTCCATGGGCAGCTCTGTCATTTGGAGCTACTGGCAGCTCTGGGGCAAGGAGCGCCTGGCGAAGCTCATCTTCGTCGACCAAATGCCGATGATCACCGCGGATCCGGCGTGGTCGGCCCAGGAGAAGGAAGACTCCGGAGCGATCTTCGACCCCACCTCGCTCTACGATACGATCAACAAGCTTGCCGGCCCGGACGGCGTCGTCAAGCAGAACCTGAAGATGCCCCGGGAGTATGCGGCCGCGCTTCTGTACAACCACTCGACCCAGGACTGGCGTCGTGTCATCCCGCGGATCACCCTGCCCGCGCTGGTCGTCGGGGGCAAGGTGAGCGTCGTTCCATGGAAGTCGCAGGTGTGGATCCAGAAGCAGGTTCGAGGGTCGAAAATCGAGATCTTCGAGGAAAGCGAGGGCGGGAATCACTTCATGTTCATGGAGAACCCGGACAAGTTCAACCGGATCGTCCGTGACTTCATGGGCTGACCGGGCGCGCTCTTGGGCGAGGCCACCGTGGAGCATCCGTGTGGCGCGGAGCTCCTGCGTCGGACGAAGAACCTGCGTGTCGTGCAGGGACAAGTGCACCACGTCGATATTCAAACGACCACGGGCTACATGAGACTTGCGCAACAGGGACGTTCGGCAGGCTTTGGAGGCGCTCGACAACGAGGGGGAGTGAAAGAAGGATTCACATCCCTTCCCCCAAGGGAATGAAATTTCGGGGCGAATATCACCACGAAATCATCGTGGCGGCCCCAACGGGATTCGCACATAGGACTAGGTTTTCCGGCGTGAGGTTGTCGTGCGCCGCGAGGTACATCGGCTCGCCATCGAATCGCCACACGGTACCTTGCTGTCCATTGCAGAGTCGCACGGCGGTTCGCACGATGGTGTCGAAGACCGGCTGGACGTCAGTCGGGGAGCTGCTGATGACGCGCAGGATCTCGGACGTCGCCGTCTGCTGCTCGAGCGCCTCCGCCTCGCGCTGCAGCGCCTCCTCGAGTCGCTTCTGGAGCTGGCGGAGCATAGAGCGTTCGCTCCGGTAGCGGTCGCCCCACTCGTGGCCCCCGTCCCCGTGACACAGCCTCCCAGACTGGGACGCTGCCGGCCCAGGAGCCGATGCCACAGCTATCGCCTCGGGGGCGGTCGAGGGTTCAACAACAAGGCGAAACTCACCTTGAGGCGCGCCTACGAGTTCCGCACCTGCCGGGTCTTCGAACTGGCTGTATCACATACTTGGCGATCTCCCCGAACCCGAAGTCACCCACAGATTCAATTGAAGAGGCCAAAAATCAGTGTTGCGCCGGCGCACCAGTGTCGCGGATCCAGGGTTCGCCCCAGAGATTGATAGCGTGCCTGGCGCCCATCCATTTCCTACCGGGCTGACCCTTCTTCATCGTCTCGAGCTCGGCCGAGATCTCGATGTTGTTGCCGTCGGGATCCCTGATCATGAAGAAGAGGTTGTTGCCCGCGCCGTGCCGCCCGGGTCCCCACCAGATCGGAATCTCCAGCGAGGCGAAGTGATCTGCCCATAGCCTGAGATCATTCCAACCCGTGGTTTCGTACGCGTGGTGGTCGGGACGGGACTGCGGCGCGCGGAAGACGGCGAAGGAATGGTGCAGCTCGTCGGCGCGAAGGAAGCAGACGTTCACTTCGGTCGCGCGGTGCTCGGGATCTTGCACCACGGTGTCCGACATCATGAAGCCGAGCGTCGTGGCATAGAACTCCATCATTTCCGTGAAACGGGCGGAGGCCACCACCACGTGCTGGAGTTGCGCGGGAAAGTTCGCCGCCTTGGCGCCGCCGATTGGCGCGCGCGGCCGCGTACGCGTGCCGAAAACGACGAGTCGATCATCCGGATCGCGCACCGCGAAGGCATGGGAGCCAAACAAGGCGGTCGGTGACGGCAGGGGCTGGACCTTACCCCCCTGCAGGAAAGCGCGATACCTCGCGAGGTGGTCGTCCCCACTGAGCGCGAATGCCGCGTAGGGCTGGCTGACCCTCTTGGCCGCGCCGATCACGATCGAGCGCGACGGCGCCTCGAGCAGGAATTCCGAGGCGCCGAGCGTGGTTGTCGACATTCCCAGGGCGCGGGAATAGAAGTCCGCCAACGTCGCCGGATCCGGCGAATCGTAGCGGATGTGGTCAAGGGTGGCCGGCCAGAGCGGCGAGGCCTCCAGCGTCTCGGTCATGCGGCGAGCTCGTTCTTGTAGATTGTGCCGTCCTTCATGATGAGCTTCAGGTTCTTCTGCGGATTCATCAAGACCCCGAGATCGGCCAGCGGATTGCCCTCGACGACCAGCAGGTCGGCATAGGCGCCTTCGGCGATGGTGCCCAGAGTGCCCTTCTCCATCAGCAGCTCGGCATTGGTCGCCGTCGCCGAGCGCAGGATGCCGGCCGGCGTATCGATATCCTGGCGCATCTCGAATTCGCGCAGCTGCGACTTCTGCGCGTCAGGGCCCCACAGGTCAGTGCCGAAGCCGGTCGGCACCTTGTGCTTCTGCGCCCAGCCATACACCTGCTTGCCGCGCGCGATGGTGCGATTGAGGTTCTCCACGATACTGTCGGGCAGATGCGTCTCGGCGGCGCTTTCGACCCGCTGCACCAGCGAGATGAAGGTGGGCACGTAGAACGCGCCGCACTCCGCCATCATCTGCACCGTCTCCTCGCCCACGAAGTTGGCATGCTCGATGGAGCGGACACCCGCCGTGAGGCAGCGTCGCACACCCTCGTCGGTATAGACGTGCGCCATGACATAGGTGCCGCGGGAGGCGGCCTCCTCGACCACGGCGGCAAGCTCCGCCTCGGCGAACTCGTAACGCGTCGCATGGCCTTCGGCGGGAAACACCACGCCACCCGAGGCGAACAGCTTGATCTGGGTGGCACCCCGGCGCAGCTCCTCGCGTGCCGCCTTGCGCACCTGGTCGACGCCGTCAGTGATCACCGACATGTTGGAAAACGGCCCGACATGGCCGCCCGGATCGACGTTCTCGTCCGGTGTGCGGAAATCGGCGCCCCCGCCGGTCTGCGTCAGCGCCCTGCCAGAATAGTACAGGCGCGGTCCGATGATGTGACCCTCGGCCAGCAGCCGGGCGGTGGCATGGTCGGCGCCGCCGGCCTCGCGGATGGTCGTGTAGCCGTCCATCAGACAGTTACGCAGATAGTTCGCCGAAGCGATAGCGATCTCGGCGGCAGGATAGGAAATGTTCTTGGGCGTGAGCGACAGCCCGGTGATGTGGGCATGGGCATCGATCAGGCCCGGCATCAGCGTCCTGCCGCCGACATCGATGACCGCGGCGTCGCGGACATCGACCGGCTTCGGCGACACTGCAACGATGCGGCCATCCTTCACCAGGATATTGAACGATGGCTGTATTTCTGCGAACCCGTCCAGGACGAGGTTGGCGTTGGTGAAAAGCGTCTGGGGCATTCGAAATCTCTCGCGGGACAATACTACACTACTTTATGTACCTGGTTTGTACTTGGCCGCCAGTTGCGTCGGTCAAGCCCCCGAAGAGTCCTGCAGCGACCGGTGGCCATACGGCGCCCTGAGTCCGCGCATCACCGACCACCCGGGAAATGGGTTGACCTCGCAGCCTAGGCTCCTTTTCCATCCGAATCGTGCTCCGAGTGATCAGACAGCAGACCGTCGTCCTGGGAGCGAGGCGGCGGCCTTGACGCCCTCGTGGCCCGGGTGCAGGATCGGCCACACTGACACGCCCGGCCCGCCTCCCGAGAGACGGACCTCCTTGCGCGTGAACCACAGTAAAGGAGCGATCCCTCCATGAAACACGCACCGGTCACGTCCGAGGTCGAGATCTCCGATCAGGGCGGGAACGTCTAGTGCTCACCGGTCTACGGCTATCTCTCCATCCTTCGATTTGGCTTGCGCTCATGAGCGTCGCCGCTCTGCCCGCCTCGACGAAGCCAGCCACTGCCTTGACTTGGAACTGGAGCTATTCTGGTGCCGGCATATCGGCAGGCGGCACCTTCACGACTGTTGACACGCCTGACGGTTCGGGCTTTTACCTCATTACCGGTATCGCCGGTGTACGAAATGATGCGGGCATCCTTGGCTTACAACCGGCCGGGACTCCCATCCCGGGGAACGAGCCTTTCTCTGTAGACAACCTGCTCAGGCTCGAATCACCGCAGCTCACCGTACATGGCTTTGGCTATGCCATCGTGGGAGGAACGTTTTCCAATCCGTTTTTTGCGAATTTCCTGCAACCACCAGAGTATCTCGAATTCTTCTCTGCGCCGCCCTTGACGCCTGGCGTAACAGGACCGGAAGGCAGCGAGCTTCCCATTCGTTTTTCCGCAACCCTGGCTCACGTCCCTCAAACGGCGACCTGGGCCTTGCTGCTGGCCGGGCTCGGAATGCTTGGCCTTACCACGCGATGCCGCAGACATTGCCGGCGTGAACAGATCGCGCAACGATGCATGGCAGTCTCCTCTACCTCTGAGCGCCGGTCACGTCGTCGAACGTGAGGAGCGCAGTGCCGGTCAAAGGTGCCCCGACCTGGTTGATCGGCGCGGCTGCCACGGGGGCGGGGGCTACGAGGGGGGTGCCCGCGGCCGGAGGGCGTTGATCTTGTCTATCTTCTGTCACATAGGAGGCCGCTATGCCGTTCAGAAGCACGAAGGGAATAGTCACGAACGACGGTGATCCTGCTGTAGAGGCCGATGTGATTATGACCGCCGCCGCCCTGGGGTTCGCCGGTTCGTATATCGCGACCACGAAAAATCCCATACAGTTTGATATTGATCCCTTGGTGGCTGAATCGGACAGGGAGTGGACTAGCCTCTTCAAAGCCACGGTCCAAAAGCTCGATGCGGCCGTCGGCGCCTACCTGAAGACTCTGGCGCGCGCCCACCACCAACTGGAGAAAAACGGGGGAGTGGTGATGTCCCTCCCCTGCGACGTCAGGTGCGGGAAGAGGTCGATGGGCTGGTGGCCTGGATGACCCAAGAGCTCGGCGCGATCGATGCGCTCATCAACAATGCTGGCACGACTACCGTGGGCACCGCTCATACGATGCGGCTGGCCGACTTTCGCGATGCGATGAACACGAACTTCTGGGGCGCCCTGTACGCGATCCTCCTCGAGAATGCTTTCAAGGTCTCGGGTGACCCAGAGGGGAGCTTGCCGGAGGCGATCAACTCACGGATCTTCGCGCGGAGAGTGGGGTGGAGTAGTCAGACCTAAGCTCGGTGTTGTTCGCGGGGGCGATGGACACGAGAACGCCGGCCTCCGGGCATCGGCAGGGCGGCCCCCCGAATCAAGCGATCCTACCCAGCGAGGCGGCCAGGCAGGGACTGTCCTGGTTCCTGCCCGACGAGTGAGGTCACGCATCTTCACGTCGTCTCCCCCTGCCAGAGAGCGTCGCAGGTGGAGTGTAAACGGACCACCGTCCGATCGGCATATGCGTAGGACACATTCGCGCCGGGTTCGTCGCAAATCAGACACCGGCCCCGCGTTGCTCGTCCGATGAGGATCCTCGTGAGGCGGCCGACCTGGGAGGGAATGATCGGGCCTGCCAGCGGCGGGCCTGGTGGTAGTTCGCCCGAGGCCATGAGAAGGCGGATCCGGACGCGCAGCTCGCTCTGGTCCATACGAGCTGAGCGGCAAGAAAGGGGCCACCGGGCCAGCCGCCAATATTGATGCATGGTTGGGCGGTGCCGGCGGTCGGCCCGACCTCGAATCGACTGGATTTTCGACAGTCCAGCCCTTCTACTCGCCCTACAAGCCCTCGCCGCTATCCCAGTCCTGTTGACGGCGGCAATCTGCATTGATTACTGGGCTGCCCCCAAATTGGTGGTTTGACCAAGCGCTGCAGGTCGTAGCGCACCGAGGAGCAATTCCGTCCAAGTCTTCGATTCTCCTCGCTCCTCAAGCGTCTTGATAACGTTTACACCGAGAACAGCGGGGGCGCGCTTAAGCACGTCCGGTTCTTGAGTAGGCGGCGAAACCGCAAGGGCCAGAACTGATACGACGCCAACCAGACACGCGAAGCTTTGCATTACAGACCCTCACCAATTTGGCACTCGCAGTTCGAACTAGCCAGCTGGCTCGAACAACTCGATCGGATTGCCGTCGGGGTCTTCTATTTGGATTTGCTTGCCGCCCGGGCCCACCTCCATCTCATTCCGAAAACGCAGGCCAGCCTTTTTTAGCGCTTCAATTCGAGCGGGCAGGTCTTTGACCTGCAGAATTATTCGATTCCATCCACCCGGCTCTTGCTGGCGACCATCAGGCATCGGACGAGAACCCGAAGCGCCTGGACCACTGAGAATGAGTTTCAGATTGCCAACGGAGACCTGGGCGAAAGCAGGCAGGTTTTGCTGATCCAGTTTGAGACCAAGTTGTGTTGTATAGAAGGCGACTGACCGACTCGCGTCCTTCACTTGATACCGAACACCCCAAAGACCCAAGACAACGCTTCGGCCTTCCGTTGTGCTTGAGCCAGCCTCGGATGTTGCTTCGGACGGTACTTTTTGATTCATACAACCTCCTATCGCAGGTCGACGCTAGCTACGCCCAATCAAGTCTCTTGATCTGATCCGCCATAGCCTGCGCGCGCTCAAATCACAATATGCGCCTGAACAACTTCGGGGGCAGGCCAACTTGAGCACCGAACACTTGGCTGAACCGCCGCTGACACATACCAACCTCTCGGGCGACATCTCGGATCGAGGCGGCTTCCCCCGGCCGCTCCCAACAAGTGCAATGCAATTGGTACTGCGGAGTGACCTTCTCGAGAGCGACGCACGCAGCAGGGCACCTCTTCCATGACGTGACACCACTTTCCGAACTGTGCTGACGGCGCACAGACGTTCTCGAAGCTCAAGAGCTAACTGGCCCAAAAGCCCCGCCGGGTTAGCGTGCGCATCGGTGAGAGTTCACTGGCTAGGGCATCGAGAAATGGAAAAGCGCCACCTGGCTTGGATATTCCCCGTGTCCGTTTTTGCGGCACTTCTCAATCCCTCCCGATCCCGGTCTTCGTGCCGACCGGTGAGAGCCAATCTTCCACAACTTGTTGCACGCTAGAAACATCCGAGCCTTTTCGTCTGTCAGGCCCCCGAACCCTTCGTCAGCTCCCTCTCGAGCATCCGGGTGAGCTCGATGACGTCGATAGGCTTCGTTACGTGTCGGTCGAAGCCCGCGTGCGTGGCCCGGGTCTCGTCGCGCATCATGCCGTAGCCCGTGAGCGCTATGAGAATGATCTCTCCTCCCAACTCGGCGCGGACGCGCCGCGCGAGCTCGTAGCCATCCATGCCGGGAAGTCCAATGTCGCAGACGGCGACCCGCGGGCGCTCCCGTCGCACAATTTCTAGAGCCTCCGGCCCGTCGCTGGCCCTCAGCACACGATAGCCCTGCAATTCGAGCGCGATACACAGGCTCTCGCGCGCATCGGCATTGTCTTCGACGACGAGAACGGTTTCGGTATGCCCGCTCGATACGGGCGGGGAGGCGGCCGGCAAGGGCTCGGGCGCTTCCCTGGCAGGAAGACGCACCGTAAACGTAGCGCCCATCCCACGCCCTTGGCTCTCGGCCGTGACGTCGCCGCCATGAAGCCGGGCCAAGCGTTGCACCAGCGTGAGTCCGATGCCCAGGCCGCTCGGCGATCGGTCCTCCGTTATGTCGGCCTGGAAGAAGAGCTCGAAGACACGTGGAAGGGTCTCCGCTGCGATCCCCCGCCCATTGTCGCCCACCTTGAGTACGGCATCAGCCCCCTCGCGGGCCACGCGGATCCGGATCTCTCCGCCCGGGCGCGTATACTTTGCAGCATTGACGAGAAGATTGCTCAAGATCTGCTCGACGCGTGCCTGGTCACCCTCCACCCAAACCGGTGCGGTGTCGTACTCAACACGGCGCTCAGCGAGCTGACCGGCAGTCTGCAGAATCTTCGCTACGTGGCGCACGCTGGCTGCGAGCTCGATAGCCGTGCGCTCGAGGATGATCTTCCCGGTCATGGCGCGGCCCACGTCCAGCAAATCGTCCATGAGGCGCTTCAGGTGCTGACTCTGACGCTCGATCACCTCCGCGGCGAATTCGAGTTGCTCCGCGCTCCGTGCTGTGCTCTTCACGATCGTCGCCGCGCTCGAGATTGCCGCCACCGGATTCCGCAGCTCGTGGCCCAGCATGGCCAGGAACTCGTCCTTGGCGCGGTTAGCTCTGTCTCCGCGACGGCGCGCGCCTCGCGCTCGGTCTCGAGGGAGCGGTCCCGCTCGCGCATGGTGGACTGGAGGAGGCCGCTCGCCTTCTCGAGCGCCATCAGCACCCGATTCACTTCCTCCACCCTCGAATCGGGTAAGCTCTCGATCCGCCGCCCCGTCGCGATGTGCTCGGCCTGGCCCTCCAGCGACTCGAGGGAGGCGGCGATCGGTCGGGCTTTCGAGAATGCGTAGAGCGTTCCCGCGCCGACCGCCCCCGCCCAGAGAAAGCCGAAGAGAAAGAGATGGTGCCAGAAGGCGTTGTCGACGGGAGCCGAGGGCGTCGCGAAACCCACGCCCCACCCGTGGCGCGTGAAGGTCCACGCTGTGTAAACAGCGGTCCCGTTGAGGTTGGTGTATCGTGCCAACCCTTCTGGCCGCCGCTTCATGTCCGCAACCAGGGCGGGCGAAGGGGACTGGCCCCGCCGCGCGTCGCCCTCCGTGCTCCGTGCCACGAAGTTGAAGTTGCGGTCGAAGATACCCGCAATCGCGCCTGCGGGCTGACCCGGCTGATTCAGCAGACGGTCGTACCAGGTCAGGTCGAGCTCGGCGACCAGCACATGCGTGACCTTGCTGCCGCGAACGACAGGTACCCCTACGGCTATGGTCTGCCCAGTCCGCCCGGTCGCGACGATGAGGTCGGATATCACTGGGCGACCGTCCGCAGACACGGGTTGCCACACTGTGAAGAAGGGGCCCGGCGACACCTTCGCACCGAACGATGCGTCGGCGCGGAATCCACCCCGGCCGGCAGTGTCGACGGCCAGAATATTCGCCCAGTCGGCGTTGGCCTTAAGGGCTCCTTTTGCCTGGGCATAGATCGCTTCCTCGGTCAGCGAGCTCGATGACCACAGCCGGGCGAAGATCGAGAGACGTTCCACGCTACTGTCCAGCGAGTTGTCCACCGCCGCCGCGAGCAGGCGCACCGACTCGATCTGCGAGCGTTCGCGTTCGTGCTCTTGCACCTGCCAGTGAAGATAGAGCAGAACCGCGGCGAACAGACCGATGGGAACGATGCCGAACAGCTGCACTTGGAAGAGGTGCCAGCGGATGCCGCGGCTTCCGTTCACTCGTGTAGTTCCTGTCAACCTTGTCTCAGCGAGATCGTGGAAGTCCGCTGCATGGGGCAGGGCGCAAGGAGCCTAGCCGGGAGTATCTCCACTGTCAAGCAATCGAAGGCATCTTTCGGGTTGGAATGTACCGTGCGCTTCTCCCCCTTCCCTCCCCGCCATAAGTCCCGCACGCTCCAATCCTCGCAAGGCTCGGCGCGCAGTCTCCCGAGAGATAAAGACGCAGGCGCCGATGGACGGCAAGAACATCTGCGGGCCGCAGCCCCGCTTCCAATTTGATCAGCCGGGTCGCGGGGGCATCGTCTGGCGCAAATTGCCACAGGTGCTCGAGGTGGGCGATCACGGGATAGAGGCGCGTTTGAGGGCACGATAGGTCACCCGGCCCCGCCGCCGCAAGAGTGCCACCACCTGGTCGAGCACCTCATAGAACCCCGTCGTCTTGCTCCTCCCCTCAGCGGGGCAGGCGGCATGGCTCAGCCGGGGCACGACCACTGAAAACGCACTCCTTTACCGCTAGCGACCGGAGAATTCCCCAGCCTGGTGGCGCCAGCCAAGGTGACACATGTTCGGGCGCATGACGTAGCCCATGGCGACAATCCGAACGAATCCGGATGGAGGCGTTACCGCGAGCCTGTCCAGTGGTAGCGGGCATTCAGTTTGCTGGCACTAGCACGGGAGCGCCCTTCTTCTTGACCAGGAACACCAGGAACTTCGCCGGTTTTGTACCGCTTGCGTTCCGCCCAACGATGTGGACGTCGTCAGTGCCTTCATAGAAGACCTGTCCCGGCGTCAGTGTTACTTCCTTGCCGCCCCTCACCTGCATCACAACGGAGCCCTCCAGCACGTAGAGGAACGCTGTTGCATTGTGTCGGTGGACAGGGTCCGACCCTCCGGGTGCATACTCAACCGTGATCATCAGGACTTCCTTGCCGGGACTGTCCGTGAGCTCCTTCGCCATGAGCGACGTGACCGTGGGCTCTTGAGCCATCAAGGGGTCGGTCATCAGACATAGCAGAACCAACGTCAGCATTGCCTTCGCCATATTTGACCTCTCTCTCAATTGGCCTCTTGTTCGCCATCTTCGTCGATCGGAGAGCCGAGTGCGGAGCGTTGAACAGCTAGCTCCGAAGGAGGGCCAGCAGATCGGCGTTGACCTGATCCTGATGCGTGGCCGCCGCCGGTCCCTCCCTACGCGGCGTCGAGGGCCAGCGTCTCGAGAAACTGCTCGGCGGGGACGTGGTGCTCGTTGTGCCGGAGCGCAGCCCGACGGAGCGTCCACGGGTGGCATTCGAGGCCACCGAGCAGGAGGCTTCGACCCGAGAGCCCGCGCACGTCGTAGGCGCACATGACGACGCTCGGGAGGTTCCGGACCGCTTCCGTCACGCGAGCTTCGAGCCGGAGGATGTCCCCCTCGGCGGGCCAGCCGGGATGCTCCCACCCGAGGTTCCCGAGGACTCGGACCATCGGCACTCCGCGATCAACGGCAGTTCGGATCCTATCGCCGATCTCCCGCAGCACCGCGTCGGCCGGCTGCTGACCCGAGACGGCGTGAAGGCGATCGCGCCGCCGGAGGTCGTCCGGAGTGAGCCCGCGGCGCTCGAGGCCGGCCAGGACGCGCCCGTTTGCCGCGTCGTGGCCAAGGAGCACGCAGAGCTCGTCGCGCTCCACCCCCGCCGCGAGAAAGCCCGCCGTCGCATCGAACTCGTGCTCGGACTCCCAGAAGTAGCTGATGTGGTCACCCGGCGCCGCGAACTCCCCGGCCATGCCCAGGGGAACACTGCGCTCGCGCGGCTCTCGATTGTGAAGGCCCCGGGTTCGGAAAAGGTCGAGGAGTCGGTCTCTCTCGGCGCCGTTTTCCTCTACCTCGCGGCGCCGGAGCTGCCCGAGCGAGCCCACGACCAGCTGCATCTGCGCCAGGTACGTGCGACATCCCGCGCAGGTCCGCCAGTGCGCGTCGCAGCGCTCACGATCGGCCGAGGACAGCGCGCCGTCCAGGTAGGCGCTGACGAGCTCCACGAGCTCCCGGCACGGCATGTCGGTCGATAACCCCATCGGCAGCTCACCCTCCTTCGAGATATGGCTCGAGCGCCGCCCGCACCTTCGCTCGGGCCCTGTGCAGGAGCACCCGCCCATTGGTCTCCTGAATGCCGAGGGCGTTACACACCTCCTCCGTCGAGCAACCCTCGACGTCACGAAGGGTCAGCACCAGCCGCTGGTTAGGCGGCAACGTGTCGATCGCTTTCTGGAGCTGCTCGCCCGCCTCCCGGCCAAGGAGCCGATGCTCCGGGGAGGCCTCGAATTCACGCGGAGGGCTTGTCCAGCGGCCGGGCTCGGTCGGGTGGTCCGCGGGCCAGAAGCGGTCCGGGCTGACCGCGGCCTGCCGCGCGCCGACGTCATCGGCGCCGAAGCCGGCGAACGGCACCGTCCGCCCTTCGCGTGCGGCGCGGGTCTTCGCGCGGTTGATGAGGATGCGGAAGATCCACGTCTTGAGGGACGAGCGGCCCTCGAAGGTCCATATGCCCTGGATCACGCCCAGCCAGGCATCCTGCACCACCTCGTCCGCGACGGCGCGATTGGAGACGTACAGGCGGGCCACGCGGCGAAGGCTCGCGTGGTGCTGGTCGACGAGACGCGCGAACGCCGCCTCGTCACCTTGGCGAAGTGCCTCGATCACGCGCAAATCGGTGCGCGCCGCAGTCTCCTCCGCCCCTGAAGTGTTCGCCCCGTCGCTCATGCTGGCCACGCTGTGGCATACGACCATACCCGTACGCTGCCCCAGCCTCTCGCGCGGATGGAATTCTACCGCAGGTCATCCACGCGTAACGAACCGGGCCGTCGCCAGACCAATCAGCAGGACGCCATTTGAGGATCGCCAGTCATCGACAAGGAGGGTAAACCATGAAGATCGTCGCCATCGGCGGCACCGGCCTGATCGGCTCGAAGACCGTCCCCATTCTGCGCCAGCGCGGCCACGAGGTCGTCGCCGCCTCGCCCAAGACCGGCGTCAACAGCATCACCGGCGAGGGCCTCAAGGAGGCCATGGCCGGCACGCAGGTGGTGATCGACCTCGCCAATTCGCCCTCATTTGAAGACAGGGCGGTGCTGGAATTCTTCGAGACCTCCGGCCGCAACCTTCACGCGGCGGAGGCCGCAGCCGGCGTCCGCCACCATGTCGCGCTATCCATCGTCGGAACCGACCGGACGCCCGACAATGGCTATTTCCGCGCCAAGGTCGCCCAAGAGA
>WNFV01009774.1_pt1 | contig 22147 bp, 20 predicted proteins | sample 5400101 | NCBI WGS metagenome assembly WNFV01 (sample SAMN13153361, study PRJNA577476) | soil metagenome | isolation source: 115 cm soil or saprolite under grassland replicate 1 | place: USA:California | collected 2016-06-15 | reverse complement strand
GGACGTGGCCGAAGAGCTCGGTCTCGAGGAGCTCGCCCGGCAATGCACCGCAGTTGACCGCGACGAAGGGACCTCGCCGGCGAGAGGAGTGATCGTGGATCGCGCGGGCGACCATCTCCTTTCCGGTTCCGCTCTCGCCGGTCAGGAGAACCGTGGCCTAGCTGTGCGAGAGGTTCTCGATCAATCGCAAGATCCGGCCCATCGACGCCGAACGCGCGGTCAGGCCTCCGAAAGTCTCCGGAGCTCCCGCGGAGGCCTCCTCCTCTTCCGCGGGACGGAGCACGACCACGAAGGCAACGCGCGGATCGCATGCTCCTTCGGGAGGATGGATGGGCGCCGCCGTCACGGAAACCAACCGGTGAGCCAGCGTGCCGCTCCCGCGCAGCGTCGCCCGCCACCCTTCGCGCCGTTCGGAGGCGAGAAGCGCCTGCCGGAGCGGGGCGGCGGGACCGAAGAGATCGGTTCCCAGGAGCTCCTCAACCGGTCGACCCTCGGCTGCGCGCGCCGCACCGGTCTCGAGAAAGTCGTCGAGAACGGACGAGGCGTGGAGCACATCGAAGCGATCGTCCAGGCAGAGAAAGGCGCGTCCGAGCGCGCCGAAGGCCGCGCTGACGGCAATCCAGGGAGCCTGCACGGCCGAATCCTCCGAAATACCGCCCGAGGTCGCGTCCATTCTCACGCGGCGCGCCGGCGCGGCCGCATTTTCCAGGAGACGTACGGCCGCGCGAGGACTCGAAGGGCGGAGCGCTTCCAGTCGTAGACGCGCGACGAGAACCTCGGAGCGGCGAGCTCCGCGCATTCCTCCGGCTGCACGACGAGGGACACCTCGATCGGAAGGACGCCGACGGGGATCCCGGCGTCGCGGCATGCTTCGTAGAGATGCGCGAAGACTTCCTTCATGGCGTTTGGATCGGGAGAGGGGGCGTCCTCCATCTCGCTTCCGATGGTCGGGCGGAAGATGCACACGGTCGGGAACGCGCCAGCGGCGACGATCCGGTCGATTCCGCGCTTCGTCGAGTCGATCGGCTCGATCCCCGCGATGATCTCGCCCGAGACCCGCCCCCGCCCGAGCTTTCGCGCGGTGTATTCCATCGCCTCGAAGAACGCTTCCTGCCCGAGCGTTTCGGCTTTGCCCGGACAGATCGCTTCGAAGAATCGCGGGTCCTCGAACTCATAACAGAAGGAGAAGTGGTCGGCGCCTGCCGCGATCAAGGCGTCGTACTCTCCGAACTTGCGCCGCGGAACGGGCATGCACTGCACACCGATGAAGCCGCCCACCCGCTCCCGGAGTGCCCGAACGAACGGCTCGCACTGGCGAAGACCGTGGATCGCCTCCAAGCGGTCAACATCCTCGTAGTGATAGCCGGTGTTCAAGTGCGTGAAGACCGATCCCGATTCCTCGCGCGCGGCGAGCGCGACCTCGACCACGTCCTCCACGTTCTTTCTCGCCTGCTCGACAGATCCCACGTTCTTTCCGGTCGTGCAGAACTTGCACGCTCGGGACGGACGGGACGCCCAGAACAGGCAGGAGGTCGAGACGTAAATGCCGAGGTAGTTTCCTTCCTCGCCGCTGCGTTCGTCCAGGATCCAGTAACCGTCGGGCTGTTTGAAGAGGCGGAACGGCGAAGCGGCGGCGAAGCGCTCCGCCACCGGCACGTTGACCCAATGCTTCCGTTTCGGTCCGCGAATCACGAGCTCGAGGCCGGACCCCAGGCCCGCCCGCGTCCTCGCGATCCGGCGCGCGTCGGCGCCGAGCTCGCAGGTCCGGTCGATCTTGATCCCTCGGCAGAAGAGCTCGATTTCCAGCTCGACAGCTGAATACATGAAACGTCCTCCAAAAACGAATCTAGGCCGGCGCGCCGTGCGACGACATGATGCAAATCATTCAGATCCGCTTTTCGCAGACCCCCGAGCCGTCGAAACCAGAACCGGAACCGGAAACTGATGCGTCTGCATCAGGACACCAAGAGCGAAAGAGAGTTTCCTGTTCGCATGAACATGAACATTCGTTTCCCGGGGAGTCTCGTGGTCGAGGCGGAGTTCGATGGTTTCAAGGTTCGGACGGACCAGCCCGCCGCGGTCGGCGGGGGAGAATCTGCCCCGTCGCCGTTCGATCTTTTTCTCGCCTCGATCGGCACGTGCGCCGGCTACTACGCGCTGCGCTTCTGTCAGGTCCGTGGACTGCCGACCGAGGACTTGAGCCTGAAGGTGACCGCGGAAAAGGATCCGGCGGTCAAGCGGGTGACGCAGGTCTCAATCGAGATCGAGTTGCCGCCCGACTTCCCGGAGAAATACCGGGAGGCGATCGTGCACGCGACCGATCAGTGCAGCGTCAAGAAGCATCTCCTTCATCCTCCCGAGATCGAAGTCGTTGCTGTTCGACCCTCTTTCGGCCCGCGTCCCTTGGTTCTCTCGTATACAAACGTCGTCTGACGCCGGCCCGGATTTCCGCGTTGCGGTACGCTCGCCGGCGGAGGTTCACCCGCCTGGGGCGATGAAAAGACTGATCGTTGTCGTCTCGCTCGCCCTCGCGGCGGGAGCGCGAGCTCCGGCGCAGGGCGACGCACGCCTCGCCGCACGATTTGAGAAAGACGTCCGGGTCCTCGCCTCCGACGAGATGGAAGGACGGGGGCTTTCGACCAGAGGGATCGACAAGGCTGCGGCATACCTCGAGAAGCGGTTGAAGGAGCTCCGCCTCCAGCCGGCGTTTTCCGGAGGCTACCGGCAGCTTTTCCCGGTCAAGACCGGCGTCCGACTCGCGGCAGGCAACGAGCTCTCCAGCGCCTCACCCGAAGAATGGACTCCACTCGCGTGCTCGAGCTCCGGAGAGTTCTCCGGCGAGCTCGCTTTCGTCGGCTACGGAATCGAGGCCGCTCCGCTTTCGTATCAGGAGTTGTCGCCGGTGGACCTCCACGGCAAAGTCGCGCTGATGCTCCGCTACGAGCCGCAGGAGAAGGACGAGTCCTCGCGCTTCGACGGGCGGCGGCCGAGCCGCTGGTCCGCGATCCGGTACAAAGTGCATCAAGCCAGGGAACGCGGCGCCGCCGCGGTCGCCTTCGTCACGGGCCCGGTGCAGGAAACCGAGCAGGATCGCCTGCCGGCGCTTGCAAACGACGGTCCGGAGAGCGCCGCCGGCATTCCCGTGATCCAGGTGAAACGATCGCTCGCGGCGAAGTGGCTCGAGCGTGCGCAGATCGATCTCCTCGAGTTCCAGAAGACAGTCGATCGGGATCTGAAACCGCGGTCCGTCGGTGCGGTCCCGGGCGCGGGGCTCTCGCCACCGAAGCGGTCGTGATCGGCGCGCACTACGATCACCTCGGCTACGGCGGCAACGGCTCGATGAGACCGAACGAGCGGGCGATCCACAACGGCGCCGACGACAATGCGTCGGGAACCGCAGCGGTTCTCGCTGCCGCGGAACGGCTGCAGGAGTTGCTCGAAAGCGCGCCGAACCGCCGCACGGTCCTCTTCGTGCTCTTTTCCGGCGAAGAGGTCGGGATCGCCGGTTCTTCCTTCTTCGTCGCCCATCCGCCGGTTCCACTCGAGAGAATCCGAGCGATGGTCAATCTCGATATGGTCGGCCACCTCCGCGACGAACAGCTGATCGCGTTCGGCGCGGAATCGGCGCCCGAGTGGACCGCCGCGCTCGATTCGATCGGGAAGCCGCTCGGGTTGAAGCTCACATCCAAAGGGGACGGCTACGGGCCCTCGGACCAGACGGCGTTCTACGCGGCTCACATCCCGGTCGTTCACTTCTTCACCGGTGCCCACGAGCTCTACCACACGCCCGAAGACGACCCGGACACCGTCGACTTCGCGGGGGGCGCGCGCGTCGCCGAGCTGACTGGCCGGGTCGGCGAGCAGCTTGCGCTCGGGAGACTGACGCCGACGTACGTCGCCGCGGCCGCCGCACCGGCGATGCAGGGCGACAGCCGAGGCTACGGCGCGTATCTCGGCACGATACCGGATTACCGAGCGATGGAGGATTCGAACGGGGGCGTGCTCCTGGCCGACGTCCGGCGGGCCGGTCCCGCCGATCATGCCGGGATCCGCGGAGGTGACCGGATCGTCGAGATGGCGGGCACGGGCATCGAGAACCTCTACGACATGACGTTCGCTCTTCAGGACCACAAGCCGGGCGAGACGATCGAGGTCGTCGTCATCCGAAACGGGGAACGTATGAACTTGCGCGCGACTCTCGGGGAGCGGCGTGGACAGGAGCCGGGCGCGGCGTCCTCGCCCACGCCGTCGCCCGCGCCCGTCGGCGCCGGAAGACCGTTTTCGGAACGTTTCGACGGGGAACGCCACCTCGTCGACGTCCGGCAGCTCACGTTCGGCGGCGAGAACGCCGAGGCGTATTTCTCTCCCGACGGCAGGAAGCTGATCTACCAATCGACGCCGCCGGGGGCATCCTGCGATCAAGAGTACGTGATGGACCTCGCGGGCGGCGAGATCAAGAGAGTCTCGAGCGGAAAAGGGAGGACGACGTGCGGCTACTTCCGCTTTCCCGCGGGTGACCGAATCGTGTACGCCTCCACGGAGGCCGCGGCAGCCGACTGCCCTCATCCGCCCGATCGCTCCCGCGGGTACGTCTGGGCCGTGTACGAGAGCTACGACCTTTATGAAGCGCGACCGGACGGCTCCGAGAAGCGCCGGCTCACGGAGACGCCCGGCTACGATGCGGAGGCGACCTGGTGTCCGCGCGGCGGAAAACTGGTCTTCACATCGGACCGCGACGGCGACCTCGATATCTATGAGATGACGGAAGCAGGCAAGGTCACGCGACTGACGAATTCACCCGGCTACGACGGCGGCGCTTTCTACAGCCCCGACTGCTCGGAGATCGTCTGGCGCGCGAGCCGGCCGAAAGGCGCAGATCTCGAAGAATATCGGGCGCTCCTTGCACGGGCGCTCGTGCGCCCGACGACTCTCGAGCTTTACCTCGCAAAAGCCGACGGCAGTGGCGCCCGCCAGCTCACGTCCAACGGCGCAGCCAACTTCTGCCCGTACTTCCACCCCGACGGAAAACGGATCATCTACAGCTCGAACGCGGGTTCCACGGACGGGCGCGAGTTCGACCTCTGGCTGCTGGACAAGAGAGGCGGCGCGCCCGAGCGCGTGACCTTCGCGCCCGGTTTCGACGGGTTCCCACAGTTTTCCCCGGACGGCAAGTGGCTCGTCTGGGGCTCGAACCGCGCGAACCCGCGAGGACATGAGACGAATCTGTTTCTCGCCCGGTGGGTCGACTGACCCCGGCGTGAGACGGCTGATACATTTGCATCACGTCTTTCTGTCCATTCCGGGGGAATCTTTCTCCGGAGGAGACAGTGAGATGAAAGCCGTGATCGAACGAACCAGTCGCCTGCTGAATTTCCCATTGAGGCCCGCTCCCCGCGGGTTGCTTCTCGCGGCAGCGCTCGCCCTCGGAGCCACCTGCTTCCTGCCGCTTTGGAAGGTCGCGACGTTCGCTCCGGGAGCGCTCAAGCACGGGACATCCAACTTCGAGCTCCTGGAGCCGGGGGTGCACGGCGAGACGCCCGATTCGACGAACGAGGTCACGGGACCGAGAGAGGTGCCTGCGGACTTCGTCGAGTTCAAGTGGATCCCGTTCGCGCTTGGGATCCTCGGTTTGCTCTTTCTGAGGGCGGCCGTGCTCGGAACGATGGGAACGCTCGTGGACGTCTTCGTCGTGTTCGCCTACTTCGCGGCCTTCTCGTTCTGGTCTTTCGGATCCCGGTTCTCACGATACGGACGGTCTTATCCCGGGCCGGGGGCGTACGCACTCGTCGGGATCGTCCTCGTTCTCGGCGGAGCACTGTTTCTGTCGTGGCGGCAGGGCCGCTCCGAGCTCGCCGGTGAAGCGGGGATCGTCGATTGACGCAAAGGAGCTCCATGATCGATATCGATGTTCCGGAAGCCGTCAAGGTCGAGCACGAGAAGCTGCGCAAGGAGCTCGATCGCGCTGTCGCGCTGGGCGGCGAGACCGCCGACGCCGCGCGAGCGGTCCTGAAGGTCCTTTCTCCCCACATGATTCTCGAAGAGGAGTACGCGGCTCCCCCGCTGCGTCTTCTTCCGCACCTCGCGCGCGGCGAGTTCATTCCGGAGATGTCCCGCATTCTGACCCGGACGGAGTCTTTGAAGGCGGAGATGCCCCGAATGCTCGGAGAGCACAAGCTGATCGTCGAAGCCCTTCGGCGGCTTCTTCAAGCCGCCGTCCGCGAGCGGCACGACGGATACGCGAGCTTCGCGCAGAAGCTGATCGCCCACGCGCAGCAGGAAGAGGACTTCTATTACCCCGCTGCGATCCTCGTCGGCGAGTACGTCAAGCTGCGGCTGGGACGGGAGTGAGTCTCCCGACTCCTTCCTACGCGGCTCTTCGCGACGCTTCCAGCTCGCGTCGGACCATCTGCAGCGAGATGCGCCGGATCAGACGGATGCCCGTCCTGATCGCTCGCCGGTAGCGTCGGAGGCGCTTTCGCGATACCGGATCGGCCGCCCGAACGGTCCGGAAGGTCTCACGAGACCCTCGAGGAGGAATACTCCGCGCCCGCTGCGCTGCCTCGAGTCTCGCCGCGGAGAGCTCCTACCGGACGGCTGGGGCGGAGTCGGCCCCTCTCGGCCGATCCGCTCCCGCCGCGCCGGATGATGCCAATGCATCAAGGTCCCTGCGCACGACAAACCTAACCTCTCCTCATGGCCAACGACCGGTGGGTGACCGTCGAGGGCAACGAGGCCGTGGCGTCGGTCGCGCACCGGCTCTCCGAGGTCATCGCCATATACCCGATCACCCCATCGTCCGCGATGGGCGAGTTCGCCGACGAGTGGTCGGCTGCGGGTCGCCGGAACGTGTGGGACGCGGTTCCGCAGGTCGTCGAAATGCAGTCGGAGGGGGGCGCGGCCGGAGCGGTCCACGGGGCGCTCCAGGCAGGGGCGCTGGCGACGACGTTCACGGCTTCGCAGGGCCTCCTCCTGATGATCCCGAACATGTACAAGATCGCGGGCGAGCTGACCCCGTTCGCGATGCACGTCGCGGCGCGAACGCTGGCGACTCACGCGCTCTCGATCTTCGGCGACCACTCGGACGTGATGGCCTGCCGGCAGACAGGTTTCGCGCTGCTGGCCTCCGGATCGGTGCAGGAAGCCCAGGACCTCGCGGCGATCGCTCACGCGGCGACGCTCGAGGCGCGGATTCCGTTTCTCCACTTCTTCGACGGGTTTCGGACTTCGCACGAGATCGCGAAAATCGAATTCCTGGGCGACGGCGACCTGCGGGCACTCGTCTCCGAAGATCGGATCGCGGAGCACCGTGCCCGCGGCCTGACACCCGACCGACCGGTCGTTCGCGGAACCGCTCAGAACCCGGACGTCTTCTTCCAAGCGCGCGAGGCGTGCAACCCGTTCTTCGCGGCGTGCCCGGACCGAGTTCGCGAGGTGATGGAGCGGTTCGCGGCGATCACCAGTCGCCGTTACCGCCTCTTCGACTACGTCGGGCATCCCGAGGCCGAACGGGTGATCGTCGCCATGGGGTCGGGCGCCGAAGTCGTTCACGAAACCGTCGAATGGATGGCCGCCCGCGGAGAGCGCGTCGGCGTGCTCAAGGTCCGGCTCTTCCGTCCGTTTTCCGTTGCCGACTTCGTCGCCGCGCTTCCTCCGACCGCCCGAAAGATCGCGGTGCTCGACCGAACGAAGGAGCCCGGCGCGATCGGCGAGCCGCTCTACCAGGATGTCGTCACGGCGCTCGCCGAAGCGCGGGATTCGGGCCTTCGCCCGGGCGGATTCGGATCGAGAGTCGTCGGCGGACGCTACGGGCTCTCCTCGAAGGAGTTCCACCCCGGCATGGTGCGCGCCGTCTTCGATGAGCTCTCGGCTCTGAAGCCAAAGAACCACTTCACGGTCGGAATCCACGACGACGTGTCGGGCACGTCGCTTCCGTTCGACGGCGCGTTCGACATCGAACCGCCGTCGGTCGTCCGCGGCGTCTTCTTTGGTCTCGGATCCGACGGCACCGTCAGCGCGAACAAGAACAGCATCAAGATCATCGGCGAGGCGACCGACGGTGCGGCGCAGGGTTACTTCGTCTACGACTCGAAGAAGTCGGGTGCGATCACGATCTCGCATCTCCGGTTCGGGCCTCCCCCCATCCGCTCTTCGTATCTCGTGCGAAAGGCGCAGTTCGTTGCCTGCCATCAGTTCGGCCTTCTCGACCGGTACGACGTGCTCGGCTACGCGGCTGAGGGAGCGGACGTCCTGCTGAACTGCCCGAACGGCGCGGAAACGGCCTGGAGCCGGCTGCCGCGCGAGGCCCAGGAGCAGATCGTCGAGAAGCGGCTTCGGCTCCACGCGATCGACGCCGACCGGGTCGCGCGGGAGGCCGGGCTCGCCGGCCGCATCAACACGATCATGCAGACCTGCTTCTTCGCGATCTCCGGGATCCTCCCGCGCGAAGAGGCCATCTCTCGAATCAAGCAATCGATCGAGAAGAGCTACGGCAAGAAGGGCCCGGAGCTTCTCGCGCGGAATCTCGCCGCGGTGGACCGCGCCCTCGAGAACCTCGTCACAGTGAAGGTCCCTGCCGGCGCCGACGCGACGCGCCGCAGGCCGTTCCCCGTGCCGCAGGACGCTCCGGAATTCATCCGACGCATCACGGCGGTCATGATCGCGGGACGCGGCGACGAGCTCCCCGTCTCCGCGTTTCTCCCGGACGGAACGTGGCCGTCGGGAACCAGCAAGTACGAGAAGCGCAACATCGCCGACGAGATCCCCGCGTGGGACCCATCTCTCTGCATCCAGTGCAACAAGTGCGCGCTCGTCTGCCCGCACGCCGCGATCCGCGCGAAAGTCTACGAGCCCGCGCGGCTCGAGAACGCGCCGGACGGGTTTCTCTCCGACACGTTTCGAGGGCTCGATTTCCGCGGCTGGAAGTACACGATCCAGGTCGCGCCGGAGGACTGTACCGGCTGCTCTCTCTGCGTCGTCTTCTGTCCGGCTCACGACAAGAAGGACAAGAGCCGTAAGGCGCTCCGGATGGAGCCTCAGCCCCCGCGCCGGGAAATCGAGCGGAAAAACTACGAGTTCTTCCTCAAACTCCCGGAGGTGGACCGTTCGCGCCTGCGGGCCGTGGACGTCAAGGGCTCGCAGTTCTTCCAGCCGCTCTTCGAGTACTCCGGAGCGTGCTCGGGCTGCGGCGAGACGCCGTACGTCAAGCTCTTGACGCAGCTCTTCGGCGACCGGGCGCTGATCGCGAACGCGACCGGCTGCAGCTCGATCTACGGAGGGAACCTTCCGACGACGCCCTATACGACGAACCCGGAAGGCCGCGGTCCGGCCTGGTCGAACTCGCTCTTCGAGGACAACGCGGAGTTCGGACTCGGCTTTCGCCTGGCGGTGGACAGCCGCGAGGGACGGGCGCGCTCCCTCCTGCGGAAGCTCTCGAACGTCCTCCCCGACGGCCTCGCCGCCGAGATCCTCGATTCACCGCAGAACACCGAAGGGGAGATCGCGGCGCAGCGCGATCGAATCGCGCGACTCCGGATGGAGCTCGGCCGGCTCGCTTCGGAAGATGCGCGGCAGCTCGAAGCCGACGCCGAGGCACTCGTGAAGAAGAGCGTCTGGATCGTCGGCGGCGACGGCTGGGCATACGACATCGGTTTCGGGGGCCTCGATCACGTCCTGGCGAGCGGACGCAACGTCAACGTCCTCGTCCTCGACAGCGAGGTGTACTCGAACACCGGCGGACAGCAGTCGAAGGCGACGCCTCTGGGCGCCGCCGCAAAGTTCGCGGCCGCCGGCAAAGAGACGGGCAAGAAGGACCTCGGCCTCATGGCGATGACGTACGGCAACGTCTACGTCGCGCGGATCGCGTTCGGGTCGAAGGACCACCAGACCGTGAAAGCGCTTCTCGAGGCGGAGTCCTACCCGGGCCCGTCGCTCGTCATCGCATACGCCCACTGCATCGCGCACGGCTACGACATGGCCGACGGGACGAACCAGCAGAAGCTCGCCGTCGATTCGGGAACGTGGCCTCTGTATCGCTTCGACCCGCGCCGGATCGCGGCAGGTGAGCCGCCGCTCCAGCTCGACTCCCCCCCTCCCAAGATCCGCATCGAAGAGTACATGCGCAACGAAAACCGCTTCCGGATGCTCGAGAGGCAGGGAGAGGAGCGCTGGCGGACGCTCGTCGACGCCGCGCAGAAGGAGGTCGAACGCCGGTCGGCTCTCTACCAGCGGCTGGCGGCGCTCTCGCCCGCCACCTGGGGAGCGGTGGAACCGAAGAGCGACGAACAGAAAACCGCGGAGGTGGCGTCATGATCCGCGTCGAAGACTTTACGCAGTTGCCCGAAGGGCGGGTTGTCCCGATGGAAGGCTGGGTCCAGCGATGTCCCCGCTGCGGACGCAACGGAATCGAAGAGCGCCCCGTCGCGAGCATTCCCTACTTCCTGCACGTTCAGGCGTCGGAAATCCTGCCCGACGGGATGCTCGACGAAGCGCTCGACTGCTGCTCTCTCGCCCCGGCGACGAACTAGACCGAAGGTCGAGCGGCAGCCGCCGGGTGAAGAGGAGCCCCACGCGCCCGCGACGCGCTGATTCGTTCGCATCAGCGCGGGCCGACACGCGCCGCCTACTCTCGTGGCGATGAAAGGCCGAGCGGCGGAGGCGGCCGCGCGCGAACCCGAACCGCTCGCGGCGGTCCCGCAGCCGGGCGCCGACGTCGTCCTCGTCGGAAACTCGAACGTCGGCAAGAGCGCCCTCTTCAACGCGCTGACCGGCGCCTACGTCACTGTCTCGAACTATCCGGGTACGACGGTCGAGGTATCGAAGGGCTCGGCGGTGCTGGACGGGCAGCGCACGCCCGTGACCGATACGCCCGGCATCGCCTCCTTTCTCCCTTCGTCCGAGGACGAGCGGGTCACGCGGGACATCCTCCTCGTCGAACGACACCGCGCAGTCGTGCTCGTCGGCGACGCGAAGAACCTGGAGAGGACGCTCCTCCTCGGCGTGCAGCTCACGGAGATGGACCTCCCGTTCGTGCTCTGTCTGAACATGATGGACGAAGCCGCCGGACGCGGAATCGCCATCCAGGCGGAGAACCTCTCATCCCGACTCGGCATCGAAGTCGTTCCGACGGTGGCAGTCCGGCGCGAAGGAATCGCCCGTCTCGTGCACGCGCTCGCCGCCCCACGCTGCGGCACCGTGCTCGTCGAGTATCCCGATCCGATCGAGCGGGCGATCTCCTCGATCGAGCCGCTCCTTCCGCGGGCGCCGATCTCACCGCGCAGCCTGGCGCTTCTCGTCGCTTGCGGAGACGAGACCCTGAACACGTGGCTCGGCGAGCGGATGGAGACGCCCGACCTCGAGCGCCTCGACGAGATCCGTCAGAAGCTCCGTCGGGAGATCGGCGCGGACGTCGCCTATTCCGTCAACCGCGCACGCCTCTGGGTCGCGCGGCGCCTGGCGAACGGCGCCGCCAGCCGACAAGGGCCTCAGGTCACTCAAAGACGCTGGGTCGTCCTCCTCGAAGAGCTCACGACGCATCCGGTCTGGGGCATTCCGATTCTGGGCACCGCGCTGTACCTCGCGTATCTCTTCGTCGGAAAGCTCGGAGCCGGGACCCTGGTCGATCTGCTCGAGGACGGGCTCTTCGGCCGCGTGATCAGTCCCGCGGCGATCGTGGCCGCGAACCGGTGGATTCCGTGGCAGTTCCTTCGCGACCTCCTCGTCGGCCCGTACGGCGTCGTGACGATGGCGCTCGCTTACTCGCTCGCTCTCCTGCTCCCGATCGTGACGACTTTCTTCATCGCCTTCGGCATCCTCGAGGACTCCGGCTATCTGCCGCGCCTGGCGGTCATGCTCAACCGCGTTTTCAAGAAGATGGGGTTGAACGGAAAGGCGGTGCTGCCGATGGTACTCGGCCTCGGCTGCGACACGATGGCGACGATGACGACGCGGATCCTCGAGACTCCGAAGGAGCGCCTGATCGTGATCCTGCTGCTCGCGCTCGGCGTCCCGTGCTCTGCGCAGCTGACGGTCGTGCTGGCGATGCTCGGCGGCGTCGCGCTCTGGGCGACACTGGTCTGGGCCGCGGTCATCGGAGGAGTTCTCGTCCTGGTGGGACGCCTCGCCTCCCGAGTTCTGCCGGGCCGGGGAAGCGACTTCGTCCTCGAGCTCCCGCCTCTGCGGCTGCCGAGGATCGGTAACATCGTCGTGAAGACGCTCGCGCGGGTCGAGTGGTACCTGAGAGAGGCCGTGCCGCTCTTCGTCCTCGGGACGCTCCTCCTCTTTTTCGCCGACCGCCTTCACTTGCTCGGCGTCGTCGAGCGCCTCGCCCGGCCGCTTGTCTCCGGCTGGCTCGGTCTGCCGAGCGAGACCGCGGAGGCGTTCGTCGTCGGGTTCCTCCGCCGCGACTTCGGCGCGGCCGGTCTCTTCCGTCTCGCGCGTGCCGGAGCTCTGGACCCGATCCAGATCGTCGTCGCGATGGTGACGATCACTCTCTTCATCCCGTGCATTGCGAACTTCTTCATGATTGTGAAAGAGCGCGGGTGGAAGACCGCGGCCGCGATCGCGGCCTTCATCATCCCCTTCACGCTTCTCGTCGGAGGGTTGCTGAACGCGTTCCTCCGCGCGGTCCCGGGGCCGTGGCGATGAATCCCGAAAAGGGAACCGCGGTTCCTTATGTGGCGGCGACTTCGCACGCGGCGGGAGAGACCGTCTTTTGCTGCCTGCTTTGCGGAGGTAGGTTCTCACACGGCGAACAGGTCTGCAGTACATGTCCTTTGAAGCCGGGCTGCGACGTCGTCGGCTGCCCGCACTGCGGCTATCAGTTTCCGCGGACGTCTGCAATCGTCGAAACCCTGGGCCGCCTCGTCCGGTGGCTCGGAAGGAGAAGGTCATGAGCCACGAACGGGATCTCGCCGATCAAGACGTCGAGGAAGTCGCCGAAGAGCTCTGGACGCTCGCCGAACAGGGATCGGACCGGCTTTGCGACCTCCGGGACACGACGCGAGTGACGGGCCTTTCCGATGCGCTCGAGGAGCTCGCACGCCGTGGACTCGTGCGTCTCGAGAGCGATCGCGTCCGGCTCACGCCCCAGGGTCGTGAACTCGCCGAACGCCAAGTCCGCCGCCACCGGCTCGCCGAAGCGCTCTTCACGACGGTCCTCGAGGTCCACGACGACGAGGCCGTGAACCAGACGGCGTGTGTCATGGAGCACGTCCTCTCCGGCGGCATCGCGGACTCGATCTGCGCGTTTCTGGGACATCCGGTCATCTGCCCGCACGGGAAGCCGATCCCCTCGGGCGCCTGCTGCCGCTCGTTCACGCGGACGGTCCAGCCCCTCGTTCAACCACTCGATCAACTCGCGGTCGGCGAGGAAGGACGGGTCGTCTTCATCTCGCCGCGGGCCCCGGAGCGGATGACGAAGCTGTCGAATCTCGGCGTCGTTCCCGGTGCGACCGTACGTCTCCAGCAGCGGAGGCCGGCGGCGGTCCTGCGCGTCGGCGAGACGACGCTCGCTCTCGATTCGGAGGCCGCTGGTGAGATTTACGTCAAGAAGGTGAGTTAGTCGGCGACGGGCCGCCGAGCGACGAAACTATCAGCCTATCGTTGCCTAGGGCCGCGCTCCCTCCTGCACGAAGCGCCGGACGAAGTCCGAATCTCCGTGATCATGACCTCCCGCACGCGGCGGCGCTGGAGAAGGTCCCGCTCCTGGCTGAGAGGCAGGTCGGCCAGAGAGCCGAGCGTCGACATGGCGAGATCGGTATGGGTGAGAAGACCGACGAGCTCCCCGTCCCGGTCCACGATCGGCACGTGACGGACGCGATGGGTGTCCATCAGGTCGTAGAGTGACGCCAGGGAATCGCGGGGACCGAGAGTGTAGGGGTTCGGGGTCATCAGGTCCCGCACTTGCGGATCTTCGGCGCGGGTCTTCGGCGATTTTGGCGCGGTGGGCCGGACAGCCTGCTTTTGCATTTTTCCTCCTCGATGAAAACCTCGGAGACCCGATTCTCGTCGGTCCATGAGAGGGCGCGAATGATGCGAATGCATCAGCGGTGACCCAAGAAAAAGCGGACCGGCTCCGGCCGATCCGCTGCGGACCCTTCCGGCGAGGGCCCGCCCGAGGTCAGAAGACCTTGACGTCGATCGTCTTGGGCTTCGCCTTCTCGGATTTCGGAAGGTGTACTTTGAGCAGACCCTCCTTGAACTCCGCCTGAATCTTTGCGTCGTCGGCGTCCGGAGGCACCGTGAAGGTGCGCAGGAAGGTACCGTAGGAGCGTTCCACCCGATGGAACTTCTTCCCCTTCTCTTCCCTCTCCTTGTGCCGCTCGCCCTGGATCGTCAGCACCCCCTCTTCGACGAAGACCTTGACCTCGTCCTTCGCGACCTCCGGGAGATCGAGCTTGATCAGGTACTCCTTGTCAGTCTCGAAGATGTCCACCGCCGGCACGAAGTCGGCGACCATCAGGGCTTCCTCGGTGCCGTTCGGGCGGATGGTCGGGAAACCGAGGAACCGCACCATCTGCTCGGGGAGTTTCTCGAACTCCCGGAACGGTTCCCAACGCGTGACGTTCATCGACCCACCTCCTTGTCTAAAGACCACTGATTCGGGCCAGCGTGATTGTTCCCTTATTACTCGTTCGACGCATGGTGCGTTCGAATTGGTACGTTCGAATCATGGCCGCGGCCGCCGAAGGTAATGCCGTTCCTCGAGATGCCGGCGCTTCGAGTTCGTACGTGGGCGCTCGGTACCGCGTCCGATCAGCTCCAGGAGATCCGTCGTCGTGACGATCCCGACCAGCTTCCCCTCCGAAAAGACCGGCAGGCAGCCGATCGAACGACCGCGCATGAGGTTCGCTGCTTTCCGGAGTGTCATTTCCGGCGATGCGGTCACGACCCGACGGCTCATGTGGTCTTCGACGGTCTCGACGTCGGCCATCGAGCCGAGATTCTCGACGTCGCGGTCCGAGAGGACGCCCACGACCCTGCGCCCGTCGCGAACCACGAGGTGCCGGATCCGCGACTGCCGCATGCGCGCCATCGCCGCCGCGGCCGATTCGGCAGGAGATGCGGTCTCGATCCGGGTGGACATGACTTCTTTCAACTGCATTGCCGCTCCTTCAGTGAGGGCGCACCGTCAGTACGGGGAACGGAGCCGTTCCGACAATCCGGGAGGCCACGCTCCCGGCAAGCAGACGCTTCAGGCCCGTTCGACCGTGCGTGCCGACGACGACGAGATCGGCCCGCTCCTTGCGCGCCGCGCGGGCGATCGCCGCAGGGGCGGCGCCGGTAAGGAGCAGGCCCCGGGCCGCCGCGCCGGCCTTCCGCGCGCGGTCAACCAGCCGATCGAGCTGCTTCTGTGCGGAGTTCCGAACGGCTCGCTCCATCTCCTCGTACATCCGCGGAGTCATGTACCCCTCGGCGCCAAGGGGGCCGACCGACGGAATGACGTGCGCGATCAGAAGGCGGCCCCGCGCCTCGCGGGCGAGCTCGATCGCGCGTCGAAAAGCCGGCCTCGACGCAGGAGAGAAGTCGGTCCCGAAAAGGATTCGTCGAAACATCGCCTTTGAAGAGGATTTCACGGAGGCGCGCGGCGCGCCTGATCCATTCGAACCAGACCGCCTACGTCTGCCACGGACTCAGGTGCCGGACTCCTGAATCTTCGCCACCAGCGCATCACTCTCCGCGGGCGAGAGCGCGTGGTCGAGAGCGGGATAGAGAATCTCTTCCTCTTTGAAGTGGTGTTTCTCGAGCAACTCGTGGAACGCCGCGCGGGCTTCGTCCGGCAATTTGGCGGGGTTACCGATCGTCCGAAGGATCTCGCCGAGCAACCGGAGAATCTCTTCATGCTCACGGCGCATCACCCCCGTCGGTCCGGCGGAAGAAGAGAGGCCGAGCCGCTTCTCGAAGGCGGGAAACAGGAATTCCTCCTCGACTGCAATGTGCTTTTTCAGACCGGAGGAGAACGCTGCGTACGAACTCTCGGCGGTCTCGACCTCCCCCGCGGCCCGCGCGACGAAAGCCGCCACCTCGAGGCGCGCGAGCCGTTCGTGGTCCCATCCGAGCGCCTCCGAGATCCGGCGCGGAAAAGCGTCCGCGCCGACAATCCGGTTTGCTGCCGCTGGATGACTGCTCATTCGTTCCTCTCTTGCGCGCGAGCCGGCGCGGAAACCGTACGAGCCGTGTTCTCCTGTCATCGAGTGATGGTAGGAGCGGTGATTCACCGCGATCTGGTGAAAAGACATCAGGCCGCCGATCCGGCGCCGGCTCATCGGGTGGCTGATGCAGTTGAATCAGGTTCCATCCGACAAGGGGGGTCACGCTCTGTCCGGGAGATGAAACGATGAAGGACGCGCCCGGAACTGACCACCTTTCCCGGCCCCAGGCGATCGAGCGAATCCGGGGAGCGCTCTTAGCGCGCGCCGGAGATGAGGAGTGCGCCTGCGGCGTTGCGGCGCGCGTCGGCGTTTTCTGTCAGGGCTTTCGTTCCCTGCCGGACGCCGACTTTCGCCGACGATTCGACTGGATCGCCCGCCCGCGGCCAAAGGCCACCCGACCCGAGCTCGAACATCTGGTCTCGCTCTACCACCTCGGAAGGCAGGAGGTCCGGGGCGCTGCGCTCTGCTGCGACGTGGAGACGCGCGAGCACTGCGCGTGCGACGGGTGGAACCGGTTCGACAACCCGACGCTCGAGAAATTCTGCCTCGAGCTCACGGGAAGGCCCGTTCGGATCGGTTAGACGGCCGGGCTCAGATCAGTTGGTGGCGGTAGGCGTAGACGACCGCCGCGAGCTTGCTGTGGACGTCTAAGCGCTGCAGGATCGACTGGATGTGATTGCGGACCGTCACGGGAGAGATCGATAGCTTCCGGGCGATGGCCGCCGTCGACATTCCGCGCGCCAGGCAGCGCAGGACGTCCTGTTCGCGGTGCGTCAACGCGACCGGCTCTCCCTCGGAAGTCGTCATCGGCCAGAGCGGCTCGGAGTGTGCGGCCTCACCCTCCAGCTTTTTCTCGAGGGCGGAAGGCTTCTTCTTCCCTTCCCGAACGATGTGTACGACCGTGGCGAGAGCGGGATGATACGAGGGAATCGCGAAGAGGGACATCTCGACCCAGCGCTCCGCGCCCTCCGCCGTCCGCAGCCGAAGCGGGAACCGCGAGACCGGGTCGGATTGCCTCTCGCGGGCCTGATAAGCCACCGGACAGTTGCGATAACAGTAGATGTTGCCGCTGGCGTCGCGGCCGGCGACGACGTCGTAGCACCGCTTGCCGAGGACGGCGCGGGCGGGCCGACCGAGCATCTCCTCGCACTTCTTGTTCCAGAGCACGATCCGGTCCGAGGAGTCGATCGCGAAGACCGCTTCACCGCTTCGTGCGATCCGGTCGAGCGTCTCGGAGGCCGCGTCGCTCATGAACGGGATTCTAGCTGAACGGGTGAAGGAAAGCCCCGACGGACGAAGTCAAGCGCAGGAAACCGATGCACAACTATGATCGGCAGGGAGGAGACGATGCTCGGAGAGCTGACGGCTGACGAGATCGAGGAACTGCTCCGGACCGAGGTCACCGGCAGAATCGGCTGTCACGCGGACGGCCGGACCTACGTCGTTCCGATCACGTACGCGTACAAGCCCGATTTCGTCTATTGCCACAGCCCGGAGGGATTGAAGATCCGGATGATGCGGAAGAACCCCGTGGTCTGCTTCGAGGTCGACCGCGTCGAGAACGTCGGAAACTGGCGGAGCGTGATCGCCATGGGGCGTTTCGAGGAACTCTCGGGCCGCGAGGCTCTCGATGCGATGGACGTGCTCATCGCCCGCTTCATGGCGATCGAACGCGCCAGCGAACCACACCCGTCGTACATCTTCCGGGAGTCCGAGGTCGAACCGGCCCGCGCCGACGGACGGGAGATCGTCCTCTATCGGATCCGACTCGTCGAGAAGACCGGGCGGTTCGAGAGAACGACCAGCTGAGGACGGCGGACGGGTTTGGCGCCGACGGCGAGCCGTCGCCGCTGGCTCACACTCGCGATCGAAGGAAGATGTCTTCGGTGACGCCGAACTCTCTCGATCATCCCGTTCGCACGCCCCACCGCCACTCCCGGACCTCCGGCATGTCCTCCCCGCGTGCGGAGATGTACTCCTTGTGTTCCACGAGCTTGTCTCGGAGCATCTGCTTGATGTGCGCAGCGCCGGCGCCGAGTGCCGGAACGCGGTCGATGACGTCTCCGACGAGGTGGAATCGGTCCAGGTCGTTACGGACGACCATATCGAAGGGCGTCGTGGTTGTGCCCTCCTCCTTGTAGCCGCGGACGTGCAGATTGTGGTGGTTCGTCCGCCGGTACGTCAGCCGATGAATGAGCCACGGGTAGCCGTGAAACGCGAAGACGATGGGTTTGTCCCGGGTGAAGAGATCGTCGAAGTCGCGGTCGGACAGGCCGTGCGGGTGCTCGCTGGGAGACTGCAGCGTCATCAGGTCCACGACGTTCACGACGCGGACCTTGAGCCGGGGCAGGCGGTTGCGCAGGATCTCCACCGCCGCCAGGGTTTCCAAAGTCGGGACGTCACCGGCGCAACCCATCACCACGTCCGGCTCGCCTCCTTCGTCGTTGCTCGCCCAGCTCCAGATTCCGATGCCCGCGGTGGAGTGCTTGATCGCGGCATCCATATCCAGCCACTGCTGCTCCGGCTGCTTACCCGCCACGATCACGTTGACGTAGTTGCGACTCCGAAGACAGTGATCGGTCACGGAGAGGAGCGTGTTCGCGTCGGGCGGGAGATAGACCCGGATGACGTCCGCCTTCTTGTTGACGACGTGATCGATGAAGCCGGGGTCCTGATGGCTGAAGCCGTTATGGTCCTGCCGCCACACGTGTGAAGTCAGCAGGTAATTGAGCGACGCGATGGGGCGACGCCAGGGGATCTGACGGGTCGTCTTCAGCCACTTCGCGTGCTGGTTGAACATCGAGTCCACGATATGGATGAACGCCTCGTAGCAGGAGAAGAAGCCGTGGCGGCCAGTCAAGAGATATCCCTCCAACCAGCCTTGACAGAGGTGCTCGCTCAAAACCTCCATCACCCGGCCGTCGGCAGAGAGGTGATCGTCGGTCGGCAGAATCTCCGCCGTGAACACCCGGTCGGTGACTTCGAAGACGGCATTCAGGCGGTTCGAGGCCGTCTCGTCCGGGCCGAACAGCCGGAAGTTCCGGCGGTCGCCGTTCCGCTCGATGACGTCCCGCAGGAACGCTCCCATCACCCGCGTCGCCTCGGAAATCGTGCCTCCGGGCGTCGGCACATTGACCGCATACTTGCGAAAGTCGGGCAGCCGCAGATCGCGCAGCAACGCGCCTCCGTTGGCGTGAGGATTCGCCCCCATGCGACGATCTCCCTCCGGCGCAAGAGCGGCGAGATCGGGCTTCAAGCGGCCTCGATCGTCGAAGAGCTCCTCTGCTCGGTAGCTCTTGAGCCAGCTCTCGAGCTGGGCGAGGTGATCCGGCTTCGTCGCGATCTCCGCGAGCGGCACCTGGTGCGAGCGAAACGATCCTTCGGTGGGCTTGCCGTCCACCTCTTTTGGCCCCGTCCATCCTTTTGGCGTACGGAGCACGATCATCGGCCAGCGCGGACGTTCGGAGAAGCCACGGGTGCGGGCATCGCTCTGGATCCGCCGAATCTGTTCGATGACGCCGCAGAGCGCTGAGGCGAGCTTTCGGTGCACGTCGCGCGGCTCGTCTCCCTCGACGAAGACCGGCTCGTGCCCATAGCCGCGCAGGAGCTGCGAGAGCTCCTCGCGGTCGATCCGCGCCGGAACCGTTGGACCGGCGATCTTGTAGCCGTTCAAATGGAGGATCGGGAGCACCGCGCCGTCGCGCTCCGGGTTCAGGAACTTGTTCGAGTGCCAGCTGGCCGCCAGCGCGCCCGTTTCGAACTCTCCGTCTCCGATGACGCAGCAGGCGAGGAGATCCGGGTTGTCGAAGACCGCCCCGTACGCGTGGGCGAGGCTGTAGCCGAGCTCTCCGCCTTCGTGGATGGAACCGGGCGTTTCGGGGGCGGCGTGACTCGGAATACCACCCGGGAAGGAGAACTGCTTGAAGAGGCGCCGCATCCCCTCTTCGTCCTGCGAGACGTCCGGATAGAGCTCGCTGTAGGTTCCTTCGAGGTAGGTGTTGGCCACCACGGCGGGTCCGCCGTGCCCCGGCCCGGCAAGAAAGATCGCGTTCACGTCGTACTTCTTGATGATGCGGTTCAGGTGGACGTAGATCACGTTCAAGCCTGGGGTGGTCCCCCAGTGTCCGAGCAGCCGAGGCTTGACGTGACGGACGTGGAGAGGCACCCGCAAGAGCGGGTTGTCGAGCAGGTAGATCTGGCCGACCGACAGATAGTTCGCGGCGCGCCAGTAGGCATCGATCCGGTCGAGCTCTTCTCGCGGCAATACCTCATCCATGACCACCCTCCATTGGTTCCCGTTCCAGCGGCCGCCCGAGGAGAGTCGCTGCCTCTCGAGCGATCTCGCCCGCCTCGTCGGCGATCAGCACACGGACGTCGACACCCTCCTCTCGAGAGGCGATCCGCCCTTCTCGACCGACAGCTGCCCGATTCGCGTCTTCGTCCAGCCGGATTCCGACCGAGTCCAAATTGGAAAGGCACGCGGAACGCACGTCCGGGCTGTTCTCTCCAACGCCACCCCCGAAGACGATTCCGTCGATGCCGCCCAAAACCGCGAGGTAGGCTCCCACATATTTCCGAATGCGATAGCAGAAGACTTGGATCGCCAGCCGGGCGGAGGTGTCGTCCGGCCGGCCGAGCAGCTCCCGCATGTCCCCGGTCGAGCCCGAGATTCCTCGAAGGCCCGACTCCCGATCGAGAAGTTGCTCCAGCTTTTCGGCGTCTAAACCCTCCAGTCGCTGGAGCGCGAGGACGACGCCGGGATCGACGTCTCCGGATCGCGTGGACATGACCAGCCCTTCGATCGGCGTGAAGCCCATCGACGTGTCGAGCGGAGTGCCCCGGAGAATGGCCGCCGCGGAGCAGCCGGACCCGAGCTGGAGGCTCACGAGCCGACCCCCGCCCTCGAGATCCGGACGCAATCGGCTCCAGCGGCGCCACAGAGATTTGTGCGCGAGCCCGTGGAACCCGAATCGTCGGATTCCGTGTCGCGCGGCGAGCCCGGCAGGGATCGCATACGTGGACGCGACCTTCGGCAGGTCGGCAAAGTATGCCGTGTCGAAAACGCAAACCTGGGGCACTGTGGGCCCGAAGACGTCGCGAGCTGCCCGCGTCCATGCGAGGGCCTCCGGGACGTGCAGGGGGGCGAGCGGCGCCAGCTCGGCCAGAGCCCGTGCCACCGAGTCATCGAGCAGAACCGGCTTCACGAAACGACTCCCGCCGTGAACCAGCCGGTGCGCGACCGCCGCCGGTCGTTGAGAGGCGTCCTTTTCCAGGAAGCGCGCGATCGTTGCCGCGCGATCTTCGGGACGCTCTCCTTCGTGATGGGAATCGAGCGTCTCAACTCGATTGCCCTCGGAGGCAACGAGAGAGAGCCGAACGGAAGAGCTTCCCGCGTTGACCGTCAGGATCGTCGGCATTTCCCGATCATCTTTCCTCGGAGAGATTTCATCACTTCGACGATCGGCAGGCTCGGACCGCCGTCGAAGAGCGCATCGCCGCCGTACAATCAGTCCCCTCATGCGCTACCGCTACGGCGACTTCCCCGTCGACCTCCTCCGTGAGCTGCTCACCTTCCAGGAGCTCACCAAGCTCTTTCTCCAGCTCGTGCTCCAGACGGGTGGCGACGTGGAGGAGGCCCTCACCTGGATGAAGTACCTCCAGGAGCGCGGGATGATCGACCCGTCGATCGACCTCGACCAATTCCGGCGCGAGCTCGAGAAGAACGAGGTCGTCGAAGAACGGAACGGCAAGCTCGCTCTGTCGGCGGCGGGGGAACGCCAGATCCGGCGCTCCGCGCTCGAAGAGATCTTCACGTCGCTGACGAAGTCCGGCCCGGGTTATCACGCGATCCCGCGCGCCGGGGCAGGCGGCGAGCTCCTTCCCGAGACGCGGCCCTACGAGTTCGGCGACAGCCCCACCTCGATCGACGGCGTCCGGACGATCGGGAATGCGGTCAAGCGGGACGCGAACGACATCGCGCTGAAGCCGGAAGACTTCGA
>WNFV01003429.1_pt1 | contig 22166 bp, 11 predicted proteins | sample 5400101 | NCBI WGS metagenome assembly WNFV01 (sample SAMN13153361, study PRJNA577476) | soil metagenome | isolation source: 115 cm soil or saprolite under grassland replicate 1 | place: USA:California | collected 2016-06-15 | reverse complement strand
GCCGCTTGCCACCCTCCCCAGCGTCTCCTGGGTCGGGCTGCGCCCAGCTTCTACCCAGCCGCTGCGACGACCAGGCGAGAAGGTCTTGCACCTCCTTCGGTAACGAGCGCCTCGCGGCGCACTGCGACCTCGTGTCGCAACACCGCCTACACCTACCTGCACGAGGGCCTGCTCATGCTGGCCCGCCGCCGCCCCACCCTGCGCGGGGCGCTGATCGCGGCGAAGGCCGCCGGGTACAGCCACGTCGTCGTCGATGGCACCGTGATCCGCATCGACCGCCTCCACGTCCCCGGACCCAACGGCAGCGACCTGTGGTGGAGTGGCAAACACAAGCATCACGGCGGCAACGTCCAGGTCGTCTCGGCCCCCGACGGGTGGCCGCTGTGGACCTCCGACGTGCGGCCCGGCCGCGAGCACGACACCACGGCCCTGCGCACCAACGACATGCCGGCCACCCTCGCCGAGGTCGTCGCCGAGCTACCCGCCCTGGCCGACCTGGGTTACGAAGGCGAAGCCGACCTGCTCACCGTCGCGTCCAAGAAACCCGCCGGCGGCCAGCTGAGCACCGACCAGCAGGCCTACAACGCCCTGCACGCCGCGCTACGCGCCATCGGCGAACGCGCCAACACCCTGCTCAAGACCACCTTCAAAGCCCTCCGACGAGTCAGCCTCGACCCAGGCCGAATCAGCGACATCGTCGGCGGAGCCCTGGTCCTGCTCCATTTCGAACACAACCGAACCACATGAGCAACTACACACAGTCACAGATGGTTACTCGGAAGGTTCAATGTGTACATGGGATCATCAGTGATCGCCAGTCGAGGTGAGGGAGTTCGACCGGCGATCACTTCCGTTCGTGCCGGTCGGGCACCAGGGACCTACGCGTCGGCCCCGTAGGTCCCGTACTCCGGAAGCCCCGTCCATTCAAAGATGTGCACCGAGAGGCCGCCCGGTGTCGTCTGATGGCTGACGAGCCGCAGGCCGGCCGGTGCGCCGCCGTCCGGAAACAGGCGTCGGCCCTGGCCCACCACGACCGGGGCGATCACGAGCCGCAATGTGTCGATCAGCCCGGCGGCCAGCAGGGACTGGGCCAGCCGGGCGCTGCCGTGGATCTGCAGTTCCCGGCCAGGCTGCCGCTTCAGTTCGGCGACCTGGGCGGGGATGTCGCCGGAAAGGATCGTGGTCGGGTTCCAATCGGCCTTGGTCAGGCTGTGGGAGGCCACGTACTTCGGCAGGCCGTTCAAGATGCCGGCGAAGGGATGGTCGGTCATCTTCGGCCAGTCCCGCGCGAAGTTCTGGTAGGTACGGCGGCCGAACAGGAACGCGTCCGCCTCGCCGAGCCAGGTGCCGACCCGCCGGTCGAACTCCTCGTCCAGGTGCGGCACGAACCAGCCACCCCGCGTGAACCCGTCGCTGGTGTCCTCGTCCGGGGACCCCGGCCCCTGGGAGACACCGTCGAGCGTCAGGAACTCCTGCACAACCAGCTTCATCGCGCAGCACTCTACTCTTCGCCCTCGACGGGCCGATTCAGCCGCTTCGGCGGGGAGACGCAACCGTCCCCTCTCCTTGGACGCCGTGGCGCGCAGAAACTCATCGGTCCGAACGCTACTGACCGTGGCGGTGCGGGGTGCGCGCGGCCGGCGCGAACCCGCGTGGCTCCGTCGACAAACTTGCAGGTCGGATGACCGGCGAGGAGCGCATGGCCACCCATCGCTGCGCATCGCCAACACCTATCGGTCGACGCCACAACACACAGTCATGACCGCTTACCGGGAAGGGCTCAATCTCTGGCCGATAAGTGCGGGCGGCGATCCTGCCGGGCCTGCCCTGGCATCAGGTTGCCGGCTGGCTGGCGGCGTCGGCGGTGGTCATCGTGCCCTCGCTGGCCGAGACGTTCGGTCTGGTCGCGCTGGAAGCGATGGCCGGCGGGACCCCGGTGATCGCCTTCGACGTCGACCACCTTCCCGCCCTCATCGGCGGCGGCGGATCCATCGTGGCGCGCGAACACGGGCACCTTGGGCTGATCCGGGCCGGTCCGAGGCCACCGATCGGGTCCTGGTCGCCGCCCGCCCCCGGCAGGTACAGTGCCCGCGCGCCCGGGCTCGTCGCAACCAGCTGACCCTCCAACGCGCTGACCGTAGCCCCCGGGTAGTCCGAATCCCACATCTTGTGGTCGTGCAGACTCACCGCGTGCATGGCGTACGAGAACACCACTGCCCCAACCGCCTGCGTGGCGGCGGCGCGCAGCGTGAGCACCGCGACGTTCGGGTCACTGGCCGTCGCCCTGTCCAACGGGGACGAGGCGCGGTTGTAGGCCAGTCCCCCGGCCAGCCCGTACCCGGTGGCGGCCACGACATCCTGCAGTGGCGCGGCCAGCAATGTCGAGACAAGCTCGTTGACCCTGGTGACAAACGCATCAGAGTAGTCGGCGACCAACTGCTCCTCCGGCGAGCCGGCCGCAATGCCGTACGTGGTCCACAGATTCGGCTGGTCCACCAGGACAGGGCCGGTGTGCGTGTGGGTACCCACAAGCAGCACCCGCTCCGGGGGGATGCCATACATGGTTTGCACGGTGCCCTGAATCCGGGTCGTCAAGGCGGCGGGAAACGCCAGGACGTCGGCGGAGACGACCACCGACCGGCGGCCCGCCGAGTCCACGACCAACAACCCGGTCGCATACAACGGCGCACTGGCCTGCGTAACCGGTTGCAGACCCGCGTATCCGGCCCGGAAATAGGTAGCGAATCCCAACGCGGATGGAGTGATCTCAACCCGCGCCGTGGCCGCCTGCATCGTTACCGCCCCCAGCGCGGGAACCATCGGCAGGATACCCGCCAGCACCGCCAGGCCAACAGCGAAAGCCGCCCGCCCCCTGAGCCCACCAGTACGACCCGGCCCGACACGTCCACGCATCTCATTGAGGCTCTCCTGACGCTTCCGTGGGTGGGTTCGGCGCGTCGTGAATAGCACACGCCGTTGTCCTGCCTAGGTTCTGGCTTGTCGAAGGTCAGAACCTCAGGTCGCGGAGAACGGCGTGCGTAGTGCAAGGGTATGGGCTCAGCTGCTTGGGGTCGAGAAGACGGTGGTTGAGCGTGTCGAGTTCGACGAGGATCAGGCGGTGCTCGTGGCGTCGGTGCGACCCGGCCGGGGGCAACGGCGACGGTGCGGGATCTGCCGGCGGCGCAGTCCGGGCTACGACCAGGGTTCGGGACGCCGCCGGTGGCGAGCTCTGGACCTGGGCACGGTCCAGGCGTTTGTGGAGGCGGACGCGCCGCGGGTGTACTGCTCTCAACACGGGATCGTGGTGGCGGCAGTGCCGTGGGCACGGCACAGCGCCGGCCACACCCTCGGGTTCGATCAGACGGTGGCGTGGTTGGCCACGGTGTGCTCGAAGACCGCGGTGACCGAGTTGATGCGCATCGCCTGGCGCACCGTCGGTGCGGTGGTCGCCAGGGTGTGGGCCGACACGCAGTCCCGAGTGGACCTGCTGGCCGGGCTGCGCCGCATCGGTATCGACGAGATCTCCTACCGCAAGGGCCACAAGTACCTGCTGGTCGTGGTCGACCACGACAGCGGCCGGCTGGTCTGGGTGGGCAAGGGCGCCGACCAGGCCAGCCTGGCCGGGTTCTTCACCCGGCTCGGACCCCAGCGGTGCGCGCAGATCAGCCACATCTCCTCCGACAGTGCGCGGTGGATGAGCGAGGTCATCGCCGAACACTGCCCGCAGGCCATTCGCGGTGCCGATCCGTACCACGTGGTCACCTGGGCCACCGAAGCGCTGGATGAGCAGCGACGCATCGCCTGGAACATCGCCCGCGGCGCGGCCCGCGGCCACAGCCGCAACAAGAGCCCGACCGGTGTGACCAAGGCGCTCAAGGACGCCCGCTGGGCACTGTGGAAGAACCCGGCCAACCTCACCGACCGGCAGCGCGAGCAGCTGGCCTGGATCGCCAAGACCAACCCGGCGTTGCACCGGGCTTGGGCGTTGAAGGAAGGACTGCGCACCGTGTTCGCCATCGCCCGGCGCAGCCCCACCGAGGCCGTCGAGGCGCTGGACCGGTGGATCAGCTGGGCCCGGCGCTGCCGACTGCCCGCCTTCGTCAAACTCGCCCAGCGTGTCGTACGTCATCGCGACGCGATCGTCGCCTCCATCGAGCACGGCCTGTCCAACGCCCTCGTCGAATCGATGAACACCAAGATCCGGCTCATCGTCCGGGTCGCGTTCGGGTTCCACTCCGCCGAAGCCATCATCGCCCTCGCGATGCTCAGCCTCGGCGGTCACCGACCCACACTCCCCAGATGATCACCAGATACACCCACGGATTGATCAGGAGAGCCCTCATTGATCCCTCCACTACCCACGAACGAGGTCCGCTGTACCGCCGGCCCGCCAGTCATCCCTTCGTGGTACCCGGACATTGTCCGGCCAGGCCCCGACCACTACACCGCCGGAGCCACCCGGGCCCACTCAGACCGGCCACCGACCTGGGACCACTCCGGACACGCACAGTCCGACCTACCACAGGACCGGAGTGGCCGCGGCCTTACGGCGATCCACGGGCTGCGGGAGGCGCCATGGGCACGCGCTAGAGGCACACGCCGAGGAAGGAGTCACACCATTCGAAGATCCGCATCACGCCGGTGTCCGAGGTACCCCCTGAAACACCCACACCGGGGCCCGTGCCGTACGTCTCGGCATGAACGCCACCACCCTCTGCATGGCTACCGGAGAAATCTCCGGCTGAGCCGCTGGCGAACTGGAATTCCCCGGAGAGGCCGTTCATGTCCGGGGCGTCGGAGACCTGCAGGCCGACGGTGAGACCGCCACCAAACCCCCAACTGTCGAGCGGTTGCGCGCTCGTGACCTCGTAGAAGACGCCGTTCTTGTCGTACCCGACGCACAGGTCCCCACTCCAGTTGGCGACCACCGCGAAACCGCCGCCGAGGCAGCCGGCCACTGTGCCGCTGTCGGTCATCCTCATGACGTGACAGGCGATGCCGCTCCACCACGGGCAGGGTGGGTCCTCGTCTTGCACCAACCTGCGTTTCGGTGCAGGTGGCGGGCTGTCACTCGTATCGACATGAGTGGACAGGTTCGCCAGGCACGCGTCTGGTGTCGTAATTCGGTCGCAGGTCTTGGGTGGCGGGGGCGCACCGCCACTACCGGACGGGTAGGTCCAGGCGTAGCACGCGTCGGGTGTCATGGTCCGGTCGCAGGTCTTGGGTGGCGGGGGAGGCGTGGGCTTCCGGCACAGATTCGGTGGGCACCTCGACAGGCCTCCGTTGGGCGCGGGGCCGGTCTTGCGGCACAGGTTCGGTGGGCACCTCGACAGCCCCCCGTTGGGCGCGGGGCCGGCGGTGCGACACAGGTTGGCGGGACAGGATGACGACCTTCCGTTGCACTGAGGGCCGCCCAAGGTGCCGCATGCTGGACCGGCGTCGTCGATACGTAGTCCGCTCGGGTCGCTTGCGGTGACTGGGGTGTTGTCGGCATAGCCGTACCCGGGCAAGCTCTGCGGGTCGGCGGCGTCGAATACCGGGTCGACGGAGATGAACCGGCCGACGGTCGGGTCGTATTCGCGGGCGCCGAGGTGGGTGAGGCCGGTGGGATCGGCGCTGCCGTTGACAAAGCCGTGGGCGGTGAGCCAGGGAACCTCGGTACCGCGCGGGTTGCCGTACGGGTCGAACTTTCGGCGGGTGACCGACAGCGTGGCGGCGTTGATGGTCAGCTGCTGGGTGCCGTGGTGGTCACCGGTCTGCCAGGCAAGGCCACCGGCCGTGGTCCGGATCGCGTTGGTGCCGTAGAACCGGGTGGCGGCGACGGTGCCGTCCAGGCCCACGTGGACTTCGGTGCCGCCCAGGTAGAGCGTCGCGCCGGCGGAGTCCCTGGCGATGAGCCGGTTGCCGGCGGCGTCGTACCGGTAGGTGGTCACACCCGCGCTGGTGGTGACCGAGGCGAGGTGGCCCTCCGGATCCCAGCCGAGGGTCTGGCCCGGTTGCCCGGTTAGGTTTCGGGTGGTGGTGTTGCCGATCGGGTCGTAGTCGTACGAGTCGGTGCCGGTGCTGGCGCCGCTGGCGGTGACGCTGAGCAGGCCGTGTGGTCGGGGCTGGGTGGCGGCGGGGTAGGTGTAGGTGTGGGTGGTGTCGCCGCCGGCGGCGTGCTGGATCTCCTGGGTGCGTAGGCTGGCGTTGTTGTATCGGTAGCTGGTCCAGTAGGGGTCCGGGCCACCGACCGCATTCTGGCTGGGGGTGGCCTGGCAGGCCGTCGCGGTGGTGGTCCAGGCCTCGGTGAGCTGCCGGAACGGGTCGTACGTGAAGCACTGGGTGGACACGGTGGTGCCGGCCTGGGTCTCGTTGATGTTCAGCACGTTGCCGAAGGGGTCGTAGCCGTAGTTCTCCGTAAGCCGTTCGTCCCAGTCGGTGGGTGTGGTCTGGTTCTGGGTCTCGACCCTGTTCTCGGTCATCCGGCGGGTGCTTTCGACCACGGTCGTGGTGACCCGCACCCGCTTACCGGTGCTGCCGAGGACGCGCTGGTTGACGTCACCCCATGGGTAGTACGACGTCGCCGCGATGTACAGGTCGAGTCCGGCTGCCGTCAACGCGAAGCCGCTGTCGTCGTAGGTGGAGGTGACGGTCTCCGCGGCGAGCCCGCCCGCGGTGGGATAGGTGGTCGACGCCGGTGAACCGTCGACCTTGTACGCCGTCGTGGTGGTCCATGTCCCCGCCAGCGATCCCTCGGCCGTGGGGATGGTGACGGCCGTACCGAGCGGGCGGTACTGCTCGTCGTAGCCGGTGACCGCGGTGGTGTATCCGTTGCCGCCGGAGTAGTGCGTGGACGAGGTGACCTGACCCCTCTCCAGGGTGTCGTATGTGGAGTCGGAGAGTTTGGTACCGGTGCCGACCGGGCCCTGCCACAGCGCGGTCTGCCGGCCGAGGTTGTCGTACGTGTGGGTCAGCGTGATACCGCGTGCGTCGGTAGTGGTGAGGAGCTGCCCGGCGTCGTCGTAGGTCATCGTGGCGGTGCCCTTGTCCGGGTCCACCGTGGACAGCACCCGCCCGCGTAGGTCGTAGCTGGTGGTCCAGGTGGTACCGGCCGGGTCGGTGAGGCTGGTCTGCCGGTTGAGCCGGTCGTGGCCGTAGCCGGTGTACTGGTACGAGCCGGTCGTGCCGGGGCCGGTCCACTGACGCAGTTCGGTGGTGTTGCCTCGGGCGTCGAAGAGCCTCTCGGTGGTAGTACCACCGGCCGGCGGGATCACCGCGGTCCGGTCACCCTGGTAGCTGCTGGAGGTCTGCCACCGGTACGCATTGTTGCTCCAGAACTGGTCGAGCGTCTGGCGTTCCAGCCCGTCGTAGCTGTATCTGTGCTGGTTGGCCACGTCGGCGTCGGCGAAGCTGGCCAGCTGGTCGCCCGGTCCGCTGGTGTTGTTCCAGAACACCGAGTCCTTGCTCTTGAGCCCGCGGCCGTCATAGGCGATGTCGGCGATCATCCGGCCGCCGTTGGCCTGCGGGGGCGCGGTCTGCGTCTGGCGCAACCGCAGTCGACCGTCGTAGAGCTGGTACGCGGCGATCTGGTTGCCGTTGGGCCCGAGCTTCTTGGTGAGCACCACATTGGCGCCGTTGGTGCGCAGCGTGTACCCGTACTCGAGGTTGGGTGTCTGGATGTTCTTGTCCCGCCCGGGCAGCCAGACCTTCAGCAGCCGCCCGAGCGGGTCGTAGACCGCGTCGGTACGATTGCCGTTGACGTCCACGATCGTCGTGGGTAGCCCGCGAACGATGTCGGGTGTCGTGGTCGTGGACCAGCCCATCGCGTTGGTGGTGACCACCTGGGTGACCGGGCCACCGGAGGCCGGGGTGTAGGCGATGGTGGTCTGCCGGTCCAGCGCGTCGAAGGCGGAGGTGATCCGGCCGTTGCTGTCATAGCCCTGGCGGCCGGCCTGCTTCCAGACCGGTGTGGTTCCGCTGAAAGAGGCCAGGGCCAGGGTCTTGGTGGCCAGGCCCTGGGTAGGCGCCGCGCCGACCGTGGTGGATCCGTCATAGAGCGTCTGGGTACCCGCGAGGTAGTTGGCCGGCGCGGGGTTGGCCGTGCAGTCGGTGGTGACCGCCTGGGACGGGAAGTTGATCAGGTACGCGCTGGGGTTGCGGGCGTAGTCGGTGTGCGCACAGGTGTCGTCGTTGCCGGTGGACAGGTCGGCGAGGTTGGTCACATCGGTGGGTAGGCCGTAGCTGTCATAGCTGGTGTTGGTCTGGGTCCAGCGCCACTTCGAGTACACCGGCAGCCAGGTGCGGGTCCGGGTGGTGGTCTCCCGGATCATCCGGGCCGCGAAGTCCGGCGCGCCGCCGCCCAACGAGCCGCGGGTGGCGGTCTGGGTGATCGTCGGTTCGTGGATCGTGGAGCTGACCGCCGATCCCGAGTTGTAACTGGCCGCCTCGCGGGTGAAGCCCTGCAGCCCTTCGGCGTCGACGATCCGGCTGACCCACTTCTGGGCCAGCGTGCCGTTGCAGCTCCAGATGAACAACTGACTGGTGTTGCTCGGGTTCGCGCCGGCGTCCAGGCAGCGACCCGACTGCGGGTTCTTGAGGCTGCCGTCGGCCTGCGGCACCCATTGCTGGTTCCCCGCGCCGGTGCAGTCGTAGAGCTGGACCGGTGTGCCGTCGGTGGTGCCGGAGTTGACGATGTCCAGGCAGCGGCCGGACACCGGGTTCTTCACGCTGCCGTTGAGCTGGTGCTGCCAGAGCTGGTTGGCCAGGCCCTGACATCTCCAGTTCTGCACCCGCGTGCCGTTGGCCGTGCCCGCGTTGTCGAGGTCGACGCAGCGACTGGCCTGGACGTTGACGATGCTGCCGCCGGCCTGCATGCTCCACCGCTGGGGCCAGTCGTCGCCGCAGTCCCAGATCTGGATGCCCGTGCCGTTGGCGGTGCCCCAGTTGACCGCGGTCAGGCACCGGCCGGAGACCGGGTTCTCGATACTGCCGTTGGGCAGCGTCCACCACAGTTGGTTCGCCGTACCGTTGCAGTCCCAGATCTGCAGCGGGGTGCCGTTGGCCGTACCCGCGCCGTAGACGTCGAGGCAGCGACCGGACTGCGGGTTCTTCAGCATCCCCCCGAGCAGCGGCAGCCACACCTGGTTCGCGCCGCCGGTGCAGTCCCAGACCTGCACCCGGGTGCCGTTGACGGTGCCACCGCCGACGATGTCCAGGCACCGGCCGCCCAGGCCGCTGATCGCGCCGGTCGCACCCGGCGTCCCGAGCGCGGTGAGCAGACCGGTGCGCCGGTTGCCCCACAGCAACGTTGTGTCTCTCATCGCGTCGCCGTCCATACCCCGGTAGGACAGGCTGCTGGTCACCGTCTGGGTACCGCCGGCCGGGCCGCGGACGGTGGTCACGGTCGGGTACCCGCGCCACTGCCCCCACGAGGTCCGCTCCAGCGGAATGCTGGTGGCCTCGTTGATGTCGTGGTGCCACAGCGACGGATCGGAGGTGCCGTAGGTGTAGTAGGTGTACGAGGTCACCTGATTTGGCGAGCCGCCGGTGAGGTCCTGCTCGGTCACCTGAATGACCACGTACTTGTGGAACCACTCGAACCCCGGATGCGGCCCGATCGACAGGTACTGCGGGAAGCAGCGCAGCGGGTTGAACGCCGGCACCGGCTTCCACCCGCGGGCGCACTCCTGGGTGGAGTAACCGACCAGGGTCTGCCCGCCGACCCCGTTGACGATCGAGGTCAGCCGGTAATGGGTGAACGGGGCGACGCCGATGTCGCTGCCCCAGTCCACCCGGTTGAACATCTGGCTACCACCGAAGGTCACCGCCGGCTCGGCCAGTGTGGTCCCGTCCGCGGCGTAGCCGGTGTGGGTCAGGGTCTGCAACCACAGGTTCGGCGCGGTGTCGGCGCCTGCCGGGGAGATGTAGTCCCCCGACGTCGGGTACGTATGCGTCAGGTCCCAGCGGTCAACGTTGCGGTATGAGGAGATGGCCGCGTTCCAGACCTTGGTGGTGATGGTGGACAGCTTCCACTGCATCCAGTAGGCCGGGGTGGTCAGGTTCGGGCACGACAAGGACGAGGCGCAGTAGAGGTCCCATGGTGTGTCGGAGTATTCGGCGGTGGTGCATCCACCGATACACCGCTCGGTCTTGCCGAACCACACCTGCATCGGTGCGTTGGTGGAACCTTCGGATCCGGCCCGGGTGCCGTAGTCGATGTGGTCCAGGTAGCCGTTGATGTCGTACGGCTGCACGTTGGTGTTGTTGTTCAGCCCGACGTAGCCGACCTTCTTGCCATAGAAGTAGGTCATCGAGTTCCCGCGCGGGTCCACGACGTAGTCGAGGTTCCAGCGGTAGCCCAGATGGCACCACGACGCGGCGAAGGTCGACTGGTGGCACGGTTCCCCCGCGTTGTTGCCGTACACCGGCTCGACCTGGGCACCGAAGGTCTGCGCCGGGTCGCCGGCGTACCGCTTGTTGACACCGAAGTAGTACTTGGTCCCGTCCTGCGTGGTGATCCGCCAGTACTCGCCGTTGTACGACCAGTTCATCACCCCGAACAACTGCTCGATCTTCAGCGCGTCGTCGGCGCCCGTATGCCACACCCCCGTGGCGGCATCGCGGACCAACGGCGTCGAGCGGCCGTTCCACACCAGCGTCGCGTTGTACGGCGAGAACCAGCACAGATCCGCGGTGCTCCCGCCGTCCTGGGAACACGACCGGTAGGACCGCTCGATGAAGCCGACCGGCAGGTCCCAGCCCTCGCCCACCCAGGAGGCCTGGCCGTTCTGGGCCAGCGTCTGCCCGTCCACCGACTGGCTTGAGTACTGCAGCGCCAGGTTCGGCGCCGGACCACCCAGCGACGGCGGTACCCGCAACGGATAGCTGTACCCGAAGTCCCCACCCTGGCCGCCGGCCGACCACGACGACGTCGGCGACAGCGAGGTCGCCGTCCAGGTCGCCCCGTCCGACGAGGACGACGACGTCAACGCCACCACCATCGGCTGCGCCGCGGCGCTCAGTGACGTCTCACCACCAGCCACCGCCACGTCGGCCGACACCGTCGCCTGGGCCGTGTCGTTGACCGAGCCGAGGTCGGTCTGCACCTGACAATTCGGGATCTGCGGCGTGGCAAGCGCACAGGACGGCAACGACACCAACCGCAGCCGGGCCCCGTAGTCCGCACCGTAGGCGTTGGCGAACCTCACATACTCCACCTGCAGATGCACCCGGCCGGACGCAGCGACACCGTCCACACGCGACAGTGACAGCACCACCCCGCGTACCCCCGCCATCCGGGCCACCGACTGACCGGCCACGTCAACCCGTACCGACGACACGGGCGGCCGGACCGTGTGCCGCCCGCCCGGCAGCAGCCGGTCATCCGGTGATGCTGCAGGCGCGGCAATCGACACCGGCAGGCCACCGGCGTCGACGGTCGGGCCGGATGCCGGCACAACGGCTGATCCTCCGGCGGGCAGGATAGTCTGATCGACCGAGGTGACACCGGGCCCGTCGGTCGCGGACGGGGTCGGTGCTCTGGACCTCTGGGTACCCACCGGCGCCGACGTGGTCGACGGCGTGGTGGCACCGGACGGACCCGGCGGCGAGGCGAGCGCCGGGACACCGGCCAACAGAGACGTGACCAGCACCAGACCGATGCCACTGATCCCGACCAAAGATCGGAACCCGCGCCTAGCGGCGAACCAGGCGTGCTGAGGCGAATGACGGAACATGTCCCCTCCCCGGCCTCGAAGGTGACCGCAACCGCTGGTACTCTGCGCGCCCCCTGGTTGACAGGACGTTGCTAACCGCCATTACCGTGCGGGTGTGCAGTTCCGGATTCTCGGACCGGTCGAGATCGTGGCCGACAACGGGCGGGTGATCACGCCGACCCGCCGGCAACGATCTGCCCACAGGTCACTCCCCTATGCAACGTACGGTGTCGACGGTTGGGCCGGACCCAGGTCACGCGCGAGTCGGGCACCCGGCGCGGTCGACGAAGGCACCGCGCCGCGGCTTGACCTTCCAATCGAGCGACTGCGAACGACTATCCGGCCCGGCCGGGTTGGGTTGGGCAATCCCGACCGATTCCGACCTCGCCGGCTGACAGCGCCGCGGCGCGGGTCCACCAATGGCCGTCGGGGTCGTCGATCACCATGCCCGGGGGTGAGGAGATGACGTCCGCGGGGCGGATCAACACCGCTGTCGTGCTACCGGATCCAGGCCAAGCCGGCTCCTTGGACGAGTTGATCGAGCGGCTGCGGTCGCTCAAGGTGTGGGCCGGGAACCCGTCCCACGATGCCATCAAGAACCGGGTCAACGTGGCGTGGAAGGCCGCCGGCCGGCCGGCGGATGAGCTGGCAAAGAAAACGACGGTGGTGGACTGCTTCCGGCTCGGCCGTCGACGGGTGAACACCGACCTGCTCCTCGCGGTGGTGCGGGCCCTGCACCCCGACGAGGGGTATGTAGCGCAATGGCGGCAGGCGCTGCGCGTCATCGGTGGCGAGGTGCAGGCTGCGGCGCAGGTCCGGGCCCAGGACCGGCTGCCCGACGACCTGGCCGAGTTCACCGGCCGCACAGCGGAACTCGACGCGCTCCAGCGCGCGCTGCAAAACCACGGCGCCGCCGGTAACCCGGTGGTGATCTCCGCGATCGAAGGCATGGCCGGAGTCGGCAAGACCCAGCTCGCCGTGCACGCCGGGCACCTACTGTCCCGTGAACGACCATTCCAGCAGGTCCTGTTTGTCAACCTGCGCGGGTTCGGCCCCGACCCGACCCAGCCACCGGCCGACCCGTCCGCGGTACTGGACAGCTTCCTACGGCTGCTGGGCGTACCCGGTCAGCAGATCCCGCACGAGCTGACAGCCCGCACCGCCTCATACCGGCAACGGCTCGCCGGCAAACCCGCGCTGGTGGTGCTGGACAACGCCGCCGACGAAAACCAGGTACTGCCGCTGCTCCCGGACAGTCCCGAGTGCCTCACGCTGGTCACCAGCCGGCGCAGCCTCACCGGCCTGCAGCCGGCAACCCATCTGGCGGTGGACGTGTTCACCCCAGACGAGGCCCTCGACTTCCTCAAGCAGGCCGTCGCCGACGTGCCCGTCGGGGACGAACCCAACGCGCTGGTACGCATCGCCCGCCACTGCGGGCACCTGCCCCTGGCGCTGGGGCTCGTCGCCGGGCAGATGCGAACCAGACCCACATGGACGGTCACCGACCATGCCGAACGCCTCGACGAACGCCACCACACCCGACACCTCGACAGCCGCGTGGAACTCACCCTGAGCCTGTCCTATCAGCACCTGCCGGCCGACCGGCGGCGCCTGTTCCGGCTCACGGCGCTGCATCCCGGCCACGACTTCGACAGCTACGCCGCCGCCGCGCTCGCCGGCACCGACCTGCCAGCCGCCCGCGACCACCTCCACCAGCTCTGCCTCGACCACCTGCTGCAGCAGCCCACCCCAGGCCGGTACGTCTTCCACGACCTGGTCCGCGCCTACGCCGCCGACCGGGCCGCCGACGAGGAACGCCCCCCAGAACGCCGCGCCGCCCTGACCGGCCTCCTCGACCACTACCTCCACACCGCCGCCACCGCCATGGACACCCTCTACCCGGCCGAGCAGCACCGCCGCCCCCGCATCCCCGGACCAGCCACCCCCACCCCCGCGGTGGCCGACCCCGCCGCAGCCCGCGCCTGGCTCGAACTCGAACGCGCCAACCTCATCTCAGCGGCCATCTACGCGGCCGACACCGGCCTTCCCGACCACACCATACGACTGGCCGCCACCGTGCACCGCCACCTCGACATCGGTGGACACTTCGACCAAGCCATCACCCTCAACACACGCGCCCGGGACGCGGCCGGCCACACCGGTGACCACGCCGCTGAGGCTCATGCACTGATGCGTCTTGGAAGCGTGGACATTCGGCAGGGCCGCTACCGGCGGGCCGCTGATCACGAGCACCAGGCCATCACCCTCTTCCGCGACGTCGGCGACCGCGACGGTGAGGCACGCGCACTTGCCAACCTCGGCATCATCTACCAGCGGCTAGGCCGAAACCCGCAGGCCGCCGACTTGGAAACGCAAGCCCTGACCATCTACCAGGAGATAGGCGACCCCGAGGGTGAAGCCAACGCCACGGACTGCCTCGGCACGGTCTACGCGGCATTGGGCCGCCGCCAAGAGGCCGCCGCCCACCACCAGCGATCCCTGGCCATCTACCGCGAAATAGGCGACCGTCAGGGCGAGGCCATCGCGCTAGGCAACGTCGGACTCGCCTACCACAGAATGGGCCACTACCAGCAGGCGCTCGCCCACCACGAGCAGGCCCTCGAACTCTGCCGCGCTCTCGGCGAGCGTGGCGCCGAGGCCCACGTGCTGGACAACCTCGGCAACGCGACCATGCGGCTGGGCCACCACGGGGATGCCGTCAGCCACTTCCGGCAGGCGATCGACATTTTTCGGCAACTGGGCGACCGCGGCGGCGAGGCAGTCGCGCTCAACGGACTCGGTGAGGCACTGCTCGCGGCCGGCCAGCCGGACCAGGCCCGCGCCGAGCACGCCGCCGCCCTCGCGTTCGCCAGCGAGACCGGCCGACGGGCCGAGCAGGCCCGCGCTCACAACGGCCTCGCCCACACCTACCGCGCCACCGGTGACCCGGACCAAGCCCACCATCACTGGCGCCAAGCGCTGGCCATCTACGTCGAGCTCAACGTGCCAGAAGCCGACCAGGTCCGCGCCCAACTCCTCACCCAAGCCGGGGTGCAACAGTCGCAAATCAACGGCCCGAATCCAAGATCGAATCGGCTCGATAGCTCCGGCGAGTGACGAGGACGACGCAGCTTCGAGTGCCGCGGTCGGGCTGTCCGATGCGTAACTGGCCCGGGTGATCGACGCGCACGCCGCGGCCGAGCACCCCGACGCCGACCTATCGGGCCTGCCGGACCTTTAGGCGCTGTCATCCTGGTCTGCAGAGGCTACGGGAGGCCCTCCCGTAGCCGCGGTGAGCGGCTTGCGGACGAGTCTCGTGATGTCCTTCCACGTGTCCGGCGCGGCCGCGATCAGCCGGTCCGCCATCGCGCGGGCCTCGTACTCGCGGGTGAACTCGTGGCGCACCTCGCGACCGTCGGCGGCGCCGTGCTGGGCGCGCACGGCCCAGCGCTGGCCATCGGAAGTGAGCCAGATGTCGCGGCGGGCCACCCGATCCCGCTCGCCGTTCCACCACTGCGCGACGAGGTCCACGAGCGAACGGTATCGAAGCTTCGTGCTATGGGCGTAGGACTTCGACCCGGGCGGCCGAATCGGGCCAGCACGTTGTGGAGATCCCCGCAGGGGAGCGATCCCCGCGGGGCGGCCGCTGGCTGGTCAGGGTGTGCGCTCGGCCGGGTCCGGCTCGGGCATCGTCATCTCGACGCGCAGTCCCAGCAGCCGGATCGGTCGCCCGGCTTGGCGTTTGGCGAGCAGGGTCAGGGTTTGCGCGAGGATGACCGCGGCGTCGGTGGTCGGCTCCGGCAGGGTGCGGCTGAACGTCTTGGTGAAAAACGGCGTGTACCGGACCTTGATGGTCAGCCGGACGGCGGGGCGGCCCTCGCCCGCGATATCGGCCAGCACCTGGTCGACGAGCTGGCGGATCGCCTCGTCGACCTGCTCCGGTTCGGTCAGGTCGCGCTGGAAGGTGCGCTCCCGGCCGTGCCCGCGCGCCACCCAGGGCGTGTCGTCGACCACGGCCGAGCCGTGGCCGCGACCGAGGTCGGCGTACCCCGCACCCGTCCGCGGGCCGAACTCTGCGACCAGCACGGCGAGGTCGGCGTTGGCCAGCTCAGCCACCGTGGCGATGCCGTGCGTGGCCAGCCGCGCCGAGATCCTCGGCCCCACACCCCACAACTCGATCGTGGGGCGGTGGCCCATGACGTTGAACCAGTTGGCCGCCGTCAGCCGGAACACCCCGCGTGGCTTGCCGAACCCCGTGGCGATCTTCGCCCGGATCTTGTTGTCGCCGATCCCCACCGAGCAGTGCAGCCGGGTGGCCGCGAGCACCTCGGCCTGCACCCGGCGGGCGAACGCCGCCGGGTCGCCGGTACGCACGCCGACGAACGCCTCGTCCCAGCCCAGGACCTCCACCACGGCACCGCCGATGCCGCGCAGCACCGCCATGACCTGCGCCGAGGCCGCCTCGTACGCCGCCGCGTCCACCGGCAGGATGACCGCGCTCGGCGCCTTGCGCGCCGCCAGCCGCAGCGGCATGCCCGAACCGACACCGAACGCGCGTGCCTCGTAGGAGGCCGTCGAGACGACCGCTCGTTGCCTCGGGTCGCCGCGACCGCCGACGATCAGGGGCACGCCGGCCAGCTGCGGACGACGTAGCACCTCGACCGCCGCGATGAACTGGTCGAGGTCAACATGCAGCACCCAGGGACGAAGCACCCCGTCCACCCCACCAGTCTGACCCATCGGCCCAGGTCAGCGGGGCCCAACGCCGTTCGCCCGGTGCGAGATGCTCGCGGGGCGGGTGCGATACCCGGATGCCGTTACCGGCCGACCGCGCCAACGTCAGGGCCCAGTGACGAGCAGGTGCGGCAGGTGACCCATGCAAGGCGGGCACCGAGGTGGTCGGCTCACCATCTGCCGACCGTGCCGAGCAGCCTTCGGCCCACCGAAGACCTCGCCGGTGCCCGGCCCGTGGTGGCGCCGCTGTGCGCGCTGCTCAATCTGACCGAGACCATCGGCAGGCACGCCGAAGAACCCGTTCGCGAACAGCTTCCCAACCTGACATCGGGGCAGGCCGAGCTGCTGGGCTAGATGCTCAGCGACTTCGGCGAGTCCGTCGAGGCCAGCGCGGCCAGATTCAGTGACCGTGCCGAGGCGTCGACCTCATCCGCACGGGACTGGTCGGGGGCGCCGCATCGACGGCCAGACCAGTTCGACGGCGCCGACCTCGCGCCGGTTGTGCCCTCGCATGTCCTGCCCGGGGAGTGGGCCACAAGCGGTGAAGCCGTCTCGTCAGCCGCGGCCAACCCCTGCCCCGTTGGTGGGCCGCGTCCCCTGCGCATTCCGCCGTGTCATCAGCGTCGACCGCATGCCGATCCTGCACGTACCTGCCGGCAGATAGTCGGTAGACGGGCGGCTGGCCGGCTCCACACGCCCAGGCATACCTGTTGCGCAAACAACCACGACGGCCGGACGGTCCAAGCCCCGCCCGGGCGGTGCTGTTGAGTTGTCGCCGGCAGGACTGTCGATCGGGGTTGTGCGGCGCTATCGCGGGTGTCAGGGTCGGCAACGGACATCGACGCGCGGCGTTGGGGAGGCGCTTGGGCGGATGCGGTTGGGGATCGACTACGGCACTGCGGTGACCCGGGCGGTTGTGGCCTGGCCGGACGGGCGGTGGACGCCGCTGCTGTTCGACGGGTCGCCGCTGTTGCTCAGCGGTGTCTATGTCGACCCGGATCGTGGGCTGCTGAGCGGGGCTGAGGCGTGGCAGCACGGCCTGGGCCGAGCCGATGCGTACCTGGCCCACCCCAAGGCGTTGCTGGTCCAGGGCACGGTTTCGCTGGGTGGGCGGGAGGTGGAGGTGCTGGACCTGGTGGCCGCCACGCTGCGGCGGGTGGCCGGCGAGGCCGGCCGGGTGGGCGGTGGGCCGGTCGATGAGGTGACGCTGAGCGTGCCGGCCTGGTGGGGACCGGCGCGGCGGACGCTGCTGCGCCGGGCCGCGACCCGTGCCGGGTTGCTGCAGCCCCGGCTGGTCGAGTCCCCGGTCGCCATCGCCACGCATCTGCTGGCCGGCGGCGCGGCCATCCCGGTCGGCTCAAGCATCGTGGCGTGCGACTTCGGCGCCGGCGGGCTGGAGGCCGCGGTGGTGCGCCGCACCAGCGACGGGTTCGACGTGCTGTCGGTGATCGGCGAACCCCAAGCCGCCGGCACCCTGGTGGATGCGGCCCTGGCCGACCACCTGGCCACGGTGGTCGCCCGGCTCCCGCACGCCGGCAACTCGCCGGGGTCGGCGGCGGCCACAGCGCCGGCGGCTGATCGGGTCGACGGTCGCCTGCTTGGGCTGGCGCACGTCCGCGCGGCGCGGCAGTGCCTGACCCACAGCCCGGCCGTCGCGGTACCCACCAGCGTGCTGCCGGTGATCCTGGACCAGCCCACCCTGCGCCTCCTGGCCCAACCCGTGCTCGACCGGGCCGCCCACACCGTTCGGGCGGCGCTGCAGGCCGCGGAGGTCGGCGTCGGGCAGATCGCCGGGGTGTTCTACCTCGGCGGCACCGCACAGCTGCCCTGGGTCGCCGCGGCCCTGGCCCAGGGCCTGGGGGTGACCCCGGTGCCGGTGCCGGATGCGGACCTGGCCGCGGTCCGCGGCGCCGTCCACGCCGGCGGCCCGGCGATGGCACCTGCGGCCCCACCCACCCCGGCCGGCCGGTGGCGAATCCGGCACTACGCCTCGGTGCTGGTCCCCGCGGTCGGGTCGCTGCTGCTGCTGGTGCAGGCCACCAGCACCGCCCTGCCTGTGCCGGTCGTGGGCGCCTTCGACCGTAACCTGTCGGTGCTGGCCGACTGGGGCGAGTACGCGATCGCGGCGCTGCTGGTCCTGCACGCCGCCGTCGCGGTTGCTGTGCTGGCCGCCGGACGGCTGCACCGCATGCTGCAGCAGGCCGACCCGCACACCGCCGAACCGGTCGGCAAGCTGCTGGGCCGGTTCCTGCCCGCCGCCGCGGCCACCGGCCTCACCCTGGCCGGCCTGTACGGGATCACCGGCGCGCTGTGGTACGGCGTGCCCAACGGGCCCTTCCTGCGCTGGACCCTCTACCCCACCGCCCCGACCGCGATCGCGGTGGCCGCGATCGGGCTGCTCGCCACCCGCCGCCGCACTGTGGCGGCGGGCTCGTGGCTGGACTGGCTGACCTTCCCACCCGCCTCGACCGCGCTGGCCGCCGCCGGCATGTACCTGATCGAGTACGGCCACTCCAACGCCGACCCCGCCACCAGATCCTGGACCGTGCCCGCCTTGTACCTCGGCGCCGCGCTGCTGGGCGTCGGGACCGCCCTAGCCATCCCCGCCCGGCTTCCCTACCAGGTCCTCGCCACCCCGCCCCTGGCCCTGCTCGCCGTCGTGCTGAGCCTCGCGCACGCCACCGGCACCCTCGCTGGCCTCTACATCATCGTCGCCACCGGACGGTGAGCGACCCGCGCAGTCCAGCTGCTGGTCAAACCATCCACCACCGCACACCCGCCCGGCTGACCCGCCCGCCGGCCGCGCCCACACCGCCACACCGCCGCACCGTCCGCCGTCGCCAGGCCGGCGGTGGCCCGGGAAAGACCGGCAGCCATGCGCCCCCGACAGCCCGGGGCGCTCCCCCAGTTGGGCCTGGGCTGTCCCGGCCACCACGGTCACCACCACCGCAAAGCCGTGGCATCCGAACCAACTGAGCAATCCACAGGGGCGTCGCAGCCGATCGTGGATGCATCGACGAGGGCACATGGTGGACAGGGAGGTCGAGCCGGGCCACCCTGGCGAGGGAAACGCAAGCACCCCGAGCTGCGTGCCGGTTGTGGGGAGGTGGGCATGCGACGGCTGACCACCGCAGTGTGGTCCGGGTTCTGGCTGTCGATGATCCTCATCGGCCCGCCCTGGGCGTTGATCGCCTTGTTCGGCTGGCCCATCCCCCGCCACCTGCCCGACGAGGCCCACCTCCACGAGTTGATCACCGTGTCGGGTGTGCTGACGCTCTGGCTGCTCTGGGCCGTCACCGTCGGCGTGATCATCGCGGAGACCGTTCGCGCGATCCGGCGCATCCGTCTACCCGGGCTGCGCATGGCGGCGCCGCCGGAGGGCTTCCTGACCGGCCTGATCTCGGCGATGGTCGTTGCGATCACCAGCATCGCATCCCGCGGCGCGATGCCCGCCGCGGCGCCGACACCTGCCGCGGCCACCGCTGCCCCGCAGCCGCCCAGCCCGGCGGCCGCCGCGGCGGCGGCCGACGCGTCACCGCACCAGACGGCCGACGCCGCCGACACCACCACGGCCACACCGATGGCCGACACCCAGGCCGACAGCGGGACGGCCACCGTTGTGGTGGCCGGGCAGCGCTACACCTACACCGTGCGGCGTGGGGACACCCTGACGCCCGCCCACCCGCCGGCACCCCACCAACCCCGGCCCAGCACCCGGACGGCACACCACCGGCCCCCGCCACGCCGGCCCCCGCCACGCCGGCCCCGGCCCGCCCACCGGCTGCCGGAGACCACCACCACCCAGACGGCGGCCCCCGCGGCACGCCCACCGCAACCGCCACCCCGCCGACCCAACCCTCGGCCGGGACACCCGCCGCCGCACCGCCACCGCCGCCGGCCGCCGACCGCGACCACCCCGGCGGGCACGGCTCGGGTGTCGACCTGCCCGGCGGCGGCTGGGTCGCCGCCCCGCTGGCCGGAGCGGTCGCCGCCGCCGCCGCCCTGGCCTGGATCCACCGCCGCCGCCGCTACCGGCCACACCCACCCACCGGCTCTATCCGCGCCGACCCCGACCTGACCCCGCTGCCGGACACCATCGCCGCCCTGCAGGCCGCCGCGCCCCCACCCACCCGCGAGGACACCATGGACGACCGCGCGCCGGATGCCGCCGAGGCCGCCACCGTCACCCCCACCGCCCTGGGCAGCCACGCGCAGCAGACCCTGCAGCTTGCCGACCTGCCCCCGGCCGGCCTCGGCCTGACCGGACCCGGCGCCCCCAACGCCGCCCGCGGCCTGCTCGCCGCCGTCCTGTCCTCCGGCGGCCCCTGGGCCGCCGAACACGAAGCCACCCTGCTGACCACCACCGCCGACCTGAACACCCTCCTGGAAACCACCCACAGCCCAACCAGGCTCGGGCTCGACCGCCTCCACAGCGCCGCCACCCTCACCGACGCCCTCAACGACCTGGAACGCCACCTGCTGCACCGGGCCCGCCTGGCCGCCGAACACGACACCGCCGACCTGACCACCACCGCCCCACCCGACCCCGATTCCCTGCCGCTGCCCCCGATCGTGCTGCTCACCACCGCACCCGCCGGCGGCGCCGCCACCCGCCTGGTCGCGATCCTCACCGTCGGCGCCCGCCTGGCCATCACCGGCGTCCTGCTCGGCGCCTGGCCACCGGGCGCCACCTGGCAGGTCAACACCGACGGCACCACCCACCCCCACCAGCGGCCCGACACCACCGGACCCCGCCTCAACATGCTCACAGCACCGCGACCGCCGACATCCTCGACACCCTCGCCCAGGCACACCCCACCCGCGAGGACACCCCACCCAACCCCGCCCCCGCCACGCCGGCACCCCCGACGTGGGTGCCAGCGCCGCCGACCGCCCGCCCAGACACCCCACCGGCCGCGGCCCAGCCCGGCACACGGCAGCCAGCGCCGGCGCCGCCCACCGACACGCCCGCCCCCCACGCCCCGACGCTGCACCTGAGGGTGCTCGGCCGGCCTGTCGTCCACATCGCCGACGCCGGCACCACCACCGACCTGCACCTGCGCCGCAGCGACAGCCTGCCCATCCTCGTGCACCTCGCCGTGCACCCCGACGGCGCCACCAGCGACCAACTCATGGCCGCGATCTGGCCCGAAACCCGCCCGCACCACGCCCGCGGCCGGTTCCACACCACCATCTCCGAACTACGCAAAACCCTCACCGAGGCACTCGGAGCCGACCCCATCACCCGCACCCACGGCCGCTACCACCTCGACCCCACCCGGGTCGACGTCGACCTGTGGCACCTGACCGCAGCCGCCCACCAGGCCACCACCACCCTCGACCCCACCGAACACCAGCAGATCCTGCACAACATCGTCGGCCTATACACCGGCCCGCTCGCCGAAGGCCACAACTGGCTCTGGCTCGCCCCCCACCGCGAAACCACCCGCCGCCACGTCCTCGACGCCTACATCGGCCTCGCCGACACCCAACCCGACCCCCACGCAGCCCTCACCCACATCCAAGACGCCATCCGCGTCGACCCCTACAACGAACACCTCTACCAACGCGCCATGCACCTCCACGCCACCCTCAACAGCCCCGACGGCCTCACCCGCACCCTGCACGCCCTCACCCAACGCCTCGCCGAACTAGAAATCCCGCTCTCACCCGCCACCCAACAGACCGCCCACGACCTACTCGCCAAACTCCAAGCCCGACAGCGATCCACACCGC
>WNFV01002962.1_pt1 | contig 22183 bp, 24 predicted proteins | sample 5400101 | NCBI WGS metagenome assembly WNFV01 (sample SAMN13153361, study PRJNA577476) | soil metagenome | isolation source: 115 cm soil or saprolite under grassland replicate 1 | place: USA:California | collected 2016-06-15 | reverse complement strand
CTTCGTGTCCACCTCAGGGTGGTGCTCGGTCTCTTCGCCGCCAGAGGCGACGCTGCCCTCGTGCTCGTGCTTCTCGGTTTCGTCGTGCCCCATCCTGCCTCCTCATGCGGGCGCTAGCCAGAGCGCCAGATTGACCGAAGCGAGTGTACTCGCGGTCGCACCTATCGGCCTCCGACGACCCATGCACTGCTGCGATACTCGGAGGGCCTGGCTATGGCAGACCTGATCGACTTCCGCGGGTAGCGTGGCGTCTCTCCAGACCGAGGCGCTCGTGATTGGCGGTGGCTCGACGGGCGCAGGCGTTGCTCGCGATGCAGCCATGCGTGGCCTGCGGACGGTGCTCGTCGAGCGGAGAGACCTCGCGGACGGCACCACGGGCCGCTTCCACGGGCTGCTCCATTCCGGCGGCCGTTACGCGGTCAAGGATCCTGAGGCGGCGAAGGAGTGCATCGTCGAGAACCTCATCCTGCGGCGCACCGCCTCCGACTGCATCGAGGACACCGGAGGTCTGTTCGTCTGCACCCCGTCGGACGATCCCGCCTTCGGCGACGAGTTCGTCAAAGGCTGTCGGGCGACAGGGGTCCCGGTCGAGGAGATCGCGGTCGCCGAGGCACTGCGCCGCGAGCCACGCTTGAACCCCGAGATCTCGCGGGCCTTCACCGTGCCCGACGCGGCGCTCGATCCTTGGAAGCTCGTCTGGGGCTGCGCCCGCTCCGCGCAGGAGCACGGGGCCGAGATCCTGCTCTACCACCGGGTGCTGGCGCTCGAGCACGACGGCCAGAAGGTGACCGGCGCACTCGTCCGCAACGAGATGACGGGCGAGGACCTCCGCATCCACGCCGACGTCGTCGTCAACGCGGCGGGCGCATGGGCGGGACAGATCGCCGAGCTCGCGGGCTGCCGAGTCAACGTCCTCCCGGGCAAGGGAATCATGATCGCGATGAACCACCGCCTCGTGAACACGGTGGTCAACCGCTGCAAGATGCCGGCGGACGGAGACATCATCGTTCCGATCCGCACCGTCTGTGTGATCGGGACGACCGATACGCGGGTCGCCGACCCCGACGAGCTGGAGGTCACGCAGGCCGAGATCGGCGAGATGCTCGACGAGGGGGAGAAGCTCGTCCCCGGCTTTCGCGAGTCACGTGCCCTGCGTGTCTGGGCGGGAGCGCGCCCGCTCTTCTCGCGCGAGGAAGTGGCGGACACGCGCGAGGTGAGCCGCTCGCACGCGCTTCTCGACCACCGCGAGCGAGACGGCGTCGAAGGCCTCGTCACGATCACCGGCGGCAAGACGACGACGTTCCGGCTCATGGCCGAGGCGGCGGTGGACGCCGCCTGCGACCAGCTCGGGGTCGAGCGGCCCTCGCGGACGGCCGAGGAGGCGCTGGCGGACTCGGACGACGGACACTTCTACCTGCTCGGTTCGCGTCTTCGCGCGCGCGAGCCCGTTCCGCAGGCGGACGAGATCATTTGCGAGTGTGAGCTGATCACGCGGGAGCGGCTCGAGGAGGCGATGCGACGGCGCCGCACCGCGAATCTCGACGACATCCGTCGCACGCTGCGGCTCGGCATGGGCCCGTGCCAGGGCGGCTTCTGCACGTACCGCGCGACCGGGATCCTGCACGCTGTCGAGCGGCTCGATCACCGTGCCGCGAACGCCTCTCTGCTGGCTTTTCTGCAGGAACGCTGGAAGGGCGTCCACCCGGTCCTCCATGGCGATCAGGTGCGGCAGGCGCGACTTGACGACTGGATCTTCCAAGGTCTGCTCGGCGTGCAGCACCTCCCGACGTGACCTACGACACCGTCGTCATCGGCGCCGGCGTCGCCGGGCTGACCGCGGCGCTGCGGCTGGCCGAGGCAGGCGAGCGGGTGCTGGTGGTGGCGAATGGCGTCGGTTCGACGCACCTGGCCCCGGCCACGATCGACGTTCTCGGCTTCGGTCCGGGACGCGTTGAGAGCCCCGCGCAGGCGCTCCCTGCCTTCACGGAGGCAAACCCGGACCACCCCTACGCCCGCCTCTCGCCGGACCTTGTCGCCGCAAGCGTCGAGTGGCTCCGGGCGCGGCTGCCTGCCATCGGCTACCAGGGCGGCCTGGAGGAGAACTTCCTGCTCCCGACTGCGGTCGGCGCGGTGAAGCCGTCGGCGCTCGTCCCGGAGACGATGGTTGCGGGTGACCTCCGCGCCGGAGGCCGCCTTGTCTTCGTCGGCCTCGGGCTGAAGGATTTCTACCCTGCCTATCTGGCCGACAACCTCGCGCAGGCGCCGCTCGACGGCCGCGTCGTCTCGGCCCGCTCGCTCGAGGCTTCGCCTCCGGTCGCAGGGGAGGCTGACCGGAGCAGCGTCGGCTTCGCCAGGCTCTTCGAGGAGCCCTCCTTCCGTGACGCGCTCGTGCGAGAGCTAGCCGGGAAGCTCGAGCGGGACGAACGGGTCGGCTTTCCCGCAGTGCTCGGCCTCAGGCGCGCCGGAGAGGTCTGGCGGGAGCTCGAGGCCGGGTTGGGGCGGCCTGTGTTCGAGGTCGCGACCCTGCCGCCGTCGCTGTCGGGCATCCGCCTGTACGAGGCGATGAGCGCGGCCCTGCGCGAGGCCGACGGCCGGATCCACGTGGGCGAGCCTGTCGTCGGGGCCGAGACCCGCGCCGGGCGGGTCGAGGCCGTGATCACGCAGCCGACTGCACGGGCGACGACCTATCGGGCACGTTCGTTCGTTCTGGCGACAGGCGGGTTCGCGTCCGGCGGGCTCCAGGTCGACTCGCACGGAAGGATGTCCGAAGCCGTCTTCGACCTGCCGCTCGCCGGCCCGGCGTCCCTGGACGGACCGCGCTTCCTGCCCGACTACTTCGACGAGCATCCGTTGAACCGCGTCGGCGTTGCGGTCGATGACGGGATGCGTCCGATCGGCCGGGACGATCGGCCCGTCTACGAGAATCTCCATGCGAGCGGCGCGACGCTCGCAGGCGCCCTCCCGTGGCGGGAGGCCTCGGGCAACGGGCTCAGCCTCGCGACGGGGTACGCTGCCGCCGCCGCGATTCTTGAGAGGGCCTCATGACCGAGCTCGTCCGCGACTCGCTCGACCACTGTGTCAAGTGCACGATCTGCGAGACGTTCTGTCCGTACTCGCAGGTGACGCCGCTCTTCCCGGGCCCGAAGTACGTCGGGCCGCAGGCGGAGCGATACCGCGGCAGCGGCGCCTCCGCGGATGCGTCCGTCGACTACTGCTCCGGCTGCGGAATCTGCACGCAGGTCTGCCCGCAGGGCGTGAAGATCGCCGAGATCAACTCCCAGGCTCGTGCTCAGCTCTGGGAGGAGCGGGGTATTCCTCTGCGTAACCAGCTGATCGCCAGGCCGAGCGTGCTCGGCCGCCTCGGGACGCCGATCGCGCCGCTCGCCAATTGGGCGCTTCGCAACCGGCCCCTGCGAGCGCTCGCCGATCGCCTGCTCGGCATCCATCGCGACGCCCCCTTGCCGCGGTTCGCCGGCCGGACGTTTCAGCGCTGGGCGCGGAGCCGCCCCAGCTCCGCGGCCGAGCGCAGGGTCGTCTACTTCCACGCCTGCGGCACGAACTACTACGAACCCGGCCTCGGCGAGATGGTCGTCCGCGTTCTCGAGCACAACGGCTTTCAGGTCGTCGTCCCGCCTCAGGACTGCTGCGGGCTGCCGCTGCAGTCGAACGGCAACTTCAAGGCGGCACGGGCATACGTGCGGCGGCTTGTCGCGAACCTCGCCCCGTACGCCCACGACGGCTTGCCGATCGTCGCGAACTCGACGAGCTGCGGCCTGATGCTAAAGCGTGAGGCGCACGAGATTCTCGGCGTCGAGGACGAGGACCTCCGAGCCGTCAGCGAGGCGACGTACGACCTCTGCGAGTTCCTGCTCCTCCTGCACGAGCGGGGCGAGCTCCGGACCGATTTTCAGCCGCTCCCGCTAACGGTTCCGTATCACGCGCCATGCCAGCAGCGGGGCCACGGAATCGGCAAGCCGGCGCTCGACCTGCTCGCGCTGATCGAGGATCTGCAGGTCATCGAGCTGGACGTCGATTGCTGTGGGATTGCCGGGACCTACGGCCTGAAGAAGGAGAAGTACGAGATCTCCATGGCCGTCGGTGAGCGGCTCTTCACGGCGCTGCGCGAGCCCGGCAACGACCTCGCCGCCTGCGACAGCGAGACGTGCCGCTGGCAGATCGAGCACGGCGCCGGCGTCCACGCCGTCCACCCCGTCGAGCTCCTGCACCGCGCCTACGGGCTCGGCGCCGCCGCCGCAGCCGGATAACCGATGGTCGGCCTTGTCATCGTCACGCACAGTGCGACTCTCGCTGCAGGTGTTGCAGAGTTGGCGCGCGGCATGGGCGGCGAGGTGCCCATCGAGCTCGCGGGCGGAATCGACGCTCCGGAGCCTGCGCTCGGCACCGACGCCGTCCGCGTGGCCGAGGCGATCGAGCGCGCCGACGGCGGCGACGGAGTCCTCGTGCTGATGGATCTCGGCAGCGCCGTCTTGAGCGCGGAGATGGCGCTCGACCTGCTCCCGGCGGAGCGCCGCGAGCGGGTCCTGCTCTGCGAGGCTCCGCTCGTCGAAGGAGCGGTGGCCGCGGCCGTCACCGCCAAGCTCGGCTCTTCGCTCGACGACGTGGCAGCCGAGGCGCGCGGCGCCCTGCAGGCCAAGGTCGAGCATCTCGGTACGAGCGAGGCGGAGGCGCCCGTCGAGGTGGCCGCCGGTGACGGGAGCGCAACGACGACGCTGGCGGTGCGGAACCCCCTCGGCTTGCACGCCCGTCCGGCTGCGCGCTTCGTCCAGACCGCAGGCAGCTTTGACGCCGACGTGACTGTCACGAACGTGACGACCGGCCGCGGCCCCGCCAGCGGGCGGAGCCTCAATGCGCTGGCGACGCTCGGCGTGCGTCAGGGGCACGAGGTCCTCGTTGCCGCTCACGGCGCCCAGGCAGAGGAGGCATTGGCGGCGTTGGCCGCGCTCGCCGAGCGCGATTTCGACGAGCGCGAGCCCGCCGTCGCGGCGCCGGCGGCGCCTGTGCCTCGTCCGCCGACCCGTCCCGACAAGGGCTCGCTGACCGGCCTCCCCGGTGCACCCGGAACGGCGCTCGGGCCTGCTCGCCACTTCCGAGCGGCCGCGCCCGAGATCCCGACGGAGCCGGCGAGCAACCCGGCGGCGGAGTGGCAGGCTCTCGAGCGCGCCCTCGAGCGTGTGCGGGAGGAGATCCAGACGACGCGTGATTCCGTCGCCGCCCGCGCCGGCGAGTACAACGCCGCGATCTTCGATGCCCACCTCCTGTTTCTCGAGGACGAGGCGCTGCTCGAGCCGGCCCGGCGCGCCGTCTTCGAGGAGGGCCAGAACGCCGCGCAGGCCTGGCACGCGGCTGCGGAGACGGTCGCGGCGCGATACCGCAGCCTCGATGACGAATATCTACGCGCCAGGGCCGAGGATCTGACCGGGGTGGCGCATCAGGTCGTCGCCCAGCTCGTGGACAGCGATCAACGTGCTGCCGCCGTCGCCGAGCTGGGCATCGTCGTTGCGGCCGACCTGACGCCCGCGGATACTGTCACGCTCGATCGCGAGCTTGTGCGCGGCATCGCCACCGCCTACGGCGGCCCGACTTCGCACAGCGCGATCCTGGCCCGCTCGCTCGGGATTCCGGCTGCCGTCGGGCTCGGGGAGCGGCTGCTGGACGTGCCCGAGGGCACGCCGCTCGTGCTCGACGGGGACGCCGGCGCCGTGTACGTCGACCCCGCCGAGGACCTTGTTCGCGACTACCAGCAGCAGAGCGCCGAGCGCGAGGCGGCGGCGCGGCGGGCGCTTGCATCCGCCCGGCAGCCGGCTTCGACGCGCGACGGGCGCCGGATCGAGGTCGTCGCCAACGTCGGCTCTTCCGCGGACGTGGACGCCGCGGTGGCCAACGGCGCCGAGGGGGTGGGCCTCCTGCGCACGGAGTTCCTGTTCCTGGAGCGTGACTCCCTTCCCAGCGAGGATGAGCAGTACTCGGCGTATGCGGACATCGCGGAGCGGCTGCAGGGGAGGCCGCTGATCCTGCGCACTCTCGACGTCGGCGCGGACAAGCCGCTCCCCTACCTGCCTCGGCGAGCCGAAGCGAATCCCTTCCTCGGACTCCGCGGAGTCCGGCTTGGACTGAACGAGCCCGAGCTCCTGGAGACCCAGTTGCTGGCGGCGCTTCGCGTTGCGGCCGCGCACCCCCTGAAGGTGATGTTCCCCATGGTCGCAACGCTCGCCGAGTACCGGCAGGCGTTGTCAGTGCTCGCGCGCGCCCGAGAGCGGCTGGAACAACGCGGGGACACGCCGGGACGGATCGAGGTCGGCGTTATGGTCGAGGTGCCGGCGGCCGCACTATGCGCCGAGGCCTTCGCGCGCGAGGTCGACTTCTTCTCGATCGGGACAAACGACCTCGTGCAGTACACGATGGCGGCCGAGCGAGGCAACGAGCAGGTCGCCGGCCTAGCGGACGGCCTGCATCCATCGGTCCTGCGCCTGATCCGAAACGTCGCCGAAGCGGGCGAGGCGAACGGGAAGTGGGTCGGCGTCTGCGGCGAGCTGGCCTCGGAGCCGCTGGCCGTGCCGGTGCTCGTCGGACTCGGCGTCTCCGAGCTGAGCGTGAGCCCGCCTGCGATCCCGGCGACGAAGGAAGCGGTGCGGCGGGTAGACGCTGGGGCGGCCACGGTCCTCGCCCGCGAGGCGCTGCGGTTGGCCTCGGCCGAGGACGTCCGCGCTCTGTTCGCCGGCGAGGCCGCCGCCGCGTCGATCGCCATGTCAGAGAGCTCGACGCCGTGAGCCGCAAGACAGGCGCTCCGGTCTCGCTCCTCTTGAGCATGACCTACGCGCGTGTCCTGCTCGTGCCGGTCGTGATGGGCCTCATCCTGCTCGGGCCGAGCAGGAGTGGGGCGTACACGTTCGCCGCTGTCTTCTTCGCGCTCGCGGCGACGACAGACTTCGTCGACGGCTACCTCGCCCGACGGTGGGCCCTCGCAACCACGCTCGGGTCTTTCCTCGACACGACGGCCGACAAGTTGCTCGTCTCCGGGGCGCTCATCGCCCTCGTCGACGTCGGGAGGGCCTCTGCCTGGGTCGCGTTCATCATCATCGGGCGTGAGCTGCTGATCCTGGGGCTCCGCGGCGTCGTCGCGGCCGAGGGAACGGTCTTCGCGCCGTCGATCTGGGGCAAGCTCAAGACGAACGTCCAATTCGTCGCCATCTTGCTCGCCCTCCTCCGCTACCACCATCCGCTGGGCCCGCTGTTCCTGGACGAGTGGGCGATGCTGGCAGCGGCCGCTATCACCGTGATGTCCGCCGTCGAGTACCTGGCCCGCTTCTCCTCAGCGCTTTCGGAGGGCTCGAGCTAGCGCGGGTGGCCGGAGCTGCCCTCGTCACCGGCGGCACGGGGTTTCTCGGCCGGGCGATCGTCGAGCGCCTGCTCGCCGATGGGCGCGCGGTCAAAGCGCTAGCCCGCTCCGACGACTCGGCGCGGGCGCTCCGCGCGCTCGGCGCGGACTCTGTACGCGGGGACGTCCTCGACCCGGACCTGCTCGCGGCCGCGATGCGCGGCTGCGAGGTCGTCTACCACGCCGCCGGTGTCAATGCGCTCTGTTTCCGCGACCCCTCGCCACTGTTCGAGGTCAATGTGCGGGGCTCGCGCAACGTCGTCGACGCCGCAGCCGCCGCTGGTGTCCGGCGGGTCGTATACACGTCGTCCGCCGCCACGCTGGGAGAGGCCCGCGGGACCGTAGGTACGGAGACCTCGCCACACCGCGGCTGGTTCCTTTCGAACTACGAGCGTTCGAAGTTCGAGGCCGAGCAGACGGTTCTGACTTCGGCGCGCGAGACCGGGACTGAGCTCGTCTGCGTGAATCCAGCGTCCGTCCAGGGTCCCGGCCGCGCGACGGGCACTGCCCGGCTGCTGCTCGACTACCTGAACGGAAAGCTCAAGGCTGTTGTCGACTCCACGATCAGCCTGGTCGACATCGCCGACTGCGCCGAGGGCCACCTGCTTGTTGAGGAACGAGGGGAGCCCGGGGAGCGGTACGTCCTCAGTGGAGCGACTCTCGCCGTGCGGGACGGCGTCCAGCTCCTCGACCGCCTGACCGGCGTCGACGCGCATGTCCGTACCTTGCCGCCTGTCCTCGCCATGGCGGCCGCCGCTGGCTTGGAGACCGCGGCGCGGCTGCGTCGGACCACCCCGAGCGTCTGCCGCGACCTGGTGCGGACGGTGCTCCACGGCCATGCCTACGACGGATCGAGGGCCGCGCGCGAGCTCGGTCTCAGATACACGCCGGTGGAAGAGACGATCCGGCGAACCCTCGACTGGTTTCTGGAGGAGGGCCTCGTGCACCGCCGCCTTCCTCGCTACGCACGGGCTCCATGACGCCCAGGCCTCCTGTAGCGTCCCACCGAACGGCGCTCTCGAGTCGGCTGTTGAGAGTGCCTCGTACAATCGCTCTCGGTCGAGGTCTGTCGAATGCGCGACTCTCTGCTCGTTACCGCCGGCTATCTGATCGGCAGCATCCCGTGGGGTTACCTGCTCTCGCGGCTGCTCACGGGCGTCGACATCCGTACGGTCGGGAGCGGCAACCTGGGCGCCGCGAACGTTTGGCGCATCCTCGGATTCAAGGCGGGCCTCGCCGTCGCCTTGCTCGACGTCGGCAAGGGCTTCGCCGCGGCGTTGCTCGGGTTGTGGCTCAGCGGTGAGCTCGTAGGCCTGCTCGCCGGCATCGCCGCCATGGTCGGGCACTGGCGGCCGCTCTTCATGGGCCTCGGCCGTGGGGGGAAGATGGTCGCGACGACCGGCGGAGTCGCACTCGCACTCGCTCCGATTGCCTGCATCGCCGCCAGCGGCGTCTGGATCGCGAGCTTCCTCGTCACCCGCTATACCTCCGTCGCGTCGATGCTTTCAGCAGCGGCGCTTCCGCTCTTCGCGCTCGCCTTGGGCTCCTCACTCACCGTCGTCGCATTTGCGGCCGGAGCGTCTATTGCGATCCTGCTGCTTCATAGGGCGAACATCAGACGGCTCCTGACCGGGACCGAGAATCGGTTTGAACTCCGTCGCCGCCCCGACGGCCTCGGGCGCGGAACTCAGAGAACCTTCTGAGGCCGCGGTTCGTGGATCTGTGCGAACGGCCTCGTGCCGACTAATTCCACGGCAGCGCCGCTCGATCCGACCAGTACTGGGCCGGCTCAACGGCGAGCCCGAGCGCGTTCGGAGTCGCGCCCCCGCTCGCTTGGGACCCTCCTGGACCGTGCTTAGTACTCGTCGTGGCGGCGGATCCACACCTGGAACGCATCGCCCTCGTCGCGGCCTTTCGGCACCCGGTCGAGGATCCCGTAGTAGCCCATCAGGAACTCGACCCCGCGAGCCCCGGTCGAATAGGTGTGGTAGACGGCCCCGTGATCCAGGACGAAGGAGCTGAAGCCTTGGCTCTGAGTCAGGTACCCGACTACGTCGGTGCCGCTCTCGCTGGCATTGCGGTCGGCGATCGGCGGCAGGGCCTCGAGTATCGGCGCGACCCACTCGCGCGTCTGCTCCTCGCTGCTCGAGAAACCGAGGTCGAGGTTGAACTCACTGTTGGCTGACGACACCCAGGGGAAACTCCAGCCCATGCGCCGCTTGTACGTCTGCAACTTCTCGAGCGGGGCCTGCGACACGAAGAGCATGGTCACGTCGCGCGCGTTTAGGTGTGGGACGACGCCGTTGACTGCGTCCGCTATCGACGAGCAGGTCGTGCAGCCGGCCTCGTAGCCCGGGCCGAACATGAAGTGGTAGACCACGAGCTGTGAGCGGCCGTCGAACAGCTCCGCCAGGGTGCGTGTGCCGTCGTCGGTGTCGAAGCGATACTCCTTCTCGACCCGGACCCGCGGAAGCTCCCGGCGCTGGCGCGCCAGCTCGTCGCCCAGCCTTGTGTGCTCCTTCTCGCGGGTGAGCAGCTCCTCGCGGGCAGCTGCCCACTCTTCCGGTGTTCCGGTCTTGAACTCAGTCATTGCTGCTCTCCTTTCTTGTCGTTACCACAGCCTCCCCGGCAGACCTCGAGCATGTCCCCAGAACCTAGCCCCAGATGGCTTGACGGCGCTTGTCCACCACCACGGATCGCGGGGTTCGAGAGCGGGTCGATTCCGGTCTTGCACACCACAAGATCGAGGCGTCGACAGGGATCCTGAGGGTGAGCGATGTGTCGAAGCGCAGCTAGACGAAGCGGATTCGGCCTCCTATGCTGATTGCGCGGCCGATGACTGAGCTCCCTGCTGGCACCGTCACCTTCCTTTTCACGGACATCGAAGGGTCGACACGTCTGCTCCACGGGCTCGGCGAGCGCTACGCCGACGTTCTGACAGATCATCGGCGGCTCCTCCGCAAGGAGTTCGCGCAGTAAAGGGGTCGAGAGGTCGATACGCAGGCGATAGCTTTTTCGTCGCGTTCGGCGATGCAGGCGACGCCGTCAACGCCGCCGCGGCCGCGCAGCGAGCCCTCGCGACGCATCCGTGGCCGGGGGAAGCCGATGTGCGCGTCCGGATGGGCATTCACACCGGAGAGCCGCTGTTCGCGGGAGACCAGTACGTCGGCATCGACGTGCACCGGGGCGCTCGCATCGCCGCGGCCGCTCACGGCGGGCAGGTCCTGATCTCCGCGCGAACGAGCTCGCTCGTGCTGCGGGACGGCGCCGACGCGAAGGCCAGCCTCCGGGAGCTCGGCGCCTATCCGCTCGAGGACCTGCCCGAGCCTGAACGTCTCTTTCAGCTTTGTCGAAGGCCTTCCCGCCAGCTTTCCGCCGCCACGTGTTCACGAGAAGGCGCCCGCAGCAGCGGGGCTACCGGACTATTCGCTGCCGCCGGCCGACGTTCCCTGTCCGTACAAGGGGTCGTGCGCTTCGAGCCCGAAGACAGCGACCTCTTCTTCGGCCGCGAAGAGCTCGTCTCCGCGCTCGTGAAGCGGCTGGAGGATTCGGCGTTCCTCGCGGTTGTCGGCCCCTCGGGGAGCGGAAAGTCGTCCCTCGTGCGTGCCGGAGTCGTGCCCGAGCTCGAGCGTGGCGAGGAGTCCATTCGCGCGGCGATCATCGAGCGGGGCGAGCACCCGCTCGAGAAGCTCGCCCGCACGCAAGACGCTGATTTGGTCGTCGTTGATCAGTTCGAGGAGGTCTTCCCGCTCTGTCGCGACGAGGGGGAGCGGCTTGCGTTCGTCGAGCGTCTGCTCGCATGGCGGAGCCGGACAGCCGCGTCATCGTCGTGCTGCGCGCCGACTTCTACGGGCACTGCGCCTCGCTCGGTCGCCTCGCCGCGGCTCTCGAGGATCGTCAGGCGCTGATCGGACCCATGACAGAGGAGGAGCTGCGGCGGGCGATCGAGCGGCCCGCCGAGCGAGCCGGCTCGTGCTTGAGCCGGGCCTTGCCGAAGGCATTCTCCGCGACATCGTGGGGGAGCCGGGCGCCCTGCCGCTGCTCTCGCACAGCCTGTTCGAGACCTGGAGGCGGCGCAGCGACCGGATGCTCACGCTCCTCGGCTACCTGCAGTCGGGGGCCGTCCGCGGGGCGATCGCCAAGACCGCAGAGACGGTGTACCAGGAGGCGCTCACGCCCGAGCAGAAGACGCTGGCCCGCAACATCTTCCTACGCCTGACCGAGCTCGGCGAGGGGACGGAGGACACTCGCCGCCGCGTTCGCGTTGGCGAGCTGACGCCCCGACGTGAGCAGGCCGCGGACGTGGAGGAGGTGCTGGGTTTCCTCGTCGAGTTCAGTGCGAGGCTGATCGAGGGCGGACAGAAGCTCGCCATCGGAGGGACGCAGGCGGTGACGATCCTGGACGCATCCGGCGTATGCGGACTGTGCCACTGTCGTCGGGCGCAAGCCCGTTCTTCAGCACGGCGGTCAGCCCGAACGGCCGAACCGCCGCCTTCGGCACCGGCGCCGGCTCGGTCTCCTTCGTCGACCTTGCGACCGGACGCGTAACGCCGGGTCAGGGCGGGCACACAGCCACCGTCGTGGGGATGGAGTTCTCGCCTGACAGTCGCGTGCTCGTCACCACGAGCGACGACGGCACGGTGATCGTCTGGGATCCAGCCAGCGCCCAGGTCCTCGAGCGCCTGGTCGGTCACGGGGGACGAGTCCACGGGCTGACCTTGAGCGCCGACGGCAGGACCCTCTACACGAATAGTCTGGACGGAGCGATCTTCGAGTGGGATCTCGGGAACCGACGGCGCTTCGGCCGGCTCTTCAAGACCATGGTGCCTGCGGTTCAACCACCGCTCGGGCCGGACGCACAGGGAACCCCGCCGCTGGCGATCTCGCCCGACGGCTCCGAGTTCGCCGTGCGCGTCGGGCTCTCCACGGTCGCGCTCTACTCGACCGATGCAGTTCGGCGGCGAAGCGAGTTCACCCCCGAGGTGGGCGGCGAGGTTATCGGCATGACGTGGTCGCACAGGGGCCTGCTCGCCGTCAGCGGGGACGACGGCCACGTGCAGCTATGGGACGTCAGCCGCCGGCCACGGCTCGTTCGCTCGTTGAAGGGTCTGCGCTCGATCAACAAGCAGCCTGAGGCCGTGACGACGGTCGAGTTCTCCCCGGACGGACGCCTCGTTGCTGCCGGAGACGTCAACCACACTCCATTCACGATTCATTACCGCTACGGCAGCATCGCCGTCTGGGAAGCCGATTCCGGGAAGCTGCTCTGGAAGGTGAGGACGAAGCAGGGCTGGGTTACGGCGGTGCCGTTCTCCCCCGACGGAAGGACAATCGCCGTCGCGCGCGAGGACGGCACGGTTGCCCTGTATGACGCGCGGACGGGCCAGACAATGCGGAAGCTGCGTCTAGGAGGTGGGCCGGGGTTTGGCCCGGTCGCCGCGTTCGCCGCGGACGGGACGCTCGCGACGGGGAGCGGGGCCGGGATAGAACAGCTTTGGGATACCGCTACTGGTGCGCAGATCGGCCATTCGACGCTCGTCGCGGCCGCTCCCGTGGCGAGCATCGACTTCGATTCTGCGAGTCACACATTCGTGACGACAGGTGGCTCCGACGGCGTGTCCAATGCGGGATTAGGTGACACGACGAATTTGCACCAGGCGCGCCGGCCCCGCTTCGGATGAACTACCCAACTTGCCCTAGAAGGCGGCGTGGGTACTTCCACCCACCTGAAGGGGTCACACGAGGTCGTGCTCGTAGGCGTACGCGGTGGCCGCGGCGCGAGAGGAGACCCGCAGCTTCGCGAAGATGTTGCTCACGTGCCGGTCGATCGTCCGCTCGCTGAGCACGAGCTCGGCGGCGATGGACCTGTTGGTCGCGCCCCTGGCGACGAGGCGCAGCACCTGCAGCTCCCGCTGCGAGAGCCCATGAGCGGCGGTCGCCTCGGGACTCGCCGCGAGCGAGGCGACCCGGACGATGTCCGGACCCGCCCCAAGCCGGTCGAACACAGCGCGGGCGGCTTCCAGCTCCCACGAGGCAGTGTCCTCGTCGCCCGCTGCCCGGCAACCGAGCGCCACGAGGACGCGGACGCGTGCGGCCTCGTAGGGCGCTTCGAGCTCCTGCCATGCCTGCCACGCCTCACGGAGCGCGACAAGAGCCTTTGGGGATCGCCTTCGGCCAGCGCCAGCGCTCCTCGCGCCTGGGCGGACATCGCCCGGAGCATGTCGCTCCGGTGAGCTCCCGCGATGGTCTCGAGCTCGCCACAGGCGCCTCGCGCCTCCTCGACCTCGCCACCAGCGAGCATGATCTCGACGTAGGCGGGAAGCAGCGCCGCACGCACGCGCGGCTGCGAAGCTTCGTCGAGCACCCGGCGGATCGCGGAGGACGCGGCGTCGCCCTTCCCTTCCGCCAAGCGCAGCAGCGCCAGGCCGGGCTGCGGCTCGTACCCGCGCCGACTTGCCTCCCGGTACGACTCTTCGGCCGCGCTCCGCTCGCCTCGGAGCCGGTGGACCTCTCCCTGCCGGTAGGAGGCCTTCCCGGAGACCCGTTCGTTGAGCACCCCCTCTGCGAAACGCTCGCCGGCGCGCCGCGCCTCCTCGAGAGCTGCGTCCCAGGCGCCCTGCAACTGCATGATCTCGGCCCGATGCACCAGGCAGACGCCGGTGTGGGCGACCATGTCGGGCTGCTGCTCGCACCAGCGGGTCAGGGCCTCGGTCCACTCGCGGGCGCGGCGTAGCTCGTACACGCTCTGCCAGAATCCGATCGTGTTGCAGTAGACGATTCCGGTGACGATTGGCGACAGCTCCCCCGCGGTGACGCCCACCATCACCTCGTCCAGCAGTCGTAGGCCCTCCTCGAAGCGCCCCTGCCTGACGAGGGCGTGACCCTGCTCATGCACCCCGATGGCGATGAGATCCCGATCTGCGAAGTGCGTCCCGATCTCGGCTATCTCCGTCGCGGTTTCGTACGCGGCCCCATGGTCGCCGGCGATCGCATGACCCACCAGGACCGGGATCAGCAGGTAGCCTCGCTCGGCGCAGTCACGCTCCTCGCGCTCGAGCAGGCGTTGCCCGCGACCGAACCATCCGGTCGCAGGACCCATCTCCCCGCGCAGCATCAGGTTGTGTCCGATCCAGTACGCGCAGTGCACGGCCCGCGGGGTGTCGCCAGCGTTGAGGTGGGCGTGATGCGCACGCTCAAGAGCGCGGATGTGTTCGTCATCGCGCCCCAACATGTAGGCAGACGTAGCGAGCAGCTCGAGCTCCTCCGCCCCCAGGGGCGCTGCCTGGTCGGCTCGCGACAGGGACTCGAAGGCATCCGCCCAGGCTCGCTGTGCGAAAGCCTCACGACCGCGCGAGACGAGTTCGGCCTCCTGCATGCGACTCAATCTAGCCAGGAGGCTACGAGACGATCCGTCGAGCTACCCCTCTTCGAGCGGACGATCGCTCGAGATGGTTCATGTAGCTGACTGCTCGCGGACGCGCGCAAGCGCGCCTCATGCGGCGCGCACGGGCGTCAGCGTGCGGAGGAGTTCGTCGAGGCGGCGCGGGCGGGTTGGCTCCGGCCGCCTGTTCACGAGCGCGGCGGAGTCACATGGCGCACAGAGAGAGCCCGCGTGGGGGACTCTCTCTGTCCATTGCGGTCGCCCGCGTTCGTGCGGAGTATCTCAGGGGATCAGCGGGTGCGGCCCCCAGTCCGGTTAGTGATCGAACGTCGGGCTGCTCGTCACCCGCTGGACGTCGCTGCCGTCGCCGTTGGCGGTCGCAATCCCCTCCGAACTCGTGCGAGTGCCAAAGAGGAAGGCGATCTTCGTCCCGTCTGGCGACCAGCCAATTTCCCTTTTTCTTGCCGTGCGCTTGCCCGCATCTAGCGCCCCTCCCTACGGTCGCAAATGAGGCGTATGGACAAGGTACTCCGCTGCGACTGCGGTTTCGAGGTCTCTGCCGATACCGACGAAGAACTCGTCGTCGGCATCAGGGGACACGCACTCGACGCGCACGGAATGGAGCTCACGGCCGAGGACGCGCTGCTCGTGGCATTCCGGGTTCAGCTGGACGACTTCTCCGCGAGCGCCTTTCAGGGGAACTTCCGAGAGGAGTGCTGAATGCATCGACTTACTTTGCTAGGTATCAACGCCGCCGCAGCGCTTGCCCTTGCCGTTCCGGCAGGAGCGACTACACCGGCCGAATCAGCTTCAGCGAGATCGTCTTCCAAGCCGGGCCCCACGAAGCAATCGACAACCCTGAGGTCCTTTGCACCGCGGTCGCGTAGTGCGACGCCGCGTCCAGCAACGAAAGGAGTCAACCATGCATTTCAACCACACCGGAAGTTCCCGTCATCGGGACCGCGAACAAGGCGGTGAAATGGACAACGTCGATCATCCTCCCGGTTCGTGCACCGCCCGCCACCCCGGCCAGCGACCCGTGTGGATTTCGACGCGAGCAGGCAATGCGATGAGCAAGACAAGGACAATGGTCGTCTGCTTGGTGGTCGGTTTAGCCGTCGTGCTACTGAGCGCCGCGCCGGCGAGCGCGACGTTCCCGGGCAAGAACGGCGCGATCGCCTTTTCATTCCTGCCAGGTCCGACGAACTTCGGTTCGGACAACTTCGAGATCTACACGATCATTCCCGGCGAAGAGCCTACGGCTCTACCGCCCCAGAATCCGCGTAAGGACAACTGGCCCGACTGGTCACCTGATGGCAGGCAGATCGTGTGGTGGCACCAGTGGCCGGCGGGCAACCTCGACGTCTACAGGATGAACGCCGACGGCAGCGGCCAGACGAACCTCACGGCCGAGAACCCCGGGGCCGACGTCAACGCCGCCTGGTCACCGGACGGAACGGAGATCGTGCTCTACAGCAACTATCAGACGGAGACGGGCTTCTCGGAGATCCAGGTCATGGACGCAGGTGGGACCTTCTGGCGGCAACTCACGCACAACGGTCCAGACTTCGACAACTTCGGCCAGTTCTCGCCGGACGGTAAGCGGATCGCGTTCACGCACGGCTCCGCCACCGGCGAGGACTCTGCGATCTACACGATGGACGCCACCGATGGAGGCAACCTCGTGAAGCTCACGCCCGACTCGATGTTGGCCTTCACTCCGGACTGGTCACCCGACGGCAAGCGGATTGTGTTCGTGAACTCGTCGTGCGACGCGTGCGCTCCCGCCCAGGACATCTGGATCATGGACGCCGACGGTGGAAACCTGACGGGGCTGACGAACACCCCGACCGAGCTCGAGTTCAGGCCGGGCTTCTCGCCCGACGGCAGAAAGATCACATTCTCGAGCATTCCGCTGACCGCCGAGCACCCGGATGGATCGCTTCCGGCGGACATCTTCGTCATGAACGTGAACAGCCGTGGGACGACGAACATCACCAACACTCCCACGTTCAACGAGCGGGCGTCCGACTGGGGAGCGCGGACGTTTCCGAGTGAGGACGCCTGAGCCGAGGTCGACAGACGAGGGGCCGCCGCCGCCCGGCCCCCGTCTTCTCACTCGCTGGTCACGAGCTTCCAACACACCTCCCCAGGGTCCGTGGGCGACCTCCCATGTCCGGGCGCTGTTGCGCAGCCCCGACGGCGACAGCGACAGCGACTCGAGCATCGAAGAGCGCTCTTCGAACCTGAAGGCTCCATAAACGCTCAGTATCCGGCTCCAGTGGAGTCGCGACGATACAGCCCGCTACCGGCGACGAAGCTTCCGACCGCGTTGCCGGCAGCGAGCGCGGTTCACGCTACGCGGTCGGTGCTCAGAATGCGTTCGCGGCCGACTTCCACTCCCGGAGGCGCTGTGCGATGAGCTGGGCGCGCTCCTCCTCGCTCCCGCCGTCCAGCACCTGGAGGTCTGAGGGGTCGGCTCGGAGGTAGACGCCGGCGGTTCGGGCATTCAGCTCGGCGTCGCGATCCGACCGTGTCGTCCAGAACCCGGTGGCGCGGTCGGCGGTCTCCACCCTGATCTCGCCGGTGCCCTCGAGCTGCGGAGCATTCGCGTGCCGAGGGCGCTCGCCCTTCCAGAAGTAGAAGATGCCGGCCGGATCCCTGCGCTCCTTCGCAGCCTCGCTCCAGTAGCGGGCCGACAGAGTGCCGTCCTCCTGCCAGGCCCGGCCGTTCACGGTCAGGCCACCGTCGCGGTCCCGCGAGATGCGCAGGAGGCTCACCGCCGAGGGTTCTTCCTCGCTTCGCATAGTAAGCGAGAGCTGCCACCACAGCCCCTCGACCGGGCCGCGGCGACCCTCGGTCTCGATCGCCTTGCGGAGCTTCTGGTTGATCGCGCGAACCTCCGCGGGGCTGGTGGCCGGGTCGTAGCGGACTGAGGTCAGCCCGAGCAGGTCGCTCGGCAGCTTCGAACCGTTCGCGTGGAGGATGAACGTGCGCCGGATGCCGAGCGCGCCGCCGAACAGCCCGGCCTCGAACACTACGTTGTCGCGCGGCGACGCCTGGCCGGACTGGGACGCATCCGTCGTGGTCCAGTCGTCCTGGGCGAACACGAACGCGGCGAAATCGACCTCCTGGGAGAGCTCGACGAGCCGGTCGAGGGTGGACCGCCCCGGGTTGAACGTGGTCGTCCAGGGCTCGACGTCGACGACGTCCTCGAGCCCGCGCGTGATCGCCTGGAGGAGTTTCGCCTGCTTGCCCGACGATCCGAGGAAGATGCGCGGCTTGTTCATGCGCGATTCATGATGACGGACATGGCGCACACGCTACGACGTGGGCCGCGCGCGAGCATCCTGAGAGGCCGCTTCAACAACCCCGACCCCTTGCCGGCGCCGACCGAATCCGTGGGGCAATCGTGGGACAAAGCGGCCCTCGGAGCGCCCGCGATAATCTCTTCAACGAAGAGGAGAGGAGGCAGGATGGCGAAGAGCGTTCGGGACGCGATGACCGACGATCCCCGCTCGATCGGCGCAGCGGAGTCGGTGGTCGAGGCTGCACGACTGATGCGAGACGAGCACATCGGCTCGCTCCCGGTGACCGAGGACAAGCGGCTCGTCGGGATGATCACCGACCGGGACATCACGACGAGAGTGGTCGCCGAGGGTGCGGTCCCTGAGACGATGTCAGTCGGGGACGTCTACTCTCGCGACCTCATCAGCGTAGAGCCCAACAACGACCTCGAAGAGGCGCTCCAGCTGATGGCCCGCCACCAGGTTCGGCGGCTGCCCGTTGTCGAGAACGGTCGGCTCGTCGGCATGGTCGCGCAGGCCGACATCGCGCTCAAGGAGAACGAGAAGAGGACCGGTCAGCTCGTCGGGGCGATCTCCGAGCGTTCGGAGGGAGAGCGCAGGTAGCGTCAGCGTGCTGGCCGGCCGCCGCACCCGGCCATGAGCGCGCCGCTGCCGGCGGTGCTGGGCAACGGCGTCGGCGGCGTCGTCGCCCCGGTCGGCCAGTGCATCGATGCCGCGCAGGTCGGCCGGCGGGTGATCACGTCACTGCGCGGCACCGGCGGCTACGCCGAGCGCGCAGTTCGCGCCCGCCGACGCGTTGATCGACGTGCCGGACGATGTGACGCTCCCCGACGCGGTGGCGCTCCGTCCCACGATCGGCCAGACGTTCCAGCTCGAGCGCGAGCGACGTGCATGCAGCGATCGAAGCAGCACGACCCTCGGCAAGACCCTGCACACCGACGCAGGCTGCCGAGCGGTTCGCGGCCTACGCCGACGCCGGCGCGACATGGCTCGTCCTCACCACGATCGGCGACGACTGGCACGCCCAATGGGAGCTGATCGCCGAAGCCCGCCACGCTGCTCGACTGACGACCGACGGGGCCCGGTGTGTCGCCGATGTGGTTGAACTCTTGCCAGCGTTTGAGGACGTCTGGTGCGCGCTCGGCATCGTGATCGGTGCCCTGGCACGATGATCGAGGAAGCAAGTCGATCTGAACGCGAAAGCCCCGATTTGCGGGGGTTTTTGCAGAGGCTTCTGACGGACTCGAACCGTCGAACCCCTCCTTACAATGCGCTCCGCTTGGCGACCGGTCGTAACCCACGGCAACGGTTTTCGCATTGTTGAGCCGTTTTCACGGCGATTCCATTTGCGACCGGTTGCGACCAGTTGCGCCCGCTTGGCTCCACAAACGCTCCATACGCCAGTCCGCCGGGGTGTTCAGGCTAGGTGCGCCATGCACCCGACGAGGGTCGCGGAGCGCGAGACAAGCTGCGGTTCTGCGAAGCCGTTCGCCCGCAGCGCATCGACCACCCGCCCGACGGCCTGACGAGCACGCGCCGCACTTGGCGTCTCGTAGAAGAGAAAGAGCCGCCCGTCGTGCTCGAGTGCCCTGCGTATGCGAGCCAGCTCTTCGGTCGCGGGGGTCGTCCAGAAGACGTTGACGTTGACGGCAAAGACCTTGTTAAACCGCGCCTTGCCTGGGTCGAAGTCCGCCACGTCGATGGTCTCGAGCACGAGCCGCCCTGCTGCGACGTGCTCCGGGTTCCGACGGCGCGTGCGCTCGATCGCCGCCGCTGACCGATCGATTAGGAGCAAGCTGCCGCGGTCGAGTTGCTCGCAGACGAGGTAGGCGGCGACGCCGGGGCCGCCGCCGATCTCGAGCAGGCGGTCGCCCGGCTCGACGGCAAGCGTTTCGACCGCCCAGCGAATCCGACCCGGTGTCACGCTGCCGCAGCCTCGATTTCGAGCAGGCGGCGGCGCAGGAGTTGCTCGAGCGCGGAGTCAGGGATGGGCTTGTCGGGCGTGAACCGGACGGTCCCCTTTAGGTCAAACCCGGTGAGCACACCGCGCGCTGCGTCGATCGCCTCGGGGCTGAACGGAAAGACATTCGTATAGTCCGAGATGTAGGCCCTGCGGATCCGCACGGCCAGAGCGTAACGCCCGCCTCTTCGGGCTCTCAGACGTCGAGCGCGGTTGCTTCGGACTGCTAGTGGGCCCAGCCCCGCCAGCGTCGCCGGCTGCGCGCCCAAGCTCTAGTGCGGCGGGGACCCCTTTGCGGAGCTGTGACGGGGTGAACGGTCTGCTCGAGGCCACCCAACTTCGTCAACCGCCACGCGTTCGCGAATCGTGCCCCGGAACGACCGGACGCGGGGAGCGTTCTGGACCTGAAGCTCCGTAAACGGCTCCATATCCAGAGCATAATGGAGAAACTGCAAACCCGATCCTATAGCAAAAACCCGACTAGCAGGACTTTTGCAGAGCCCTCTGACGGACTCGAACCGTCGACCCCCTCCTAACCACGCCGATCCGATCCGCAACCGGTCCACATACGCTCCATCCTCGCGGGCCCTCGGACGGTATCGCCGTACGCGGCGCGCCTCCGCTTCGCGAGGAGGTTGTCCGTCCACGGCGGACTAGAGAAAGGAGGTTGCCCACTCCTTTCCATTTTCAATTTTATCGCGCACAGGGGGCTTGCGGCAAGCCCCGGGTCGTGCCGCATAATCGCCGGCCGAGGCCAGAACCTACGGAAATGGGAGTAGCGAAATGGATGTGTTGTTGTCGACGTATGGGTCGCGCGGGGACGCCGAACCGATGGTGGGACTCGCGGTGCAGTCGCGGGCACTCGGCGCGGCGGCCGAGGGATGTGATGCGCTGGTGGCGACCGGCGTCATGCCGGCCGGAGTGTGGCGATGACCGAGCGTGCGGTGGTGATCGCCGGAGGAGGTCCGACGGGGCTGATGTTGGCGGGCGAGTTGGCGCTGGCGGGGGTCGACGTTGCCATTGTCGAGCGGCGCCCCAGCCAGGACCTCCCCGGCTCGCGCTCGGGCGGTCTGCACTCACGCACGATCGAGGTTTTCGATATGCGTGGAATCGCCGATCGGTTCCTTTCGGAGGGAACGGTGGCTCAGGTCGCGGCATACCTCCCCGGCAAGGCTTTGGACATCAGCGACTTTCCCACCCGGCACAACTACGGGCTCGGGCTGTGGCAGAACCACATCGAGCGCATACTGGCCGGCTGGGTCGGCGAGCTGGCGGTGACGATCTATCGCGGACGTGAAGTGACGGGCTTCGCGCAGGACGACACCGGCGTCGACGCCGAGCTGGCCGATGGCCAGTCGCTACGGGCGCAATATCTCGTTGGGTGCGACGGAGGACGCAGTCTGATCCGTAAAGCAGCCGGCATCGAATTTCCCGGCTGGGATCCGACGACCAGCGCCCTGATCGCCGAGGTCGAGATGGCCGAGGAGCCGGAATTGGGCATCCGCCGAGACGACCTCGGCGTCCATTCCTTGGGCAGGTTGGAGTACGAGATCCACGACGGCGAGGTGGTCTATATGGATGGAGGGCCGGTACGGGTCATGGTGACCGAACGGCACCCTGGACCCACGGGCGAACCCACCCTGCGCGATCTCAGCGAGGGGCTCATCGCCGTATACGGGACCGATTACGGGATCCACAGTCCCACCTGGATCTCCAGGTTCACCGATATGACTCGGCAGGCCGCGGCCTACCGCGAGGGACGGGTCCTGCTGGCCGGCGACGCCGCACACGTGCATTCCCCTGTGGGTGGACAGGGCCTCCAGACCGGTGTGCAGGATGCGGTGAATCTGGGATGGAAGCTGGCCCAGGTGGTCAACCGGACATCGCCAGAAAGCCTCCTGGATACCTACCACGCCGAGCGCCACCCGGTCGCTGCCCGCGTGCTACGCAACACGATGGCGCAAACCGTGCTCCTGCGCCCCGACGAGCGCACCGAGGCCCTGCGCGACACCGTGTCCGAGCTGCTGCGCATGGACGAGCCGCGCAAGCGATTCGCCGCGATGATGTCCGGTCTGGACATTCATTACGACCCCGGCGAGTGACACCCGCTGCTCGGACGCCGCATGCCCGATCTCGAC
>WNFV01002957.1_pt1 | contig 22198 bp, 14 predicted proteins | sample 5400101 | NCBI WGS metagenome assembly WNFV01 (sample SAMN13153361, study PRJNA577476) | soil metagenome | isolation source: 115 cm soil or saprolite under grassland replicate 1 | place: USA:California | collected 2016-06-15 | reverse complement strand
AGAGGATGAGGAAGACGATCACGGCAAATGCCGCGCCAAAGCCGAAGCGGTAGAACTGGAAGCCCGCGCTGTAGATCGCGGTCACCAGGATGTGCGCCTCCTCCGGGATCTGTGAGTTCGACATCAGGTAGATGACGTTCACGTTGTTGAAGGTCCAGATCACGCTGAGCACGATCGCCGGGGTCATCACCGGCTGGATCATGGGCAGCGTCACGCGCCGGAACTGCTGCCACCACGAGGCGCCATCGATGTCGGCGGCCTCGTAGTACTCGTCGCTGACGCTCTGCAGCGCGCCGAGGAGGATGAACATCATGAAGGGGATCCCCAGCCAGATGTTGGTGATGATGGCGCTGGCGAACAGCCAGCTCCCGTCCGTGCGCCAGGGGAACGGACCCATGTGCAGGTAGCCGAACAGGATGTTGACCAGGCCGAACTGCTCGTCGAAGTCGGCGCCGCGGATGGCGAGCACCGCGATGACCTGCGGCAGCGCCCACGGGATGATGAGCAGCGCTCGGTAAAGAGGACCCAGCCGCATCCGGCGGTTGAGGAGCAGCGCCAGCCCGAGGCCGAGCGTCACGCTGACGGCGACGTTGATCGCCGTCCACTCGATCGTCCTCAGGAAGATCTCCCAGAACCCGTACTTGTGGAGAATCGCGCCCTGGAAGACGTTGGCGTAGTTGCGGAAGCCGATGAACCAGTAGTCGGTGCTGTGGTAGAGGTTCATGTTCGTGAAGCTGATGACCACGTCCCAGCCGATCGGGAACACCACGAAAAACGTCACCGCGAGGATGCCGGGCATGAGCAGCAGAAAGGCCATTGTGTGCCGGCTCCGGAGAAGCCTGACGAGGACCAGGTAGGCGACGAACTCGACCGCCGTCACGGCCGCGGTCAGGATCAGCACCAGGACGCCGATCTCGAAACCGGATGCGCTCAGCGCATCTGCCACTCGGTCTTCTCCAGGTCAGGTTCCGGGGGTGGGCATGCGGCCCACCCCCGGATGAATCAGCGGGGGTTCGCTACTGCTGAAGCTGCGCGATACGTGTCTCGGCGTCCTTCTGGATCGCCGCGGCTGCCGCGGTCGGGTCCTGCTTGCCGTTCATGACGTCGGCGAGCGGAGTCTTGATGGCGTCGTAGACGGCGCGCATCTCGGGGACGATCGGCGCCGCCACGCCATGCACGAGAGCGGCGGCTGAGGCGGCGAGGACCGGGTCGCTCTTGACTGTGGCGTCGTTGGCGGCGGTCGCGTTGGCCGGGATGTTGCCGAGCTTGGCGACCTTCACGTTCTGGCTCGCCTGCGAGATGAACTCCAGGAACAGCTTGGCCGCCTTCAACTTGTCACCGCTGGCCGCGGCGTTGATCGAGTAGCCGCGCGAGGCGGTGTACGGAGCGGCGTACTTACCGGTCTTATTGACTTTCGGGAGTGGGGCGATCCCGAAGTCGGCGCCGAACTGCGTCTTGTACCCGGCCAGCGACCAGTCGCCGTTGATCAGGAACGCGGCCTGGCCGGCCTTGAACATGCTGTCCGCCTTGGCGTAGTCGGCGGTGGCTGGGATAACGCCCGAGGTCTTCAACCCACGCTCGAACGCGAGCGCGTCGATCATGGCCTGGGTGTTCAGGGTCGGCTTGGTGTTGGCGTCGAACACCGCGCCCCCGAAGCCCCCGATCCACGGCATCAGCCAGTACGCCTCGTTCTCGTTGAAGACGAGCCCGTACTTGTTCTTGGAAGCGTCGGTGAGGTTCTTGGCCGTACTGATCAGGTCATCGGTGGTCTCGGGCGGAGCGCCCGTGACCAGCTTCTTGTTGTAGAGAAGCATCAGGTGGTTGCCGTTGATGTCAGGCGCCGCGTAGACGTGGCCCTTGTAGCTGACGGCGCCGATGGCGTTCGCTGAGAACTGCTTGACGAAGTCCGAGCCCATCTCGGTGTCGATCGGCTTCAGGATCTTCAGCGTGACCCAGGGCCCGATGTTGTCGTTCGGGCCGTAGACGAGCTCCGGACCGGCGTGCGCGATGGCCGCGGTCTGGAAGTTGGTCCGCAGCTGCTCGGTCTCGTAGTGGACCACCTTGACGGTGATCGTCTTGTGCATGGACTGGAATTCGGTGATCTGCGTCTTGAGCAGGTCCTCGAGGCCGGGGTCCTTCTGGCTGTAGATCTGGATGTCGGCTTTGGGTTCGGCGCCACCGCTCGTCGCACCTCCGCAGGCCGACGCCACGAGCGCGATCACGAAGATACCCAGCGCCAGAAGCCTCCGCGTCGATGCTTTCAGCATCTCTCCATTCCTCCCTGTCTACCGCCATTGGACGCGCGCGGATCCCGGCGAGCGCGCGGGCGATTCCGCTGATTCGTCCGCGATTATGGCGGGTTTTCTGCGGCTCGGTAGGGCCGAGTTTCCTGCCTCTGGCAGGCCGTTCGCGGACGAGTCGTACGATTTCGACATGATTCAGAGGTCGAAGCTGGGCGGGACCGACTTCGACTTCTACCCGCTGGAGCAGCTGGCGCGCTCCGGATCGGGAGACCCGTCCGGCCTGCCGATGACGGTCAAAGTCCTCCTCGAAGGCCTGCTGCGTCTCGTCGACCGGGGGATCACCGAAGAGTCGAACGTGGCGAGCCTGGCGGCCTGGCCGGTGCCCGCGTCAGGCGACTCCGAGCTGCCATTCCTGCCGGCGCGCGTGCTGATGCAGGACTTCACCGGCGTGCCCGCCGTGGTCGACCTCGCGGCCATGCGCTCAGCGATGAAGCGCGCCGGCAAGGATGCGGGCAAGGTCGATCCGCTCGTGCCGGTCGACCTGATCATCGACCACTCGGTGCAGGTGGACTCGTTCGGCTTCCGCGACTCGTACACCCGCAACATCGAAAAGGAGATCGAGCGCAACCGCGAACGTTATGCGCTGCTCCGCTGGGCGCAGCAGGCCTTCCACAACTTCTCGCTCGTCCCGCCCGGCATGGGCATCTGCCACCAGGTCAACCTCGAGCACCTGGCCAAGGTCGTCCAGGTGCGCGATGTGAACGGCCACAAAGTCGCGATCCCTGACACCTTGATGGGCACCGACTCGCATACGACCATGGTCAACGGCCTGGGCGTGCTCGGGTGGGGCACCGGCGGCATCGAGGCGGAGGCCGCGATCCTCGGCCAGCCGGCCTACCTGCCGCCGCCCATCGTCGTCGGCGTGCGTTTCACAGGCGCGCTGCCGGCGGGCTCGACCGCAACCGACCTCGTGCTGACCTTGACCGAGATGCTTCGCAAGCACGGCGTCGTCGACAAGTTCGTCGAGTTCTGCGGCGACGGACTGTCGTCGCTGTCAGTCCCCGACCGCGCGACGCTGAGCAACATGTGCCCCGAGTACGGCGCGACCTCGGCGCTGTTCCCGGTCGACCACCAGACGCTGCGCTATCTCGAGGTCACCGGACGCGACCGCGAGCAGGTCGAGCTCGTCGAGCGGTACACCAAGGAGCAAGGCCTCTTCCGCGTCGACGGGGCGCCGATGCCTGAGTTCAGCGAGCTGCTCGAGCTCGACCTGGGCAAGGTCGAGTCGAGCGTGGCGGGACCGAAGCGACCCCAGGACCGCGTCGCCCTGCCTGACGTGTGGAAGAGCTTCACGACGGTCTTCACCTCCGGGCCCAAGCCGGAGCCCGAAGCCATCTCACGCCTGAACGAAGAAGGTGGCCCGACCGACGGACGGGCGACGGTCGCGGTGCACGCCAAGCACGAAGCAAAAGTGGAGAACGGCTGCGTCGTGATCGCGGCGATCACGAGCTGCACGAACACCTCCAACCCGTCGGTGATGGTCGCGGCCGGGCTGCTCGCGAAAAAAGCTGTGGAGCTCGGCCTGACCGTGAATCCTTACGTCAAGACGAGCCTGGCCCCCGGATCGCGCGTGGTCACCGACTATCTGCAGACGGCAAACCTGCTGGAACCGCTGGAGAAGCTCGGCTTCTTCCTCGTCGGCTACGGATGCACGACCTGCATCGGCAACTCCGGCCCGCTCGCGAGCCCAGAGGTGGAGGCGGCGGTCACCAAGGAAGACCTCGCCGTGGTCGCGGTGCTGTCCGGCAATCGCAACTTCGAGGCGCGCATCCACCCGCTCGTCAAGGCGAGCTACCTCGCGTCGCCGCCGCTGGTGGTGGCCTTCGCGCTGGCGGGCGATGTGCACAAAGACCTCGCCACCGAGCCGGTGGCCGAGACGCCCGACGGCAGGCCGGTGATGTTGTCCGAGCTCTGGCCGTCGCAGGAGGAGGTCAACTCCGTCATCCAGCAGTGCGTCAAGCAGGAGATGTTCAAGCGCGAGTACTCGCGGATCTTCGAGGGCGACGAGCACTGGAAGTCGATGGCCGCGCCGACCGGGCCCATCTTCGCGTGGGACCCCGCGTCGACGTACGTCAAGGAGCCGCCCTACTTCGAAGGCTTCGCGCCCCAGCCGACGACGCTGGCCGACATCGACGGCGCACGCGTGCTCGCGGTGGTCGGCGACTCGGTGACCACAGATCACATCTCGCCGGCGGGCTCGATCCCGGCCGACAGTCCGGCGGGTCGCTACCTGATCGAGAAGGGAGTCGACCGATTCGACTTCAACAGCTTCGGTGCGAGGCGCGGCAACCACGAGGTGATGATGCGGGGGACCTTCGGCAACATCCGCCTGCGCAACGCGCTGGCGTCACGCGAAGGCTACTGGACGCGCCATCTCCCAGACCAGCAGGAGATGACGATCTTCGATGCGGCGCAGGCCTACGCGAAGGAAGGCGTGCCGCTGATCGTGCTCGCCGGCAAGGAGTACGGGACCGGTTCGTCCCGCGACTGGGCAGCGAAAGGCCCGCTGCTGCTCGGCGTTCGAGCCGTGATCGCCGAGAGCTTTGAGCGGATCCACCGCTCGAACCTGGTCGGGATGGGAATCGTGCCGCTGCAGTTCGCGCGGGGTGAGAACGCGCACGTGCTCGGCCTGACCGGCGAGGAACGCTTCACGATCCCGGGCCTGGATGAGATGAAGCCTGGTCAGCAGGTCGAGGTCAAGGCGGTCGCCGACGACGGCCGGGTCACGACCTTCACGACGCGGGCGCGCGTGGACAACGAGACGGAGATCGAATACCTGCACCACGGCGGCATCCTGCCGCTGGTGCTGCGTCAGCTGATCGCCAAGAACTGAGCGCGCGCTGAAAGGCGCGACCGCCGGCACTCGCGGGTTATTTCTGCCCTCGAAGGGCGCGAACGCCGGCACTCGCGGGTATTTAGGCTGCTGTGTCGGCCGTGCGGATCGGCGTCCGGCGCTCGTGCCCGCACTCGGGACACTCGAACAAGCCGACCACTACGTCAGGCCGTGCGGAGTCGGAGTGCATGGTCCGCAGCCGCATCGGCACGCTCGCTTCGTGCCGCTCGCAGGCCGGGGCCTCGTCGTAGCTCATGATGTGAAGTTAACGCGGCGCATCGACCGCCGCCTAGTGGCCGCCGTACAAGGCGGTCCTGCGATTGCTTGTCCTCCGCGCACATCCTAAGCTTGCCGATCATGGCCACCAAACGGGTCGAAACCGAGCCCGAGGAACCGCGCCCCACCGTGCGCGAGGCGATGCGCTCGGTGCTCGCCTCGGCCAAGCTCGTCGCCGGCGCCGAGGGCCTCGACCGGCAGGTCGAATGGGTGCGCCTGATGGAGACGCCCGAGGTGCAGCCGCGGCCGGGTGACCTCATGTTCACCAGTGGCTTTCCAATCAAGGACGACGTCGACGCGCAGATCCGCCTCGTCGGCCGGATCGCAGACAAGGGTGGCGCGGGCCTGGTCGTGCGTCCCCTGCCTTACCTCCGCAAGATCCCGCCTGAGATGGTGTCCGAGGCGGACCGCCTCAAGGTCCCCCTCTTCACGATCCCGTCCGACGTCCAGTTCGTCGACCTGATGTCGCCGTTGCTGGAGCGGATCATCAACGCCGAGCACTGGCGGCTCAAGCGCTCGATCGAAATCCACCGCCGCTTCACGGAGCTGGTGCTCGACGGCAAGGGCGTGAACGAGATCTGCCGCACCCTGGCCGACCTGCTCGAGAGCGCCGTCGTGGTCGAGGACGCGAGCTTCCACCTCCTTGCTCACGCCGGCGGCAGCGCCGACCCTCACCGCAAGGAGACCATCCTCCGGCAGGGGACACCTCACCGCGTGCTCTTCGACCCGCAGATCCAGCGTGTGCTGCGTGACGTCGAGGCCAGGCGGGGTCCGGTCAAAGTGCCGGCCTTCCCTCACCTCGGCATGTCGCGGGAGCGGCTGATCGCGCCGATCTTCGCCGCCAACCAGGTGCTTGGTTACATCTCGGTGCTCGACCATCCACCCCACAACGAGGAGCTCGCGTTCATGGCCATCGAGCAGGCGGCCCTGGTGCTGGCGCTCTCCATCGCCAAGGAGCGCGAGCTCTCGGAAGTCGAGGGAAGGGTTCGGGGTGAGTTCCTCGAGGACCTGCTCCACGGAACCTACGGTGATGAGGCGGCCGCCCAGCGCCGAGCCCGACACGTCGGCTACCCGCTTCACGGCTCGCACATCATCCTCCTGGTCGACATCGACGACTTCCGCGGCTTCAACAAGGCGCGACAGATCTCGGAGGACGCGATCCAGGCGGTCAAGCGCGAGTTCTTGCGCCGGGTCACGAGCGTGGTCAGGGCGAGCTACCCGCGTGCCCTCGTCCAGGGGAGGTCGGACCAGGTCGTCGCCCTGCTGCCACTTGGGCCAGAGGCCACCGACCACCAGGCTCGCAGCCACGCGCTCGGACACCAGGTCCAGCAAGCCATCATCGACTGGAAGCCCGGCTTCACGGTCTCGGTCGGTTTCAGCGCCCCGGTCGACGCACCAGCCGCCGTCGAGGGTGCGCTGCGCGAGGTGACCTCGGTCATGGAGTCGCTCGCGCGCTTCAAGCGTTGGGGCCAGGTGGTCGCCGTGCCCGAGCTCGGCCTGACCGGTCTTCTGGCAGCAGTCAGCGACGAGCGCCTCGTCGACTACAGCCGACGGCATCTCGGCCCGCTGATCGAGCACGACAGCGCCCGCAAGGGGGCGCTCGTGGCCACGCTGCGCGCCTATCTCGAGACCGGCGAGCAGCAGCAGGCGGCCCACCGGCTGCGGGTGCATCCGAACACGCTTCGCTACCGGCTGGAGCGGATCCGCGAGATCACCGGCCTGGACCTCGAGGACCCCGAGACGCGCCTCAACCTGTCTGTGGCCCTGCGGGTGCAGGCTCTTCTGGGGATGTGAGATCCTCATAACGATCACGCCCTTCTTTTGGTAGCGACGCACTAGCCAGGATCGGCGACTGCCGGTAGCCTTTCGCCTCAGTGCCCCCAGCGCTCGATCGATCGCGTCTTGCCTGGCCGGGGGAACTCCCGGCGGGCCGGGCCGCCTGCGGCATGGGCTTTGTCGCCACGCCGGAGCTCGGACACGACGCCGTCGCCCTCGGCGTCCGCGCGCTGGCGCGCCTCGCCCACCGCGGCGGTCTCGATGCCGACGGCAAGAGCGGAGATGGCGCCGGGCTGCTGATCCAGGTGCCTGACCGCCTCCTCGGCGGCAGGTACGCGGTCGCCGTCGTGTTCGAGTGGGACGGCCGCGGACGCGCGCTCGTCGAGCACGCGATCGCAGAAGGCGGGATGCAGATGGCCGGCTGGCGCGCGGTCCCGGTCGACTGCACCTCGCTCGGCCGGCGGGCGCTCGAGACGATGCCAGCGATCTGGCATGGGTTGATCGAAGACCCGGACCTCGATCGAGAAGAGTGGGAGCACCGCCTCTATCGAGCGCGGCGCCGCGTTGAAAGGAGAGCCGCCACGGAAGGGGTGAGGATGTACATCCCGTCCTGCTCGAGCCGCACCGTCGTCTACAAGGGCCTGATGGCGGGGACTCGGCTCGCCGACTTCTACCTCGACCTGCGCGACGAGCGCTGCGAGAGCTGCCTTGCCGTCTTCCATCAGCGCTACTCGACCAACACCATGCCCGACTGGCGACTCGCTCAGCCCTTCCGGATGCTCGCCCACAACGGCGAGATCAACACGGTGACCGGCAACCGCGCGTGGATGCGAGCGCGCGAGTCCGAGCTCGAGCCGGAGCTGCGCGGCGCGATGTGGCCCGAGGGCTCCGACTCCGCCTCGCTGGACAACGCGCTCGAGCTCCTGGTCCATCGCGGATGGGAAGTCAGTGAAGCGCTGATGAGCCTGGTCCCCGACGCGTGGGAAGGGCGCGGCGACCTCGCCGCCCCGGTGCGCGATTTCTATCGCTACCAGTCGATTCGTTTCGAACCCTGGGACGGCCCCGCGGCGCTGGCCTTCAGCGACGGGGTGGTGGTCGGGGCGGCGCTCGATCGCAACGGCCTGCGCCCGCTGCGATGGCAACGGACCAGGACGGGCGTCGTGGCCGCGGCGTCGGAAGCCGGAGTCGTCGAGATGGCGCCGGGAGATGTCGTCGAGCGCGGCCGGCTCGGCCCCGGCCAGATGCTTCTCGTCGACACGCGCGACGGGTCGCTGCTGCGCGACGAGGATGCGAAACAGCGCGCGGCGGCGCGCCACGACTACGGCATGCTCGCCGACCGCATCCTCATCCCGGTGGAAAGACACCACGTCGACCTCGAGCCGCTGGAGGATATCGCCGCTCAGCACGCGCTTCATGGCTGGGGAGTCGAGGACGTGAAGTTCGTCGTCGACGTGATGGCCGAGAGCGGCGCCGAGCCGGTCTACTCCATGGGCGACGACATCCCGATCGCACCTCTCGGCCGTACGCCGCGCCGCGTCTATGGATACCTGCGTCAGCGTTTCGCGCAGGTCACCAACCCGGCGATCGACCCGCTGCGTGAAAAGGCCGTGATGTCGCTGCGCGTCTTGCTCGGCTCGCGCCACGGCACCCTGGAGCCGGAGGGCGGGACGGACCGTGAGCTGCTGCGACGCCACCACCCGGCTGTTCCAACCGGCGGGAAATTGTTGGAGCTCGACTCGCCGGTGCTCGGCGCCGCGGAGCTGGCGCGCGTTCTCGAGGACACGACCGTGCTCGACGCGACCTACGCGCCCGACGAATCGCTGCGCGACGCGCTGCTTCGCCTGCGGAGCGAGGCGGACGAGGTGGAGGGGGTGATCGCCCTCAGCGACCGCCGCTCGACGCAGCACCGGCTCCCGGTGCCGATGGCGCTCGCGGTCGGAGCCGTGCATGCTCGCCTGCTCGAGACCGGCCGCCGGATGGCGGTCGATATCGTGGCCATCGCCGGAGACGCCGTCGACGTCCACGACATCGCTTGCCTGATCACGATCGGCGCCACCGCCGTCCATCCGTACCTCGCGTTCGCGACCGTGGGCGACGAGGCGGCGCCGCGCTACCGAAAAGCGATCGAGGCCGGTCTGCTCAAGGTCATGGCCAAGATGGGCATCTCGTGCGTCACGAGCTACCGCGGCGCCGAGGTGCTGGAAGCCCTGGGGCTGGGCGCCGAGGTCATGGAGCTGTGCTTTCCGGCCGTCCCCTCGCGCGTCGGCGGCGCCAACCTCGACGACCTCGAGCGATTCGCTCGCGCGCAGCCGGCCGCGATCGTCGATCACGGTCGGGTGCGATTCCGCAAGGCCGGCGAGCACCACGCATACAACCCGCTTGCTGTGCGCGCCGCGCAGAAGGCGGCGCAGACCCGTGACGTGGAGGCCTACCGCGAGTGGCGGAGGCTTTCGAGCCTTGCGTCGGCGGAGCCGCAGTCGCTTCGCGAGCTGCTGCGGTTCAAGGAGTGTAGCGAGCCGGTTCCCGTCGACGATGTGGAACCGGCGGCAGGCATCGTCAAGCGTTTCGTCAGCACCGCGATGTCGTTGGGAGCCCTGTCCCCCGAGGCCCACGAGGCGCTCGCCATCGCCATGAACCAGGTGGGGGCTCGCTCCAACTCGGGCGAAGGCGGCGAGGATCCCGACACCTACGACGACTCGCACGGAACCCGGCGCGACAACCGGGTCAAACAGGTCGCCTCAGCACGTTTCGGGGTCACGCCTCGCTACCTCAAGCGCGCCGACGAGCTGGAGATCAAGATCGCGCAGGGCTCCAAGCCAGGTGAGGGCGGGCAGTTGCCTGGGCTCAAGGTGACGAGCCTGATCGCGCGCCTTCGCCACGCCCAGCCGGGCATGCAGCTCATCTCACCGCCACCCCACCACGACATCTACTCGATCGAGGATCTCGCACAGCTCATCCACGACCTGAAGACGGTCAACCCCGGCGCTCGCATCGGCGTGAAGCTCGTCTCTGAGGCAGGCGTGGGCACGATCGCGGCGGGCGTGGCCAAGGCACAGGCCGAATACATCCTCATCTCGGGTCATGACGGCGGCACCGGTGCGTCGCCGCTGTCGTCGATCAAGAACGCGGGCTCGCCGTGGGAGCTTGGCCTCGCCGAGACGCAGCAGGTGCTGGTGGCCAACAGGTTGCGGGAGCGCGTCACACTCCGCACGGACGGCGGGCTGCGTAGTGGCCGCGACATCGTGGTCGCCGCGCTCCTCGGCGCCGAAGAGTTCGGCTTCGGCACCGGCGTCCTGGTCGCGCTCGGCTGCGATATGGCACGCCAGTGTCACCTCAACACCTGCCCCACCGGGATCGCGACCCAGCGCGAAGACCTGCGCGCGAAGTTCGCGGGCCGGCCCGAGCACGTTGTCAACTACCTGTTCCTGATCGCCGAGGAGGCTCGCGAGCACCTGGCCGGACTGGGCGCGCGCTCGCTGGACGAGGTGGTCGGCCGCGTCGAGCTCCTCGAGCAGGTCGACGGCGCAAAGCTGGACCTCTCCTTCGTGCTGGGCTCCACCGAGCGCTCGCTTCCCCGCAAGCGTGAGTGGGCGCGCAACGGCGACCTTCCCGCGGCGGCGCCGCCGACCGGTGCCATCGACAACTCGCAGCGCACCATCGGCGCGGCGCTGGCGCCCGGAGATCGCCGTGAGTACCACGGCAGCGCCGGGCAGAGCTTCGGGGCCTTCCTCGACGAGGGCGTCGAGCTCACCCTGGAGGGTCAGGCCCAGGATTACGTCGCCAAGGGCATGGGCGGCGGGGTCATCGCGATCAAGCCCTTCGCCGAAGACGTCTCCACCGACCCTGTGCTCGGCGGCAACACGATCGCCTACGGCGCAACCGGCGGCAGGTTGTTCATCGCCGGTCGCGTGGGCGAGCGATTCTGCGTCCGCAACTCGGGCGCGGTCGCGGTGGTCGAAGGCGCCGGGGACCACTTCTGCGAGTACATGACGGGCGGCGTCGCGGTGGCTCTGGGTCCTGTGGGTTGGAACGCGGGGGCGGGCATGACCGGCGGGGTCGCGTACGCCGTGCAGTGGGGGCAGCTCAACCCGGACAGCGTCGTCTCACGCGAGGTGCCGGCAGAGGATGCGCACGAGCTCAAGGCGCTGGTCGCGGAGCACTACTGGCGCACCGGCAGCGCCAGGGCCGCCGAGATGCTCGCCGACTGGGAGAGCGCGCTGCGCCGCTTCCGGCAGATCGTCCCGGCAGCCACCACGCCCGCTCTGAGCGCGCCGCCTGAGAAGGCCGAGCAGGAGGCTCCCAAGACCGCATCTGCGCCCTAAGCTGGGATGAGGATGGCTGACCCCGTCACCAACCACCCTGGAACCGTGGAGTTGGACGCTGCCTGAAGCTGTCGACGTCCGTCGGGCGCTCGAGTCGCAACGTCAGGCCGAGCAGGCTTTCGCGGAGCGCGCCCTCTCGTCGGAAAAGGCGCCCCAAGGGTGGCCGGCGGCGCTTCTCCTATTTCACGTCGGTATGTGGCGCGAGCGCTTGCGCAACGCGCTCGCGAGCATGAGCGAGGGGAAGGATTACGAGCGGCAACCGGCCAATACGGATGAGTTCAACGACGCCGAGCTTGCACGCGGGATCGGCACTCCTTTGACGGACGCGGCCTCACGCGCGGACCATCTCCTCAGCGAGCTGATCGACCTGTACGAGAAGGTCGGCGACCGGCCGATCGAGTGGGGCATCTCGCAGACGACGACGGGTGCAGTGCTGCGCAACAGCTACACGCACGCGCGCCTTCACATGTTCGAGTACTACCACGAGAACGGCCTGCCCGAGCTCGGCAATGCGCTCTGGGAGGAAGCCGTCGACGATATGCGGACCGCCAACGCACCCGATTTCGTGATGGGCACTGTGCTCTACAACCTGGCGTGCGTGCGGGCGCAGGACGGGCGGCGCGATGACGCGATCGACCTCCTCACGGAGGCGATGCCTCTGCGGCCCGACATCAAGGAGATCGCCCCCGGAGACTCCGATCTTGCTGACGTGCGTGAGGACCCTCGGTTCAAGGAGCTGATTCGGAGCTAGCGACTTCGCGGATCGTGTCGAGGACGCGCATGTTCGCGATCGACTCCGACATCGGGATGGCGACAGGCCGGTCGCTGATCACGCTGTCGGCGAAGGATTCGACCATGAGACGATATGGGTCCTCGCCCTCCTGGGTGTTGAACGCCTGCGTCCGCCGGTGCACCGCGTCGCGTGTGACCACGGTCAGGTCCTGGATCTGCGCTGACTCGAGGCTCGACCACACGGAGGCGGTCGCCCCGCCTGGAAAGCCCAGCAAGACGCTGGTCGTCGCGTCCACGCCGTTGCGCATCCTGGAGCTCGCAGTCACGCGCTCTGGCTCGCCCAGGATCCAGCGCGCAATGCTGACCGTGTAGCAACCGACGTCGAGCAGTGCGCCTCCACCCAGCGCCGGGTTGAGCCGGATGTCCTCGGCATTCCGCGCGGTGAAGCCAAACGCGGCATGGACATGGATCGGGTCGCGGACGCTCTCGACCAGCTCGCGCATGGCGGGATGGAAGCGATACATGAACGCTTCCATGAGCTGACGTCCCGCGGCCGTCGCCGCCTCGGCCATCTCCTCGGCCTCGCGCGCTTTGAGCGCGATGGGCTTTTCGCACAGGACGTGCTTGCCCGCCTCCAGGGCACGGATCGACCACTCCCCGTGCAGGCTGTTGGGAAGAGGGTTGTAGACGGCGTCCACCTCCGGATCCGCGAGCAGCTGCTCGTATGAGTCCAGGACGCGAACCTCCGGGTACGCGGCCAGCATCTCGCGCGCCCTCTGCGGATTTCGGCTGGCCATGGCGACCACGCGACCGTTCCTGGACGCGGCGATCGACGCCAGCAGCGCGCGACCGGCGATGTGCGCCGCACCAAGCACGCCCCAGCCGACCTGATCGCTCACGGCCGAGCCACCTGTCTGAGGACCGTACGCGTTCGTTCCGCCGAACCCGCCCACGTGTAGCCGCGCGCTCGGCGCATGCCTTCTTCGCCGAGCTTGCGCCGGAGGGCCTCGTCCGCGAGCAGACGCTCCAGGCCGGCGGCGATGCCGGCGACGTCCTCGCCATCGACGGAGATCGCCGCCCCGAGCGCGAGCTCGGGGAGCGCTCCGGTCCCACCCACGACCGCGGGCACGCCGTGCGCCATCGCTTCCAGGAGAGGTAAGCCGAATCCCTCGTAGAGGCTTGGGAAGGCGAGCACCGACGCCGACCGGTAGAGGGCCTCCAGGGTCGGCTCGTCGACGTGTCCGAGGTAGCGGACCCCGGGCTCGGCGGCGATTCGCTCGAGCGTGTCGCCGTACTCCCAGCCCGGACGGCCGGCGATCACGAGCTGAGGCACCCCCGGCCGGCCGTTGATGATGAACGGCAGGGAGCCCCTTCCCCGCAGTTGCCTGTAGGCGGCGAGCAGGCGTGGATAGTTCTTGCGCGGCTCGATCGTGCCGACCGCGAGTACGAAGCCGGGCTCGACTCCATCCGGCAGCGGACCTGGCGGGGACGGCGGAGTAAGGCCTTCGGGGACGACCTGGACCTTCTGCTCGAGGTGGTCAAGCTTGTAGAGCCGAAGCAGATCGCGGCGCGTGGTCTCGGACGGGACGAGCACCGCCGCCGCATCACGCAGCGCACGCGGAAGGACGACGTCGAAGTACAGGCGCTGCTGCCAGGGAACCTCGGAGGGGCGGATGCGGAACGTGAGGTCGTGGACAAAGATCACGGCCGGTGGTGCGCCGGCGCGCCGGAATGGCGGGCTCGGCCAGTACGGATAAAGGATGGCGTCGGCATCGAGCTGCGCCTCGACGGTGGGAAGCCAGCGCGACTTCAACACCAGCTCGTGACGATAAGGGGCCAGCACCGCCTCGTAGTCCAGGCTCGCGAGCGAGGGCGGACGCTCGCGACTGCAGAGCAGGACAAACTCATCGCCGTCTCTCTTCTCGACCAACGCCCTTGAGAGCTCGACGGCCACCGTCAGCATGCCGACGCGCTGGGGGCGCCAGCAGGCGGTCACGTCGATCGCAAACCGGGCCATGCGAAGAATGTAGAGGCAAAGGGAAGGCCCTCCACCGGGGGGCAGAGGACCTTCAGAAAGGAGGGAGGGCGAATGGAGCCGCTGATTGCATCTTACCGCCGCCCACGCGAAGCGGTGTGGCGAAATTTTTTGCGCAAGCCCCCGCGACCGGCAAACGTGCGAGTGGCGGGTCAGCGACTCAGTTTGTTTCCGCCGACCGGATCGCGAAGGCGCAGTCAAACGTCCCGGTCACGGATCCGCACTCCACCTCTTCGACGTACCAGTCGTTGGCGAGCCCCGCCCAACGCAGGATCGTCTCGATGGCGGACGTCCACACGTAGCAGGACTTGACCGACTTGATCCGGCCGAGGGCGAACATGTTCGAGAAGTTGACGAGCCAGAACTGGTGCTCGTCGACCTGCAGCCAGGCGTGCGTGTGCTCGCCACGCACGTTGTCCATCGCCTCGGTGAAGTGCTTCACCACGTTGGCCAGCTTGCGCTGGCGACCGGGCACGAAGCGCCTCGTGCCGCCCAGGCCGTGCCGGCCTTCGGCGAGCCAGCGCTCAGTCGCCCGCCGCCCCCAGGCGCGAATCATGTCCTCGGCCTCGGGCCCGTAGATGGTCTCGAACGCCTCGTTGAGCCGGCTCAGCGATTCCACCGGCGACGACAGCTGGTCGTCGTTCGGCGCGTCCTGCTCGATGTACTGCACCGCTCCCGCCGCGTACGCGACCTCCGGCCAGCGGTCACCCGCGACGGCGCGCGCGACGTGCACGTAGTTGCTGAAATGCGAGTTGAGGATGAAGCGCCCGCGCGCTCGCGCGGGGCGCACGCCCATCAGCTCGAGGGTGCGAATCGTCGAGGCGCCCGCAGACGTCGGCGTGGGCGGGGGCGAGCCGTGAAAGATGGGCGGCGGCGGAGCAGGGGTCGCCACCTGCACGGCGCGCATGGACGTCGTGTCGGGACCGTTGGAGGACGTCGCCGGCCGGGGCAGCACCGCGACCCCACCCTGTGAAGACGTAGACGCCGTCGCGACCGGCGCTGGTGAGGCGACGCCGGGAGTGGCTGTGCGACGCTGGGGCAGGCGCGCCATCTGCGCGAGCAGATCGCGTACCGACTGCGGGCGCTGCCCGGGATCCTTGGCGAGGACCTTCTGGAGTAGCTGGTCGAGCTCATCCGGCAGGTTGGCGTTGAACTTCACCGCGGAAGGTATCGGCGAGTTGACCGTCGCGTACGCGACCTCCATGCGATTGGTCCCGGAGTATGGGAGCTTGCCGGTCAGCATCTCGAAGGTCAGCACGCCCATGGCGTAGATGTCGGCGCGCTTGTCGACGTCGTGGCCCATCACCTGCTCCGGCGCCATGTACCCCGGTGTGCCGATGGCGAGGCCGATGGTCGTCAGGTGCGTGGGCTGGCCGGCGCCGCGCGCGAGGCCGAAGTCGGCGAGCATCGCGCGGCCGTCGGCGTGGATGAGCACGTTGGTCGGCTTCAGGTCGCGATGGACGATGCCCGCGTCGTGGGCATGTTGAAGGCCGTCACCGATCTCCCGGAGGTATCGCCATGCCGTGAGCGGCTCCATGGGGCCTCGGTTCAGGAGGTCGCGCAGGGTCCCGCCACGGATCAGTGGCATGGTCAGAAAAGCGTTGCCGTCGATGACCTCGAAGTCGTAGATGGGCAGGATGTTGGGGTGGTCGAGCTTGGCCAGGGTCTTGGCCTCGGTCTCAAACCGCTTGACGAACCCCTCGTCTTGAAACAGCTCTGACGAGAGCGCCTTGAGCGCGACCTCGCGGCCGAGAGGTTGCTGCACGGCGCGGTAGACGACCGCCATCCCGCCGCCGCCGAGGCGCTCCACGATCTCGTACTGCGAGAGCCGTGTCCCGGTGAGGTCTTTCACTTCGCCGTCGCCAGCGACTGGACGATCGAGATCAGGTCGGCCAGTCGGAAGGGTTTGCTCAAGACGTTGTCGGCGCCGGCGGCGAGAAATCTCTCACGGTCGCTCGCCATCGAGTGGGCGCTCGCGATGACGATCGGCATGGTCGGGACCTCGGCTTTGATGCGGCGCATCGCCTCCAGGCCGTCGATGCCTGGCATCGCAACGTCCATCAGGATCATCGCCGGGCGCTGGTGGAGCGCGATGTCGACGGCTTGCAGGCCGTCGGCGGCGATCAACACCGGGTAGCCCGCCTTCTCGAGCACGCGCTTGCATAGCCGCTGAGCCACCTCGTTGTCATCCGCCACGAGGACCGTGAACGTCTGCTTTTCTGCGCCATTCGAATCAGGCATGGCGGAGCTGCAGGGCGTCCGCGCTCTCCGGAGATAGCGGGATCGTGAAGTGGAATGAGGAGCCGTGGCCGAGGGCGCTCTCCACCCAGATCTTGCCTCCATGCATCTCCACGATCTGCTTAACGATCGTGAGGCCGAGGCCAGTCCCGGGAATTGACTGCGCCGCGCCGCTTCGAACCCTCCGGAACCGCTCGAAGACGTGACCGATCTCTTCCTGCGGAATGCCGATGCCCGTGTCGGTGATGCTGATCAGCGCGAAGCGGCCCTCGACGCGGCTCGCCAGGGTGACCGTCCCACCCTCGGGGGAGTACTTGACCGCGTTGTTGACGATGTTGCTGACGACCTGGATCAGGCGGTCCCGGTCGCCGGCCACGATCGGCAGCCGCGGATCGAGATCGGACTTGAACTCGACGCTGACCGCCGCCGGCGCCGCCCTCGAGATCGCTTCCATCAACAGATCGTTGATGTCGACCTGGGTGGTCCGCATCGACATCCGGCCCGACTCCATGCGGTCGAGGTCGAGCATGTCCCCGATCAGGCGGTTCACCCGGTCGGCGTCGTTGAAGATGTAGCCGCCGTACGCCCGCACCTCGTCAGGCTCGAGGCCACCGTCGCGGATCAGCTCGCTGAACCCCTGGATGCCCGTGAGGGCAGTCCTGAACTCGTGGCTCACGATGCTCAGGAACTCGCTCTTGGTGGCGTCGTGCCTTTCGAGGTTGGCGTTCGCCTCACGCTGCGACTCGAGCGCTTCGTTGAGGCGGTCGGACGTCTCGCGTACGGCCGTGACGTCTTCCACCATCACCAGCACGTGCTCGGGAGCGCCGGCCGAGTCGGGGATCGAGGTCGCGGTCAGCTGGAGCCACAGCCAGTTGCCGGCGCCGGTGCCCGCGCGCACCTGGACACTGCTTCCGTCTGTGATGCCGGCGAGAAACTGAGCCTTGTGCAAACGTGTGGCGGTCTGGTCGTACGCCCGGAGCAGGTCCGGCCACACGCTGGTCCGCATCGTCTCCTCGTCGTGCTCGAGCATGTGGAGGAGGGCTGGGTTGGCCTCGAGCAGCTCGCCACCGCTCCCGATGCGTGCGATCCCGATCGGGGAACGTTCGAAGATCGCACGATGATCCGCCTCGCTGCGCCGAAGGGCGTGTGCGGTGTCGGCGCGACGGATGAACTGGCCGATCTCCGCGCCCGCCGTCGCCAGCATCGTCACCTGGTCGTCCGAAGGTGATTGCGTCCTGTCAGACACCAGCTCGACCACGCCGACGACCTCGCCGGCGTCGACGACCGGGAAGGCGAGGGCGGCGCGCAAACCGGCCAGGCGCGCCGCGGTCCGCAGCGGATAGTCCTCGGCGGTGCTGAGGTCCTCCTCGGCGGTGACGATGCCCGCCTGCCAGGCGCGGCCCACCACGCCCACGCCTGCGTGCACCGTGGCGCTGCGGCCGGCGTGGAGGAATCCTTCGAGCAGGGGCCCCGAGGCGTTCCACCCGTGCCCCACCCGCACCGAGCTGTGGTCCGCGTCGGGAGTCCAGTATTGGGCTGCGGCCCAGCCGAGGTGCTGGCAGAACGCGCCCAGCACCTGCCGCATCGCGACCTCGACGCTGAGCGAGTTGACGATGACCCGGCGCACGGCCTCGATGCATTCCTGGATCGCGTCGGCGCGCTTGCGGGACGTGATGTCGGTCTGCTGGACGAGCAGGGCGGGTTCCCCCGCGACGGTGTTGGGCAGCCTCGCGAGGTACAGGTGGACCGGCACCGTCTCGCCGTCCGCTCTCACCTCCTCGACCTCGGCTTCCCAATCCATGACGTCCCCGTTGCGAAGGAGGCCCAGCGCCTCTTCGAGGGCGCTTCGGTCGCGCTTCGAGGCGAGGTTCGGAAGCGTCATGGCCAACAGCTGATCCCGGCCGCGGCCGAGCATGCTCGCGAGGCGCTCGTTGCCCACCATCAGCCGGCCCTCGATGTCCGCGAGCCCAAGGCCGACCCGAGTCGCCTCGAGAGTGGCCCGCAGGCGGCGGTCGGTGGCAGCGAGCTCGGCGACCTGGCGCTGCGCCGCGGAGGCGGCGGTGCGCGCCTGGCGCATCAGCTCACCGACCGCGAGCGCCACCGCGAGCAAGACTCCTGCCAGGAGAATCGCCGAGGCCACACCGGAGGCGGAGGCGGCGCCGGCCAGGGGCTGGATGACCACGGCCACCGCGGCCACCGCGGCCACCGCGAAGGACGCGGCGCGGTCGTGCTGCAGCGAGACGATGAGGACCACCGTCAGATAGAGCGGGAACGTGACTACAGGGTCGGCTTTGGCGACCGCCTGGACGGCCAGGATCGCGGCCAGGGCGATGTACGGCGTGGCACGACGCACCAGGAGGACCCCGGTCCATGACGGGGACATCGGACCACTCCCTGGCAGTACCCCAGACGCCTCGCCCCCCCGGACGGGATGGAAGGTGCGCAGGAGGCACAGTGTATCGGCGGCCATTTGCGCTTTACCCCCCTTAACCGAGGGTTTTGAGGCAACGAACCAGAAGTCGTTTAGTCACCGTTCAGCTCCTCCCCACGCAGTGGGAGGTGGCAGCCGAAGGCTGCCGGTGGGGCGGATGGGGCCGCCTACAACCTCCGGAGCGCGACCACTGTGACGTCATCGAACAGCTGTTTCTCGCGGGCTCCCTGGGCCAGGATGTCGACCATCTCCTGGGCCGTCGCCGCGCGCCGGGCTTCGGACGGCAGCTGGACGTCTTTCGTGGCGAGGTCGGGGCGCAGGTCGAGCAGACCGTCCGAGAACACGACCAGGGCATCGCCTGGCTCCAGTGTCACTTTGCCGACGACGAACTGGGTGTCGGGGAAGATTCCGATCGGCGCGCTGCGCTGCGAGAGGAGCTCCTGTGACTTCTGGCCGCGCAGCACGCGGGCGTGGCCGTGGCCCGCGTCGACGTACTCGAGCTCACCCGACTGGGCGTCGAACACACCATGAAAGACGGTGAGGAACGCCTTGTTGACCTCGAGCGCCGCCGACATCACCGCGGCGGCCTGCTTGATGCCGGCCTCCAGCGGCCGGATGTCCGCCACACCCCGAAGAGCGGCCCGAGCGGTGGCCATCATCAGCGACGCCTGCAACCCCTTGCCCATCACGTCACCAACCGTGACGGCGAACCGTCCGTTGCTCGTGCGGTACCAGTCGTAGAAATCGCCGCTGATCTCGCGGGCCGCACTGAAGTGGGCGGCTAGCTCGAAGTCGCCTTCACGAAATGGTGAGGCGGGCAGCATGCCTGCCTGCAACTCGGCGGCGCGGCGCATTTGCTCCGAACGCTCTTCGACCATGCCCTCCAGCCGGTCGAGGCTTGCTCGGTGCTCCATCTCCATGTTCCGGCGGCGGAGGTTGTTGACGACGAGCAGGTACAGCTGGGTGGCGCCCACGGGCTTGACGTGGTAGGCGTACGCGCCGTGTTCGAGCGCAGCCCTGCCCAGCTCGGCGTCGTCGACGCCGGAGATCATGACCACGGCGGTGTCGGGGCGTGTCAGGGTCAGCTCTTCGAGCAGTCCATAGCCCGACTCGTCGGGCAGCCTGACGTCGAGCAAGGCGACCGCGTACTCGTTCCTCTGGAACAACGCCCTGGCTTCGGCTCCACTCAGGGCGATGTCGCATTCGAAACCGCGGCTGCGGAGGGTACGCGCCATGACCCTGGCCAGGGGCTCGTCGTCGTCGACAACCAGGACCTTCTGGGCCGCCTCTGAGACCTCCACGGCGATGCAGTGTAGACAGGCTAAAAGCCCCTCTTGCAGCCGTATGCTCTTCCGGCCATGGCCCTGGAAGTCGAGACCCGTCAGGCGGACAACGGCGTCACGGTCGTCGCGCCCACCGGGCGCCTCGACGTGGCCGGAGCGCCCGCGCTCAAGGAGGCGATCTCCGAGGTCGTCAAAAACGGGCCGTCCCGGATCGTCATCGACATGCAGGGCGTCAGCTTCGTCGACTCGACCGGCCTCGGCTCCGTGATCTCGGCCCTCAAGCAGATCCGCGGCAGCCAGGGCGAGCTGCGGCTTGCCGCCCCCAATCAGCAGGCTCGCGTGGTCCTCGAGCTGACCACGCTGGACCGTGTCTTTCCCTATTACGCGACTGTCGAGGAAGCCCTCACCGGCCTTTAAGCCAGTGAGAGCCGATCACCACAAGTTTGAATTCCGGGCTTCGTTTTCCGAACTCGACGAAGGGCTTGTCGTCCTGCACCAGTCCATCGAGCGGCTCCGCAAGGCGATGGGCCGCCAGCCAGACGACCGGCCGCTCATGCTCTTCGAGACTGCACTCGGCGAGATCGGCAGCAACGTGCTCACTCATGGGCGGCCTCCGGGCACCGAGCGACCTGTGGAGTACGCGCTGCGGCTGGACGGGCGGACGGTCGTGGCGTCGCTCACCGACTCCGGGTCGCCGGCCCACGAGCACCTCTCGCGTGAGATGCCCGCACACGACAGCGAAGCCGGCCGCGGTCTCGCCATGGCGCGCTCGCTGCTCGACGAGCTTGGCTACGAGCGCGACGGCGAGGTCAACCGGTGGCGGTTGGTGAAGCAGCTGTGAGCTCCGAAGACCCCGGGCGGGCGCTGATCCACGAGTTCCGCAACCTCCTCGCGGTGATCGTCAACTACAGCGAGCTGATCGCTGAGGAGACCAGCGACCCCGAGGCGGTCAAGGCCGACATCCAGGAGGTGCGCGCCGCGGCCGAGCGAGCGATCGCGCTCACCGACAAGCTTCCACGGCCCGAGCCAAAGGCGACATGACAATCGCGCGCCGCCCCTTTACCGCGACGGATCGTCCGCACTCAGCGCTGATCCATCGCGACATCGCGCTCATCGTCGACGACGACGAGCAGGTGCTCCGCCTGGTCAAACGCGTCCTCGAGCGCGCCGGGTTCGAGTGCATCGCGGTCAGCGACGGTCGCGCTGCCCACAGCGCTGCAGTCGAGTGGCGGCCGGACATCATCCTCCTCGACCTGATGCTCGGCGAGACGACCGGCGACCAGATCATGGCCCAGCTGCGTGAAGACTTCCGGACCCGGCTCATCCCGGTGGTATTCCTGACCGTGCGCGATTCGCTCAAGGACAAAGTCGAGCACCTTCTGTCCGGCGCCGACGACTACGTGACCAAGCCTTTCATCCCCGAGGAGCTGGTTGCGCGCCTCCGGGCGGTGATGTCACGTTCGACGACCGCACGCGGCCTCAGCCCGCTGACCGGAATGAGCGGCAACGCGGACATCCTGCGCGAGATCAGCCGCCGGCTCGCCCAGAACGAGCGCTTCGCGGTCCTCTACCCGGACATCGACTCCTTCAAGAGCTACAACGACCACTACGGCTTCCTGCGCGGCGACGACGTGATCAAGACGTTGGCGACGATCGTCCTGGAGGTCCTCGAGGAGCACCACTCGCCATACCACTTCGCCGGCCACGTGGGCGGCGACGACTTCGTGATCCTGACGGAGCCCCGCCTCGCCGAGACCGTGGCCACCGAGATCACGAAGCGATTCGACGAGGCGATCCCCGCTCTCTACGACCCGGCCGACCGCGATCGCGGCTGGATCGAGTCGGAGGAGCGGAACGGCAGCATGCTGCGCACGCCGCTGGTGTCGGTCTCGATCGGCATCGTCATCGCGGAGCCGGGCAGCTACAGCAGCGCGGCCGCGGTCGCGGCACGGGCCTCCGAGGTGAAGGG
>WNFV01003347.1_pt1 | contig 22219 bp, 19 predicted proteins | sample 5400101 | NCBI WGS metagenome assembly WNFV01 (sample SAMN13153361, study PRJNA577476) | soil metagenome | isolation source: 115 cm soil or saprolite under grassland replicate 1 | place: USA:California | collected 2016-06-15 | reverse complement strand
GGCCTTCGCGAGCTCGCGGAGCGGCTTCGACGTGTCGAATGCCACCGCTTCGGTGAACAGGGGGTCGTGCTTCGCGGGCGCCGAGCCCGCAGGTGTGGCTCCGACGGCCGTGAGCAGGGCGGTCGAGAGGACTCCCGCTCCGAACAGTGCGCGCAGCCGGAGCCTCCTCCGAGGAGTTCCGTCCATCGCTTCCCTCCTTGTCCATGAGACGGACGCGGCGACCCTATTAGACCTGCTTCGCGACGTACGAGGCAGTGCGGGAAGAATTGCCCGTGTGGATCCCGGCCGAGGCCGGCTGCCGCAGGCTGCCGCCCGCAGGGCGGCCTGACATCGCACCGATCGGCATGCCGACAACGTGATCGAGGCAACCTCCGCGAGGTGAAGGCTACGATTGGCCAAGGCCAGGGAGGCACCGACCTACCGGATTCCTACCGCCATCTCCACGGGACCTACCGCTTTCCCACCGGATTCCTACCAGTGCTCCCAACCAGCCAGCATACGAACCTTCCACCGCTGGTCGAGGGTCCGGCGGTCCGGCTGGCCCGGCGCCACGCCAAGGTCCGGCGAGGGGGATACCGGAGATGACCGCCGCGGAGCGGATCCCTGATCTGGCAAGGCGCTGTGTCGGATGCTCAGCGTCCGAACGGTAGGGCACAACGGGGGCAGCACAGGGCACGGGAGGTAGCACAGCGCGAGGCTCCCGCTCGCTCTTCGAGCCATGCGTGTCCAGAGGCTGTCTGGCCGATGGGAGCCGCCCAGCCGGGCCGCCGTTGCTGGGCATGCGGTGGTGAGGCGACTACAGTCCAGTAATGCCTTCGCCCGCTACCTTTCCGCATGACCGGTTTGCGAGTCTTCTAGCTGAGGCTGCGGCTGCCGGCTCGTTCAGCGCGCGACGCACCGCCCGCCCCGACGGCCTGCGGCTGGAGGTCAACGGTGTCGGCCCGATCGCCCTGCCCGTCTCCGTCCGGCAGGCGAAGCAGCTGTGCCTGATAGGTCGGCCGGCCCGGTTCGGCAAGGGCGAGCAGACGCTGCTGGACGCGAAGGTCCGCGACACGTGGGAGATCCCGAAGAGCCGCATCAAGATCGACAAGCGGCAGTGGAACGCCACCCTGCGCCCCATCCTCGATCGCCTGCGCGCCGATCTCGGGCTGCCGGAGGGATGCCAGCTGGAAGCAGAGTTCCACTCGATGCTGGTCTACGCACCGGGCCAGTTCTTCGCCCCGCACCAGGACTCCGAGAAGGTCGACGCCATGATCGGGACGCTGGTCGTGACGCTGCCCTCGGCGTCCACGGGCGGTGCGCTCGTGGTCGAGCATTGCGGCCAGACCGCGACCTACCGGCCGTCGAGGGAGTCGCTGGCGTTCGTGGCCTTCTATGCGGACTGCCGGCACCACGTCCGGCCGGTCGCGTCGGGCTACCGGGTCGTGCTGACCTACAACCTGCTCCTCGAAGGCGACACGGTAGCTGTGGCTGCCGAGCGGGCAGACCCGGGCCTGGCCGCCGAGCTGGCCAGTTGCCTGGACGAGCACTTCGGCGGTTCCGACGCGCCCACCCGCCTGGTGTACCTGCTCAACCACGAGTACACCCAGCGCGCGTTGAGCTGGGCTCGGCTCAAGGGAGACGACGCCGGTCGGGCCGCGATGGTGCGGGCGGCGGCACACGCCGCCGACTGCGAGGTCGCATTGGCGCTGGCGGAGGTCCACGAGACGTGGAGCGCTGAGGAGGCAGACTCGTGGGAGCGCCGGGGTTGGCGCGGTCGGCAGTGGGACGACGACGAGGACGAGGACGAGGACGAGGATGAGGACGAGTATGGCGATGGTGACGCGTCCGGCGACTACGAGTTGCAGGAGCTCATCGAATCGACGACCAGTCTCGAGTGCTGGCTGGACGAGTCGGACGAGGCGACGCCCACCTCGCTGACCGTCTCCGACGACGAGGTGTGCGCGACGACGCCCACGGCGAACCTGTCGCCATACGATTCGTCGTACGAGGGCTACATGGGCAACTGGGGCAACACCCTGGACCGCTGGTACCGCAGGGCGGCGATCGTGGTGTGGCCGCGCCGGTGGGGTTTCGCGGTCCGCGCGGAGTCCTCGCCCGGGTGGGCCCTCGACCGGCTTGCCGACCTGGTCGGGGCGGGGGACGTGGCCGGGGCCCGGGATGCCGCCGCCTCGCTGGCCTCCTTTTGGAGCGTGGCGGCGAGGGCGAACGGCGAGCACCTGTTGGGCAAGGCGTTGAGCGTCGCCCTGGGCCTGGAAGAGCCGGGCACCGCCGCCATGCTGCTCGCCCCGTTCCAGATCGAGATGCTGGCCCGCAGCCATGCCGCATCGCTGGCCCAACTCGCGGCGCACTACGGCAAGTCCTGGACCCGCGACCTGATCGGGGTCTGGTTTGGTCGGGATCGGCCGGTGTACCTGTTGGGGCAGCCGCAGCGCGCGGGCTGGCTGGAGTCCCTGCCGGCCGTGTGTGAGGCGTTGCGCGCGGCACCCGAGGCCGGTGTGCCGGTGGGCCGGCTGCTGACCGCCGCCGCCTGGACCCCGCTGCGGGAATCAGTGGATGAGATGCTGCGATTCCCCACGCCGAGCTACCGGGGCAAGGCGCTGGGCGAACTCGGGCCGGCCGTCGCCGGCCTGCTGGTGAGCACGGCGATCGTCGCGGCGGCGGATCTGCGCGAGGAGGTGGTCGCCTTCCTGCGCCGGGACGACGACGATCTGGTCGTGTGCGCGATGTCCGCGCTGAGGGCGGCCCACAAGGCCAAGTGGCACGCCCACCACGAGTCAGGACTCGACGTCATCGCCTGCCACTGCGCCGCCCGGCTCGAGGCTCGGCTGGCCCTGCCGGTCCGGGCCGCCGACGACTGGTCGATCGTGCTGCCGCAGGGATGCCGCTGCGAACTGTGCCAGACGCTGGGTGCGTTCCTGGGTGACCCTGCGCGGCGCACGTTCGAGTGGCCGCTGGCAGAACAGCGGCGCCGTCACGTCCACAGCAGAATCGACCAGGGCGAACTGCCGGTGCGCCATCAAACCCGGCGCAGCGGGCGGCCCTACACTCTGGTACTGAGCAAGACCGATGCGCTCTTCGCACGCGAGCGGGAGGCACGCCGGCGCGACCAGACCGACCTGGCCTGGCTCGGCCGCACCTTCGTCGCCCGGTGAGCAAACGGACGGCCGGCGGTTGTCGACGAGTTCCGACTATCGAGCGTGCCGTCCAATCCCAGCCCCGGCCAACTCCCAGCCTCCCCGCCCTCACCCTGTCGCAGATTACTGGCGATGTGCCAGGGTGAGAAGGTTCGTAAGCTGTCGCGTTGCCGGTCGCGGCGCCAGCAGCCGCTTCCCCAGCTCATCATAGGTACAGGGTCGGCAACTGTGCCCCCAACTTGCCACAATCCGAACACCCCGGTGTCCGCAACGCCGCTGGTAGACGGTCCGGTGATCCGTCTGGCAGGCCTTCATGCCAAGGTCCGCCGGGACGGCTACCGTCGGGCGCAGCGCCGCGGTTGACGGGAGGTGCTGGCACGCCCTGCGGTCAGGCTGCTGGGGCGCCTCGCCGCTCGCTGATCTGCTTGAGGCCTTGCAGCAGGCCGTCCACGATCTTGCGCATGCGCCGCTTGAGCAGCAGCAGGTTCAGCAGCGCGTACGGCGGGTTGCGCGGGGTGTAGTAGGTGTCGATGCGAAGCGCGGTGGTCCGGTGGGTCCGCGGCTCGAGGGTGATCGTGAAGCCGTAGTCGCGCAGCATCCGGTTGAAGCCGAGGGTGTCGTCGTCGACCACGTAGCCGGCGCGTCGGTCGGGGACGAACTCGACGCACCGTTCGGTCATGGTACCGGTGCGACCGCCGAGCTCGACGTTGCAGTGCCGCGTCATCCCGACGCCCTCGGGCCCCTCGCCGAGGTAGGTGACGTCGGTGACCACACCCGCCCACTGTGGCAGCAGCGCGGAGTCCGCGATGACGCCCCAGATGGCTGCAGGGTCGGCGTCGACCTCGATCGTGCGGGTCACTTGGTGCTTGCCGTTCATGGCGTTGCTCCTTGGGTGAGCGTCAGCTCGAGGTAGTGGCCGTAGTGGGTGACGGCGGCGACCGCCGCGGGGTTGGCAGGCTTGTCGCGGTCCAGCAGCAACCCTCCCTCGATCGCGGCCAGGAGCCCGCCGGCGAGCTCGCCGGCGGCGACGCTGACGCCGAGGTGCCGGGCGGCGGCGGCGATCAGCTCGGTCAGGGTCGCCTGCCAGTGCCCGAGGGCGGCCTGGGCGGCGGCGGCGACGGCCGGGTGGGTCTGGGGGGTTTGCAGGGCCATGGCGCCGAGCAGGCAGCCCCGTGACAGCAGCGGGTCGCGCAGCAGCCCAACGACGGCGTCCAGGTAGCGCCACAACTGCTGGGCGGGGTCGGCGGGCGCGGCGCCCACGGCGTCGCGGCCCTTGTCGACGAGCTGGCCGTAGAAGCGCTCGACGGCGGCGGCCGCGAGCTGCTCCTTGGACCCGAAGTGGTAGAAGAGCCCTCCCTTGGTGACCTGGGCGGTGGCGCAGACCTCGTCGAGTGCCGCCGCCTCGTAGCCGCGCTCCAGCAGCAGGCGTTGGGCTGCGTCGAGCAGTTGGTCTCGGGCTGGTCCGCGTGGTCTTGGCATACGGTTACTGTACCAACTGGTCGGTAAACTTACCAGTGCGGGATCGGTACCCTGCAACTGCCGCCCCGCAAGGCCAAGCTACGAGCTAGCAACCGCGCCGAGAGCGCGCCGTACGCTGTGGGCTGGGGCGTTCAGGATTTCTTCAGGTACTGGGATGAGACTGACGGGATGCGCATCCTGGTGGTTGGCCAGGACCTGTAGCGGCGGGGTGACCGGCCTCGGTCATCCTCTACGTGCGCGCCGCTACCCAGGACTGGAAGCGGCCGCCGCGGCACATCCACGCGCTGGACCTGGCCACCGGCCAGGACGTGCCGTCCTGACGAAGAGTGTTATCTACGCGCCCGGTGCTGCAACCATAGAGCCCCACGGCTCGTCGGCCGGAGCAATGACCCGGGTGTGGCCTGGGACGTCCCCGGCACACCCGGCCGCGGGTTCGCCGTCACGAACCTTCGAGGCGCCATGCGCGCGAGCAGACCGGTCGAGGCGGAGATCCTGCACGCCCTGGACTCCCTCCGTAGCGCCATCACGGCCGGGGATCTGGACGCAACCATGCGCCTGTTCGCCCCCGACGACGACGTCACCCTCAAGGCGTCCGAGGCGGGCACGCCCGCGACGGGCCGGGGGAGCTCCGAGCGTTCTTCGCAGGGCTCTACGCCCGTCCGGTCGGGTTCTCGTGGGAATGGACCCATCCGTCTGTGGCGATTGTTCCGCACGCCCAGCAGGATCCACGGAGCCGAGCTGCGGCCACGCCGCTGGGGCGACCTACCGGATTCCTACCGCACCCGGTCGGACGAGCGTCCGAACCAGCGTTCTGCGTGGTAGCAATCCGGTAGGAATCTGGGAGTGCCCCCGGCAGGGCACGGACCAGATCCTCGCAACGGGCCACCGTCTCGGGCCAGGGTGATGTTGACCCGGGCGGTATGCCGGTTGGGGTCGTAGGTGACCGTCAGGTCCAGGCTGTCGAACAGCCGCCGCAGCTCGGCGTGGGACAGCTCTGCGAGCCGCTGCCCGAACAGGGGGAGTTGGTCGAGCAGGTCGGCGACCATGCCGGCATCGGGCGGCGCGGCGTCCAGCTCGTTGTGGAGCTTGGCCAGCGATGCCTGATGGTCGCTAATGGCGCGTTCCAGTTCCGCGATGCGGCTGCCGATCTGCCGGCGGGCGGCGGGAGGAATCTCGTCGTCGTCCAGGGCGAGGACCTGGTTGCGCAGGCGACGCTCCAGGTCGGCGATGGTGCGTTGGATCTCGGTGATGCGCTGGCGGGTGGGGGCAGTGGGGTCGGGGTGGCCGGCGGCGTCCAGCACCCGGGTCCAGTAGGCGAGCCGGTCGGGGCCGTAGACCGCCTGGGCGAGGAAGCTGGTCGTGGCCTCGGTGAGCACGCGTTCGCTGAGGTTGACGGTGGCGGGGTGGCCGGGTGGGATGTTGGCGCCGCGCTGGTGGGCGACGATGCAGCGGTAGTAGGGGTGGGTGGGGCGGGAGCCCCACATCCGCAGCCCGCAGCCGCCGCAGACCAGCCGGCCGCGGAACAGGTACTCGGTCTTCTTGCGGACCGGACGGCCGCGCCCATCGCCGCGGCGGGAGCGAGCGTTGCTGGCGGCCTTGGCCTGGACCTGCTGGTACTCGTCCTTGCTGACGATGGGCGGGTGGCAGGGCTCCTCGGACCAGACCCACTGGTCGGGCGGGTTGGGCTTGCCGCCTTGCTTGCGGGCGCGGCGGTTCCAGACCTGGTAGCCGGTGTACTTGGGGTTGCGCAGGATCTCCCAGACGCTGGTGCGGCTCCACACCCCCAGCGCGCGGGCGGGGTCGGGGGAGACCGGTGGGGGAAACCGCTCGGGGTCGCTGTTCAAGAGGTCGCGGACCTGGGTGATGCCGCGGGTGCCGTGGAGGTACTCGTCGTAGATGCGCCGCACGACCGGCGCGCGGACCGGGTCGAGGCCCAGGGTGTGGCGGGCCAGGCCGCGGCGGGCCTTGTTGGGGTTGGGGTGCTCGTGGGGGACGAGCCGGTAGCCGTAGCAGGCGATCCCGCCCACGTGCCAGCCCTGCCGGGTGGCGGCCTCGAAGCCCTGGCGGGACTTGGCCATCAGGTCGCGGTGGTAGCCGACCGCGATGCCGATGTTGAGGTGGCGCAGCACGACCGAGCCGAACGATTCCTCGAACGGCTCGTCGGCGCAGTGCAGCCCGACCCCCACCTGGCGGAACTCGTCCTCGAGCTGGAAGGCGACCAGGGAGGAGCGGGTGAGGCGGTTGATCGACTCGCAGACCACCCGGTCGAACGGCCGCGGCGTGCGGTGGGCGTCGTCGACCAGGTCGTGCAGCCCCCCCGCGCGGGGGATCGGGATGGCCGACAGGGCCAGGGCGGAGGTGACCCCGCGGGCCTCATACCGGGCGGTGCCGGTCTCGACCTCGTAGTAGACGGCCACGACCTGCCCGCCCCAGCGGGCCGCGGCGGTCTCGCAGTTGCGGAGCTGGCGGTCCAGGGACAGCTCGGGGTTTTGGAGTTCTTCGTTGGAGCAGCGCAGGAACGCCGCGTAGCGGTCGTCGCTCATCCAGGTGCCTCCTGCTCGCCGGTCGGGGTCGCCCGTGCGGGGCGGGCGGCGAGGGCGACAAGCAGGTCCCGCAGCACCCGGGCCTGGGTGCGGCGCAGCGCGTCGGCGGCGGGGCCGTCCGCCCAGGCGATCTCCAGGGTCAGGGCCAGGGGTTGCTGTCGCCCCTGGTCCCAGGAGGCCCGAGCACCATCGAGCATGTCAAATCGGTCATTCCGCCCAGCCGTGTTTGCGCTGGTCGCTGGCGGGGTCGGGGCCGGCGGGGTTGGCTGGTTCGGCCTGGTGGCAGGCCGGCCGGCCGCACCCCCGGGGGTGCGGCCCGGTGCGCCTGGCGCGGCCGGTGCTGGATGGGAGGTGGGCTCGACCGGCCCGGTCATGACGGTCTGGTGGTCTGCAGGACGAGAACGTCTTCGTGGGCGATGACATGGATGGGCATCCCGCGGGCGCGGGCCTTGCGGGCGTTGTCGAGCGCGAAGAACGAGGCGCGCGGCACCAGCCGGTCACCCCGCAACCCTGCCAGTAGCGCCACGGCCCGTTCGACCAGCACGAGCCCGGCCTGCTCGGCGGCGCGTTCGAGCGCGCCGGGGAAGTCGACCAGCAGCCCGCCGCGCCGCCACGGCCGGGCGGTGAGCACCACCAGCCCGCTGGGCCGCAGCACCTTGGCGCAGGCGGCGAGGATCTCGACCATCCCGGCCAGCAGGGCGGCCTCGCCGGCGGTGGCGAGGTTCGCGCGGCTGGTGGTGGGGGTGTAGCGGTGGTTCCACTTGGCCACCTTGCCGCCACGACCCGCGCGGACGTGGCCGTGCGCCCACGACGCGTACGGCGGGGAGGTGAGCACCAGCGCGGCCGGCTGGTCGAGCTGGCCGGCCAGCAGCCGGGGGAGCTGCCGGGCGTCACCGACGGAGACGGAGCCGATGCCGCCGGCGCCGTGGCCCATGGCGTAGGCGAGGTTGCGCTCGGCCAGCTCTGCCCAGCGGGGTTCCAGTTCCACGCCGAGGGCGTCGCGGCCCAGGTGGACGGCCTCGACCAGGGTGGTGCCGATGCCGCACAGCGGGTCGATGACCAGCTCGCCAGCCTTGGAGTAGCGCTCGATCGCGTTGCGGGCCAGGGCGGGCAGCATCCGTGCCGGGTGCGCGGCCGAGCCGGGTAGGTAGCGGCCGGTCCTCTGGGCGCGGTGGGAGGTCTGCGCGGTCGGCCACACCGACAGCGGCACCGCCACCTCGGAGCTCGGGTTGCGGTGGGGCGTGGGCTCAGGCATCGGCGGCCTCCGCGACGGCGAAGACCAGCACGTCGGCGTGGACGCCGAGCTGGACGCGCTCGCCGCGGCCCAGGCGGGCGCGCAGGCTGCGCCGCTGCCAGGCGCTCACTCGCGGCTGGAGCCGCCCCTCGCGGACGGGGGCGAGCAGGGCGATGACGTGTTGGAGGTAGGCGAACCCGGCCTCCTCGGCTGTCCGGATGGTGGCCGCGGTGTGGTCGACCAGGCGACCGGTGTGCTGCTGGGTGCGCGTGACCGCGACCAGGAGGCCTCCGGGGTGCAGCAGCATGGCGGCGGCGGCCAGGCTGCTCGGGTCGGCCGCGGCGACAGGATCGCTACTTGAGCGAGTGACGGTGACTACGGCGTGGGCCTGCCCGGCCAGGTCGGTGAGCACGTCGGGGTCGGTGAGGTGGCCGCCGCGCACCTGGGCGAGCGGCCGAAGCTGGGCGGGCACGGTCAGGTCGAGCAACTCGCTGGTCTGCCGGGCGGTCGTGGAACCGGCCTCGGGGCAGAGCGCGACCGCGCGGCGGCCCAGCCGGGCGGCCTCGCCGAGCAGGGCCGGACAGCAGGGGCCGACGAGCAGGTCGCCGGGGTGGGTGTACTCGGTGACGATCCGGCGGGCGAGCTGAACCGGCAGCAGCGCCCAGGAGGCGACCGGCGGCGATGGGGCGGGCTCGTGCGGGTCGGGTTGGGCGCACAGCCACAACGCGAGCGGCACGTCGGATCGGGCAGGCGGGGCTGCAGGGGCGGGGGCGAGGGCCATGCGGGTCTCCCGCCGGCCGTGGTTGCGCCGTCACTGGAAACATCCGAGCAGGCCCCCGTTTGGGGACACCCGGCCGCCGACTCCGGTGCGATCCGTACCTTGCGGATTCCTCCCGGCTCCTGTGAGCAGCCGCGATAGGGCGGCGCGGCGCGCCAGGGCGGCCCTCCCGGATTCCTTTCGTCGCCCACTCGGGCGCCTTGCGGTTTCCACTCGCGCGCCGTGCGGATTCCTATCGCGCAGTGCCGAGCGCAGGGCTGACCGGAATCCGGGAGGTCGTCTTGGCGTCCTGCGGCTCCTGTTCCCACGCGGAGAGGAGCCGCGATGCCCCGTCCCCAACGGTTGCCGTTCGACACCCTGGATGCCGCGTTCCGGCTGCTGACCACCTGCCCGAAGCCGCTGAGCCTGGATGGCCGCCGGGTCGGCCGCGGGCTGCCGGCCCGACCGATCCCGCTGGACGAGCTGCGCGCACGGCTGCTGCACCCCTCGACCGGCTTCGCCGCCCGCGACGCCGCCATCGCCGCCCTCCTGGCCCGTGCCAAGGCCGAGGGCGGGGCGGCCACGGTCGGCCTGGTCGGGGTGCTGCTGCCGGGGCTGCGGCACGCTGCCAGCCCGCTCATCCGTGCGTGTCCGCGGAAGCGCGCCGACCTGGAGGCCGAGATGCTCGCCGGGCTGCTGGAAGGCATCCGCGCCATGCCCACAGGCGAGGACCGGGTGGCCGGGCGGCTGCTGCGCTACGGGCTGTTCGCCGGGCGGCGGCTGGTCGAGCGGTTGTGCATCCAGGGCCGCCGGGAGCGGCCGGTCTGGACCTCGGCCGAGCCGCCGCGGCCGGCCAGCCACCCCGACCTGGTGTTGTTCGACGCCGTCGCCGACAGGGTCCTGACCGTGACCGAAGCGGAGCTGATCGGCGAGACCCGCCTTGGCGGGGTGCCGCTGGGCGAGCTGGCCGCCAGGTGGGGGATCGGCTACGAGGCGGCCAAGAAGCGCCGGCAGCGCGCCGAGGCGCGGCTGGTGCGCTGGCTGCGAGGGCGGATGTCCCCAAACGGGGGGCAGCTCGGAAGTTCTCAGTGAGGGCATCGCACCCGCGGCCCGCGCCCTGAGCACCGGCCGTCGGTTGCGCCGCCGACCCCCGCCGCTGTGCCGGGTCGCGGGTGCCAGCCCCACCCCCTGCTGCTTGCGTTCGTGTGATTGGAGTTGCCGTGCCTGCCGTCCTGCCCCGCCGCACCCGCCCGCACCCTGCCCGCGGTCGTGTTGGCCCCACCGCCCGGCTGCTGACCGCAACCACCGTGCTGCTCGCCGCCAGCGCCCAGCCTGCCCTGGCCCAGGCGGGCCACACCGACCCGACCCTGTCTGCGGTGCTGGACCGTGCTCGCCTGGTCCTGGTCGGCCTGCTGGTCGGCCTCGCCACGTTGCAGCTCACGATCGCCGGGGTGCGCTACTCGGCGGCCGCCGGCGAGCCGGAGCAGCTCGACAAGGCCAAGAAGGGCGTCAAGGCCGCCGCGATCGGCTATGGCCTGGCCGCGTTGGCGCCGCCGCTGGTCGGGCTGCTCAAGTGGGTCATCGGAGTGTGAACCCCATGCGCCCTCGACGCGGAGCCGTTGCCGCCGGGATGGCCCTGGTCGTCCTGCTCATCCCGGCAAGCCCGGCGGCCCGCTCCGCGCCCCCGACCTCGACCTCGACCATCGTTGGAGCGCCGCCGAGCACGCTCGCTCCGCCCCGCACGACCAGTACCGCCCCGACGCTGCCCACGTCCACCCCGCCGCCCCGGTCGCCGTCGGACGGCAACGGTGGAGATCGCCTGCCGGACACCCTGCCGCCGCCGTTTGGCAACGGGCCCGGGTTCTTCGATCTCGGCGCGCGGGTCCGGGAGGCGATCAACGGCTGGTTCCGCGACCTGGTCGCCACCTCGCTCGGCCCGCTACTGGACATGGTCGCCCGCACCATCCTGGCCACCCCCGACCTGGCCGCCGCCGACAGCCGCGTCCGCGAGCTGTGGTGGGTCTCGGCCGGGATCGCCAATGCCAGCTTCGTGCTGCTGGCCACCGTCGGCGGGGTGCTGGTGATGACCCACGAGACCCTGCAGACCAGCTACGGCCTCAAACAGATCGCGCCGCGGCTGGTGCTGGCGGTCGCCGCCGCCAACCTCAGCCTGCTCGTGGCCGGCTACGGGATCGAGCTGGCCAACGCGCTCGCCAGCGCCCTGCTGGGGACCGACACCGACCCCGAACACGTCCGCGCGTCGCTGCGCACGCTGGGGCTGGCACCGGTGGATTCCAGTAGCGGCCTGCTGCTGTTGCTCGCCCTGGTCCTGGCGGTCATGGCACTGGTGCTGGTGGCGACCTATGTGGTGCGGGTCTCGCTGCTGATCGTGCTGGTCGCCGGGGCGCCGCTGGCGCTTGCCTGTCATGCGCTGCCAACCATCGAGGGGCTGGCGCGGTTGTGGTGGCGGGCGTTTGCCGGCTGTCTTGGCATCCAGGTCGGCCAGGCCCTGGTTCTGTCGATGGCGGTGCAGGTGTTCTTCGAGGCCGACCGTGACCGCGTGCTCGGCCTTGGCGGTAGCGGGCATCTGGTTGACCTGATCGTGGCCGGCTGCCTGTTGTGGATGCTGCTGCGCATTCCGGTGTGGGTCTCCCGGCTGGTGTTCGGCCGGCAAGGCTCCACGGTGGTCCGCCTGGCCCGCTCGTATGTGCTCTACCGCGGCATTCGCTCCTTTGGGGGGCGAGGCTGATGCCCCGCATCCCCGCCGACGTCGAGCAGGCCGACCGGATCGCGTTCAACCTCACCGCAAGGCAGCTCGCCATCCTCGCCATCACCGCCGTCCTGGCGTGGCTGCTGGCCGGCACCGCCCGGCTGCTGCTTCCGTTGCCGGTCGCGGCGGGGCTTGCGGTGCCGGTGCTCGCGATCGGGTTCGTCGTGGCGGTCGGCCAGCGTGATGGGCTGCCGCTGGACCGGCTGGCGCTGGCCGCGCTCGGGCAGGCACGCACGCCACGCCGCCGGGTCCCCGCGCCCGAGGGCGTCCCCGCGCCGCCGGCGATCCTCGCCGGCCTGTCTGCCGGCCTGTCTGCCGGGCCGCTGCCGGCGCCGTTGACCCTGCCGGTCCGCGGCATCGACCCCGACGGGGTGGTCGACCTCGGCGCCGACGGTGCGGCGCTGCTGTGCCAGGCGACCACGGTCAACTTCGCGTTGCGGACTCAGGCCGAGCAGGAGGCCCTGGTTGCCGCGTTGGCGCGGTGGCTGCACGCGCTGGCCGGCCCGGTCCAGCTCCTCGTCGCCGCCGAGCGCATCGACCTCGGCGACCAGGTCAGCGAACTCCAAGAGCGCGCGGGCGGGCTGCCCCATCCCGCCTTGGAGACCTGCGCCCGCGACCACGCAAGGTTCCTCGCCGAGCTGGCCCGCCGCCGGGACGTGCTGCACCGCCGCTGGCTTGTCGTCTTCCGCGACCTGGTCGCCGCTGGGGCGGGGGTGCGGCTGGCCCGCCGCGCCGAGGAGGCCGCGACGCTGCTGGCCGCCGCCGCGGTGACCCTCACCCCGCTGCCCCTGGCCGCCGTCCGCGCGGCCCTCGACCGCGCCCTCGATCCCGATGCACCCCGCACCAGCCATACCGCGCCTGAAGCAGCGCCCGACGAGCCGGTCACCCGCCGCCGGAGCGCGAGGAGGTCGTGATGCTGCGCCTACGCGCCCGCCTTCGCCGTGCCCAGGCCCGCCCCGGCGGGAAGCCGCCAGGCTCGGGGCTGCTGGGCCCTGACGCGGTCGAGGTCGGCCCGCGCTGGCTCCGCGCCGGGGATGGCTGGTGCCGCACCCTGGCCGTCACCGGCTACCCCCGCGAGGTCGGCCTGGGCTGGCTCGAGCCGGTCCTTGCCGCACCCGGCACGCTCGACGTCGCGCTGCACGTCGAGCCGATCCCGCCGCTGATCGCGGCTGAGCGGCTCCGCAAGCAGCTCGCCCGCCTGGAATCCACCCGCCGCCTGGACGCCGACCACGGCCGCCTCACCGACTTCGGCGCCGAGGCCGCCGCCGACGACGCCGCCGACCTGGCCCGCCGGCTCGCCCGCGGCCAAGGCCGCCTGTTCCGCCTCGGCCTGTACCTCACCGTCCGCGCCCGCAGCCAGGCCGAGCTGGACGAGCGCACCGACGCCGTCCGCGCCCTGCTCGGCTCCCTGCTGCTGACCTCGCACCCGGCCACTTTCCGGTCGCTGCAAGGCTGGGCGACCTCCCTGCCGCTGGGCATCGACGCGCTCAATCTGCGGCGCACCTTCGACACCGAGGCGCTGGCGGCGGGGTTCCCATTCGCCTCCGCCGAGCTGCCCACCAGCAGCGGGGTGCTAATTGGACGGAACCGCAACAGCCAAGGGCTGGTGTGCTGGGACCGCTTCGCCCAGCGCAACTACAACACCGTCCTGCTCGGCCCGTCCGGCACCGGCAAGAGCTACCTCGCCAAACTCGAAGCCCTGCGCTGGCTCTACCAGGGCGTCGAGGTCTGCGTCGTCGACCCCGAACGCGAATACCAGCGCCTCGCCGAGCAGGTCGGCGGCACCACCGTGCGGCTGGGCGCACCAGGGGTGCGGGTCAACCCCCTGGACCTGCCCACCCCCACCGGCAGCGAGTACGACCGTGACGCGCTCACCCGCCGCGCCCTGTTCCTCCACACCCTGGTCGCCGTGTTGTGCGGCCAGCCGCCCGCGCCGCAGGAGGCCGCCGCGCTGGACCGCGCCATCCTCGCCGCCTACAAGGCCCGAGGGATCACCGCCGACCCCCGCACCCACCCCCGCCCCGCGCCGCTGCTCGCCGACCTCGCCGCCGCGCTCGGTCGTGACCAGGATCCAGCGGCCGGGATGCTGGCCGCCCGGCTGCAGCCGTTCACCAGCGGATCGCACCGCGGCCTGTTCGACGGGCCAACCACCGCCCGGCCCGAGGGGCACCTGGTGGTGTTCTCGCTGCGTGAGCTGCCCGACGAACTGGCCGCCGTCGGCACCCTGCTCACCCTGGACGCGATCTGGCGGCAGATCACCAACCCGGCCGTCCGCAGGCGGCGGCTGGTGGTGGTGGACGAGGCATGGCTGCTGCTACGCGACCCCATCGGCGCGAATTACCTCCTCCGACTGGCCAAGAGCGCCCGCAAGCACTGGTGCGGCCTGACCGTCGCCACCCAAGACCCGGGCGACCTGCTGGCCAGCGAGCTGGGCCAGGCGGTAGTCAGCAACGCCGCCACCCAGATCCTGCTCGGCCAAGCCCCCCAGACCATCGACCAAGTCGCCCGCGCCTTCCGGCTCTCCGACGGCGAGCGGGCATTCCTGCTCGCCGCCCAGCCCGGCGACGCCCTGCTGCTCGCTGGCTCCCACCGAGTCGCGTTCACCAGCCTGGCCAGCCCCGCCGAACACCCACTCGTCACAACAAGCCCGGAGTTCCTCACGGCTCTGGAAGCCGAGGAGAGGAAGCCAAGGAGTGACGGGGCGTGATCGGGTTGGGCGGCGAGGCCGCAAGTCGCGCGTCCCAGCTCCTCTGGCGGCTAATGGTGCCGCCGGGCGCGACGGTCGAACAGGGCGAAGCCACGATCGACCATGCGGACGGTCCCCTGCACCACTGTCAGGAGTCCAGCGATCGGTGCGGTGACCTTGGCGTTGAGGACATTCGACGCAGCAGGGTGCTCGCGCACCTCACGGTCGAGCATGCTCAGGGTTGCCCAGATATCGCCGTGGGCGAGGCCGCTGCACCCCTTCCAGAGCACCACCATCAGGTCACCGTTGAGGATGGTGGCTCCGGCGGCCCGCACCACCTCCCCATGCCCTGGCTTCTTCACGGCATCGATCTCGGAAATCCCGCATGCCCTCGCGATCCGGCGCAGTTCGTTGAGCCGCTCGTTGCGCGTCCGCGTCGGTGGCGAGCCGATCAGGTTCCCGACCGCGTCGGAGTGCCACACGTTGGCTGCGGCCAGCCGGAGCCTTCGCAGGATCCGTTCCTTGCGCTGGACTGGCGACAGGAGCCATACGGCAGTCGCGGCGTTCTCAAGGCCCGCGCGCAGCAAGGTGAACGGCGCATAGATGTGCAGCAGCACGCTGCTGGGACTGTGCTCCTGGCAGCCCACCACGGCGCTGTGCAGGCAGTGCAGATGGTCAACCGAGATGGTCAGCGCGTGCCAGGCTGCATGACTGAGTTGGTGCGGATAGGCCCGTCGGTCGTCTCCGGCCAGTGCGCTTCCAGGGTCGACAGCGGCGGCGTTCGGATCCACACCAGTGCGCTCCTGCAACGCGGCAGCGTGTCCCAGCAGCGTGATCAGCTTGGCGAGGTCTGCCTGTTCATCGGCCATGGCGCCAGACGCTACCTGCAACCGGATGGTTCGAACGAGGCGATTTCCTACCACGGTTGCCCGCAGTGGCCGACCGCTGCTGGCTCAAGATCGAAGATCCGGGTCACCCTCCGCGAATACCGGAGCGTGCTCGGGGATTCCGACCACCCGCATCACGAGCTGCCAGATGGTCTGTCCCGCAGCACGCCTTGGCTGCTGGCCTTGACCGCGAACTCTCGGGAATTCCTGCAACAGACCTGGCCGACGTCGCCGACGACGGGAATGCGCGGTGAAGCGCGTCCTCGCCGCCACCGCGGCCATGTTGCTGCCGGTGGTGCTGCTTGGCGCCGCCATCAGTGCGCTGGGCGGCGGTGCGGGCCTCGGCGGGCCGATCAAAGCCCGCGGCAGCCTGGGGCTGGCCGCCGCCGCTCAGCAGGCCGGCTTCACTGGCAAGGGGCTGCGGCTGGCGGTCGCGGTCGGCCTGGCCGAGTCCAGCGGCGACCCGCATGCCCGCCACCGCAACCCGCCCACCCCCGGCTGCCCCGGCGGCTCGACCGACCGGGGCGGCTGGCAGCTCAACGACTGCTACCACCCCGAGGTCACCGACGCCTGCGCCGATGATCTTGCCTGCGCCGCCGTCGAGACCTACCGGATCTCCGCGGGCGGCAGCGACTGGCGCGCTTGGACGACCTACACCTCCGGCGCCTACCAAGCCCGGCTCGCCGCCGCCGACCGCGCCATCGCCGCCCTCCAAGCTCCCGGCGGGTGCGGGTTGTCCCCGGCGGCCAATGCCGCCCGGCTGCTGGTGATCGAGCGGTTTGGCATCACCGTCATCCAAGGCTGCGACCCGGACTTCCGCGGCCACATCGAGGGCTCCGACCACTACCCAGACGCGCACGGCGTGGCGCACGCGATCGACGTCATGGTCGGCACTGATAGCGCGCTTGGCTGGCAGGTCGCCGGATGGGCCGCCGACAACGCTGCCGTGCTCAAGGTCAAGTACGTGATCTTCGCCGGCCAGATCATCGACTTCCGCGAGCCGCATCCCGTTTGGCATCCCTGCCGCGACCCGACCTCAAGCTGCGCCCAGAGCCACTTCCAGCACGTGCACCTCTCCCTGCTCGCCTTAGCTTAATTATTGCATCAGATGATGGATTCGCAGGTTTCTGATATTTCTGTGCCTACAAGGCCGCCGAGCAGGGCAGGTCGCGGCGGTGAGTCTACCCGCATCCTGCCAGGTAAGGGCGCTCACCAGGGACGTAACTTGACGAGCTTTCATCTGATGAACGAATCTTGCGCCTGCTATTTCCGACCGAACGGAGGGACATTGGCGCAACAACAACCGCTCGAGATCCCCGGCGCGGCCCACCTGGCATTGGCGCCCGGGGTGGTGCTGCTGCACCCCGAGGAAGCCGTGTTCGAGGCGATGCTGCGCGGCTGGACGATCCAGCAGCAAAGCCGCGCGCTGGCCGCCACCACCATCGAGCAGCGCACCCAGACCGTGCGGCGGTTTGCCCGCTTTGCCGGCACCTACCCCTGGCTGTGGACCCCGCTGGACATCGAGGAGTGGTCGGCGTCGCTGCGCTCGGGCGCCAGCCCCAAGGCCCACGCCACGCTGCGCAGCTACCAGAACGCTGTTGCGATGTTCAGCGACTACCTGACCGACGCGCGCTACGCCTGGGCCGAGCAGTGCCAGCGGCGCTTCGGCACCCACCCGGTCCAGGTCTGCCACGAGTGGAACACCCTCGCCCACACCAGCGCCTATGAGGGCCAGCCGGAGCGGCGGCCGTTCACCCGCGCGGAGCTGCAGCGCTTCTTCGACTTCGCCGACGACCAGGTCGCCAGGGCACGCCGGCTTGGCCGCAAGGGCTGGCAGGCATCGTTCCGCGACGCCGCCTTGTTCAAGGTCTGCTACGCCTGGGGGCTGCGCCGCCGCGAGCTGGTCATGCTCGACACCGGCGACTTTGGCGCCAACGCGGCCGCGCCCGAGTTCGGCCGCTACGGCAGCCTGGCGGTGCGCTTCGGCAAGGCCGCCAACGGCAGCCCGCCCCGGCGGCGCACCGTGCTGACGGTGATGGGGTGGGCGGCCGAGGTCGTCGCCGAGTACGTCGCCGACATCCGGCCCCGCTACGGCCCCGGCAACCGGGTGGCGCTGTGGCTGACCGAGCGGGGCGGCCGGGTCGCCAGCACCTACGTCAACCTCCGCTTTGACGCCTGGCGTGCGGGGGCCGGGCTGGGCGAGGAGCTGTCCCCCCACGCGCTGCGGCACTCGTACGTGACCCACCTGGCCGAAGACGGCTTCGATCCGCTGTTCATCCAGCAGCAGGTCGGCCACGCCTGGGGCTCGACCACCGCCGTCTACACCCACGTCAGCTCCGACTTCAAGAACCAGGTGCTGCGCCGCGCGCTGGGCCGCGCCTACGACACCGCCGAGGAAGGGAGGACACCGTGAGCCGCCACCGCCAAGTCGGCTACCGCTGGCACCTGCGCCAGCTCATGGCCACCCGCGGGATGTTCTCCACCACCGAGCTGGCGCCGCTGCTTGCCGAGCGGGGCGTGGAGCTGTCGGCCGCGCAGGTCTACCGGCTGGTGGCCCAGACCCCCGAGCGGCTGAACCTGCACACCCTGGCGGTGCTGTGCGACATCCTCGACTGCACCCCGGCCGACCTGATCGAACCGGTCGCCGAGGCCGGCCGGGCACGCCGCGCCGCCGGCGAGGCTCGCGGGACCCCTGGCAAGCCAGGCCCGGCCAAGCTGCGGCCCACCCGCGCCCGGATCACCCCCGAGGAGGGGCGATGACGCTGCCGGTCGGCCCCTGTCCTGGCTGCGGGCGCGTGGTGGCGCGGCGCTATCCCGGCCCAGCCGGCGCGCGGGTGTGCACGCGTTGCTGGGCGGTGGCCAACGCGCAGGTCTGCGCTGGCTGTGGGGAGCGTCGCCGCGCCGACGTGCTCGCCGGCCGGACCGGCGAGGGGGAGCCGATCTGTGCGCGCTGCCGCCGCCGCGTCACCGCCGCCGCGCGCCTGGCCGACGAGCGCGCCGCGCTCGTCGCGCGCATCGCCGCGCTGGAGCCCGGCCTGTCCGAGCAGGTGATCGCCCAGGCGATCGCCACCGCCGCGCCCACCCTGGCCCAGCACGACCGGCTGGCCGCCCACCTTGCCGCCTACCCGGATGCGCTGGAGTCGGGGGACTCGGCCGCGCCGCCGCCGCTGGCCCGGCTGCTTGGGCTGCTGGCCGCCGAGGGCGCCACCCGGGTGGCGGTGCCGCGCTGCGCCGGCTGCCACCGGCAGGCCCCGCTCGGCGGCCAGGACAGCGACGGCGCCAAGTGGTGCCGCACCTGCCGCTACCACGACACCACCCGCTGGCCGCCGTGCGGACGCTGCGGCCGGCACCGGCCGACGAACCAGCGCCTGGCCGGCGGGACCGGCCTGTGCTCGAGCTGCTACACCCCGCCGTCCGGGGTCTGCGAGGGGTGCGGCACGACCGCCCCGATCGCCTCCCGCAAGGGCGGCCGTGCGGTCTGTGCTGGCTGCTACCGCCTTCCTGAGCGGCGCTGCGGCGGCTGCGGCCGGGTGCGGCTGGTCTCCTTGCGCGGCCGTGACGGCCAGCCGGACCTGTGCCCGACCTGCTACCAGGCCCCGATCGAGCGCTGCTCGCGGTGTCAGATCACGACGCGCTGCCGGCGCACCACCCCCGACCGCTCGCCGATCTGCTTTCGCTGCCAGCTCTACGACAAGGTGACCGGCCTGCTCACCAGCCCCGACGGGACCGCGCGCTGGTGGCGCTGCGCGAGGCGATCATGGCGGTGGACAACCCGCTGACCGCGATCGGCTGGCTTGGCCGCAGCCCCGCCGTCCCCGTCCTCAAGCAACTGGCCGCCGGCGAGCTGGAACTCACCCACCAGGCGTTCGACCAGGCCACCGCTAGCATGCCCGAACACCGCTCGCGGCCCGGTCGGCACCCGTTCGCCATCGAGCACCTGCGCCAGCTCCTGACCGCCTGCGGCGCCCTGCCCGAGCGCGACCCACACCTGGCCCGCCTGGAGCGCTTCATCGCCATCCAGGCCGACACCCTGGCCTGCGACGACGACCGCCGGCTGCTGCGCGCCTGGGCGACCTGGCAGGTGCTGCGGCGGCTGCGCGCCCGCGCCGCCGAGGGCAAGCCGACCGTCAACCGGGCCTACAACGCCCGCGGCAAGGTCAGCCAGGCCGCCCGCTTCCTGGACTGGCTCCGCGGCCATGACGCCTCGCTGGCCACCTGCCAGCAGCGCCACATCGACCGCTGGTTCGCCGACACCCCGGGCTTGACGGATGCGCTGGCGACCCGCCGCGAGGCCCGCAGCTTCCTGGCCTGGGCGGTCAAGCAGCGCGCCCTGCAAGGGGTGCGCCTGCCGCCCCGCCAACAGCGCGGGGCGGCCCAGGCCACCGACCCCGAGCAGCGGTGGGCGCTGGCCCGGCGGCTACTGCACGACGACCAGCTCGAGGTCGCCGACCGCGTCGCCGGCCTGCTGGTGGCGCTCTACGCCCAACCCGCCAGCCGCATCGTGCGCCTCACCCTGGCCGACGTCACCTGCCAGGCCGAGCACACCTTGCTGCGGTTGGGCCACGACCAGGTGCTGATGCCCGAGCCGCTCGGCGGCCTGGTCCGCCAACTCCCTGCCCACCAGCCCGTCGGCATGGCCGGCCGCCTCCAGCCACCCTCCCGGTCGGCGTGGCTGTTCACCGGCCGCCAGCCCGACCGGCCACTACATCCCCACCACCTACGCAGCCGCCTGGGCGACCTCGGCATCCCCGCCAGGGCCACCCGCAACGCCGCCCTGCTGCAACTGGCCGCCGAGGTCCCAGCCACCGTGCTGGCCGACCTGCTCGGCCTGCACCCCACCACCGCCATCGGCTGGGTCAAGGCCGCCAGCGGCGACTGGAGCCGCTACGCCGCCGAGCGCAGCCGGGCAACCAGCAACCCGCCAGCACGCCAAGGACCATGCCGATGACCCTCCGCCAGCGCGCCCACACCCGGCACGGCTCACGACGTCCCCTGGCCCCGGCCGAATTTGCCGCCAGGCGCCGACGCCAGCCCGCTGGCGACCACGCGCCGCACGTGCTGGGCACCCTTGCCGCAGAAGCTGCACTTGAACCGGGAATCCGACGGCTCCACGCCCAGCGGCACCTCCGCACGGTCGTCGACCGCCACGTCGGCGGCCAGCCGGCTGGCGTGGACCACGCACCGGTCGCAGATGAACACTCCAGGGCCGGCGATCAGCTTGGTGCACTCCTGGCGCGACCGGCCACAATACGAGCATGGCCCCGCCGGTCCCCGCCGGTCCCCGCCATCGTCGTCCGCGCCGTCGCCACCACGGCCGCGTCGGCTCGGCCGCCTCGTCGATGATCTGGTGGACCCGCTGGTGGCTCAGGCGCAACACCTCGGCGATCTCCCGCAGCGAGGAGCCCGCCGCGTGCAACCGGCGGATCGCGTGGTGGTAGTCCGCCCTGGCCCGCTCGGCGGCATGCTGCGACTCGATCAGCCGCGCCCGCGCGGCCTCGGCATCGCGCACCAGATCCGCGTCAAGACCCATGTGTCTGGTGCCACTAGACAGATGGCGATTGTCCAGCCCTCAGCCCGGCATTCACGACCCCTGAATATCCCTACTCCACCAATCACTATGACCCGCATTGGACATTACGACGTCCGAGGCGCGAACCGGAAGGAGGACATGTGCGGCTCTCCCGCACCCTGCTCGCCGCCCTGACCACTCGGCCGCTCGTGGTCGTGGCCACCAGTTCGCCCGACCCGCAAGACAACCCGTTTGGCCGCTACCTCACCGACCCGTGGGGCACCCTTGCCGGCGCCGCAGGCCGGGTGCTCGATGTGGCCGCGGCTGCGGGTCAGCGGCTGTGGCTGCCCCTGGCCGCCGTGCTACTGGCGGGGGTGGCGGGCCGGGTGGTGCTTGGCCGCTGGCGCGCCGCCCGGCTGCGTGCTGGTGCGCGGCTGGTGGAGATCCTGCCGCCGCCGCAGGTCGACCCGGCCGGGGCGGTGGCGTGTTGGCGCAACCTCCGCGGGCTGCTGCACCAACGCCGCCTCCTGACCGGCCGCCCCCTGGTGGCATTCGAGCTGCGCTGGACTCCGGACGGGCTGGGCATCGGCATCTGGGTGCCTGGCATGCTCGCCCCGCGGCTGGTCGAGCGGGCCGTGCAGGCAGCTTGGCCGGGTGCTCGCACCCGCACCCACACCCCCGCACCACCCCCACTGCCGGTCACCTCAGGCGGGAGGAAAGTGGGAGGCGGCCGGCTGCGCCTGGCCGCCGACGAGTGGTACCCGCTGCGCACCGACCACGACCGCGATCCGCTGCGTGCCCTGCTCGGCGCGGCGGCCGAGCTTGGCGCCGGCGAGGCCAGCATCGTCCAAATCCTGGTCCGCAGAGCCAGCGGGCGCCGGCTCGCGGCCTGCCGCCGCGCTGCTCGCGCGTTGCGGCGCGGCCAGGCGCCCACCCGGCGGGGCCGGCTGCTGGACTTCCTCAACCCGCTGGGCAACGACATGGGGAGCCGCCGCGTCTACACCGACGACCCCGCCCGCCATGCCGATGTGGCCGCGATCACCGCCAAAAGCGCCGAGCCCGGCTTCGAGGTCGCCATCCGCTACGCCGTCTCGACCTGCGTGGACGCCGACTGGCGGGGCCGGCTGCGGGCACGCGGGCACGCGCTGACGGCGGCGTTGGCGGTCTACGCCGACCGCAACCAGCTCACCCGCCGCCGGCTGCGGCCGGCCGTGGCG